>ENA-OQCE01000994-OQCE01000994.1-human-gut-metagenome-genome-assembly--contig:-NODE-994-length-12721-cov-7.190488_pt1 | contig 12721 bp, 16 predicted proteins | sample MGYA00242495_ERZ504572 | MGnify/ENA primary metagenome ERZ504572 (study PRJEB26092, sample SAMD00036228) | human gut metagenome | host: Homo sapiens | study: EMG produced TPA metagenomics assembly of...
AATAAAAATAATGTATTGACAATATGACAATCATCTGATAATATAAACAACTGTGAGCGGCACAAACGTCGCGAAACAAGCTGCTGTGGCTCAGTCGGTAGAGCGTCGCCTTGGTAAGGCGGAGGTCACGGGTTCGATTCCCGTCAGCAGCTTTTTTTTGTGTCTAAAAACAGACAATTTTTTGTTTAGATACAGGTTTTGCGGGTTTCAAAAACTCCGGATTTATGATAAGATAAAACATCAGGATGATATTTAGGAGGGAAAGCAATGGAGAACGAAACAGTTTCCAAAAACTTTATTGAAAATATTATAGACAAAGATCTTGAAGAAGGCGTTTATGACACCGTGCATACACGTTTCCCACCGGAACCTAACGGCTATCTTCATATCGGACATGCGAAATCCATTCTTTTAAATTATGGATTGGCTCAGAAATACAACGGAAAATTCAATCTCCGTTTTGATGATACCAACCCTACAAAGGAGAAATCCGAATTTGTAGAGTCCATCAAGGCTGACGTGAAATGGCTTGGTGCAGACTGGGAAGACAGACTTTTCTTTGCATCTGATTATTTTGATCAGATGTATGAGGCAGCAGTGAAGCTTATTAAGAAAGGCAAGGCCTTTGTCTGCGACCTGACTGCAGACCAGATCCGTGAGTATCGAGGAACTCTTACAGAGCCAGGTAAAGAGAGCCCGTACAGAAACCGTACTGTAGAAGAGAATCTTCAGCTTTTTGAAGAGATGCGTGAGGGCAAATACGGAGATGGAGAGAAGGTTCTCCGTGCCAAGATCGATATGGCATCACCGAATATGAACATGCGTGACCCGGTCATTTACCGTGTAGCCCGCATGACACATCACAATACAGGAGATAAATGGTGCATCTATCCGATGTACGACTTCGCTCATCCGATCGAGGATGCCATTGAGGGTGTGACACATTCTATCTGTACTCTGGAGTTTGAGGACCACAGACCACTTTATGACTGGGTGGTAAAGGAACTGGAATATCCGCACCCACCGAAGCAGATCGAGTTTGCAAAGCTGTACTTGACCAACGTTGTTACAGGTAAACGTTATATCAAGAAGCTTGTTGAGGACGGCATCGTAGATGGATGGGATGATCCGAGACTAGTATCCATCGCCGCACTTCGCCGCCGTGGATTTACACCGGAGTCTATCCGTAAATTTGTAGAACTCTGTGGTGTTTCAAAGGCGAACAGTTCTGTAGATTATGCAATGCTCGAGTACTGCATCCGTGAGGACCTGAAGCTGAAACGTCCGCGTATGATGGCGATTCTTGATCCGATCAAGCTCGTGATCGATAACTATCCGGAAGGACAGGTTGAGTATCTTGAAGCTCCGAATAATATGGAGAATGAGGAACTTGGAACCAGAAAGATCCCGTTCAGTGGAGAACTTTATATTGAACGTGATGATTTTATGGCAGAGCCTCCTAAGAAATACAAACGTCTCTATATTGGAAATGAAGTTCGTCTTATGAATGCATATTTTGTAACCTGCACAGGTTATGAGGCAGATGACGACGGAACGATCCGTGTAGTCCACTGTACCTATGACCCGGAGACCAAGGGCGGAAATGCACCGGACGGACGTAAGGTAAAAGGAACGATCCACTGGGTGGAAGCATCCAATGCAGGGAAAGTTGAGGTAAGACTTTACGAGAATATCGTAGATGAAGAAAAAGGTGTTTACAATAAAGAAGATGGTTCTCTTAATGTAAATCCGAATTCTCTTACAGTAACAAGTGCTTATGTAGAGCCGGAGCTTCTGAAAGCAAAAGGTTATGACAGCTATCAGTTTGTACGTAACGGTTTCTTCTGCGCAGATATCCATGACTCCAGGGAGGGAGCACCGGTATTTAACCGCATTGTATCTCTGAAGAGCTCTTTCAAATTACCGAAAGCATAAAAACTGTCAAAAAGAATACGAAACATATGACAGCAGTACACCGTGAACAGGTATCAGGGTGTACTGCTTGTTTTGTTTTATCGTCATCAGGAATAAATGGATAAGTACAAAATGCTCCTGCAACGATTTCGGTTGCGCCCATTTACAGAAACGGTTATACTGATAACACAGGAAAGAGAGGAATTATACATGAAGAAAATCGTGCTTGCTTCCGCATCTCCCAGGAGGCGGGAACTTTTAAGCCAGGTAGGAGTCGCCTTTGAAGTGAAGCCTGCCAGCGGGGAAGAACGGATCACTAGTGCAGAGCCTGCGAAAGTGGTGGAGGAACTTTCTCGTCAGAAAGCTATGTTTACGGCATACGCGTTGGAGGAAGAGGAGAACCGAGATCTGAGAGATGTGGTTGTGATCGGTGCAGATACCGTTGTATCTTATGAGGGTAAGATTTTAGGTAAACCGGCAGATGAGACAGCTGCAATAGAGATGCTCGCTATGCTGCAGGGGAATACACATCAGGTATATACCGGTGTAACTTTGTTGATAAGAGAAAAAGGGAGATGGAAAGCTCATACCTTCCATGAGTGCACAGATGTGAGCTTTTATCCGGTGACAGAGGAAGAAATAAAGGAATATGTAAATAGCAAAGATCCAATGGACAAAGCCGGAAGCTATGGGATCCAGGGCGCCTGGGGAGCCTATGTGAAGGGAATCCGTGGTGATTATAACAACGTGGTGGGACTGCCTGTGGCAAGACTGATCTATGAGACAAAAAAACTGGGAATGAACCTGAGAGGATGAAAGACAAAATGATAAAAGCTTGTATATTTGATCTGGATGGAACAATTGCGGATACACTGGAATCTATGGCATATGTGGCGAATGAGATCATGGAAAAGTTTTCCCTGAAACCACAGCCGACAGATAATTTTCGTTATTACAGCGGTGAAGGTGCAGATATGCTGATCAGAAGATGCCTGATCGATGCAGGAGATCCGGAGCTGGTACACTACGAAGAAGTCAGGGAACTTTATCGCAGGAAATTTGATGAAGATCCGCTGTATAAAGTTGTGCCATATAAAGATATGCCGGAAACCCTTCAGGAGCTGAAACATGCAGGCCTTAAGATGGCTGTATGCTCCAATAAGCCTCATGTTGCGGCGCAGAAAGTGGTAAAGGCGATCTATGGCGATCTGTTTGATGAGGTGATGGGACAGCAGGAAGGAATCCGCAGAAAGCCGGCACCGGATGGTCCGCTGAAGATTGCAGAAGATTTCGGCGTAAAGCCGGAAGAATGTATGTATATCGGAGATACAAAGACAGATATGCAGACAGGAAGTGCTGCTGGAATGTATACCGTTGGTGCACTATGGGGATTCCGTGACAGAGAAGAGCTTGAAAATAACGGTGCAGATATTGTAGCAGCTGTACCTGGTGATCTGTTTACTATTTATGAGGAGAAGCAGCATGATTAAGATGGTTGCCAGTGATCTGGATGGAACGCTGCTTATCGGTGGAAGACAGACGCTGCCGGAAGAGATCTTTCCGCTGGTAAAGGAACTGAAAAAAATGGGAATCCTCTTTGTGGCAGCCAGTGGCAGACAGTATGCCAATATGAGGAATCTTTTTGCGCCGGTAAAGGACGAGATGGCATTTATCAGTGAAAATGGCGGGCTCGCTGTCCAGAATGAGAAGCTTCTGTACTGCGACAGCTTTGACAAAGAACTGGTCAGAGAGATCATTCAGGCAATATGGGAAAAGCCCGGAGCGGAATTTTCCTGTTCTACAAAGGATTTTTATTATATCATGCCCAAGACAGAACATTATCGCCATCTGATGATCGAAGAAGTAAAAAATCAATGTAAGATCATAAAGAGTTTTGATGAGATCACAGAGCCTTGTATGAAGGTTGCAGTTTATGAGAGAGAAGGAATGACGGAGGAATCCATCCGGTACTGGAGAGAACGGTTCAAAGACAGATGTACTGTTGTGACATCCGGATTTGCGTGGGTGGATTTTGTTCCATTTACCACGAACAAAGCAAAAGGGATCCGTAAATACCAGGAACTTTTGGGAATCGGACCGGATGAATGCATGGCGTTCGGGGATGAATACAATGATATTGAAATGATGAAATCTGTAAAATACAGCTTTGCCATGAAGCATGCGAAGCCAGGGGTAAAGGCGGCGGCTTTCTATGAGACAGAGAAGGTGGAACCAGTACTTCGCAGACTGATCGCGGCGGGCGGAGATATAAAGGAGGTACTTTAATATGTACAAGAAAGAATATGTCCAGACATTTCTGGAAAAACAGGGTCAGCTTTTTGATGAGCCGGTAGCAGAGGATTTTGAGGAGGCAGAGGAATTTCTCGAGGATTGCATGGCAGTTGTGCTGGATTCCCTGAAGGATGTTAAAAAATATCTGGATGGAATGGGCGCAGATGTGGAGGGGATTTCCCTGAAGGAGCTGGAAGAAGAAAGCGAAGTATTTAAACTCCCGGACGGAAAATATATGATCGTAGAAGGCTGACGGAAAGCAGGGATTACACCTCTGAAAATTAAATATGATAAACTTGCATCAGCAAAAAGAAAGCCCTGCGTAGAAAGGGTAAATGTGGGGAAAATAAAATGATGTAAAGGAGGATGGGATATGAAAAAAAGCAGAGTGCTGGCAGTCGTCATGGCTGTGCTTATGATGGTAACGCTGCTTCCATCGATGGTATTTGCCACTGCAGCTCCATCTGGAACTCTTGATGGAAAGCTGAAGGTCAAAGGAACACTTGCGATCGGGTCTACTTTAAGTGCAGATTACTCAAAGGTCAAGCCGGAGGGGATCACAGATGATAATGTGAGTTTTTCCTGGTCATTAAAGGACGGAGACCTTCTTACAGAGGTAGGAACTGACAAGCTTATAAAATCGATGAAAAAGATCTGGGTCTTCCGATTGTTCTGAAGATCACCGGAAAAGAAGAGACGGGAGTCAGTGGTGAGCTTACGGTGACGACCCAGGAGGTTTCCGAAACAGAGGAGGAAGCCAAAGCACTGGCAGAAAAGAAAAAGGAAGAAGCCAAAGCAGCAGGAGAAGATCCGGATGCGGAGGAAAGTGAAGCTTCGGAGTCTTCAGAGAACACGCCGGATACAGGAGCTGGAACGTCAGAGGAGCCTGATAGTGCTCAGCCTGAGGAAACCATAGAGCCGGCAGAAGAAACGGAGTCTGCGGATGTGCAGGAGAATACACATGTACAGGAAAATACAGATGTACAGGAACCTGCAGATACCCAGGAGCCTGCTGAAACTCTGTTATAGAAGTAAACGGAGAACAGTCAGGGCCTCAGAATGCCGATGAGGCAGATACATCTGGAGATAGTCAGACAGAGACACCGGATTCCGCAGATACAGCAGCAGACGCTTCCGAAAAAAATGAGGAACCGACATATTCGGCATCTGCATACACGGAAGATGGAAGTGGAATTCTGGATTTTGGTTCCGTGGAAGAGGGATATACGGAAATTCCGGAAGCACAGATGGTTACTATCACAAATAACGGAACCGGAGATCTTAATTTTAAAGAGATCGCCCCGGAGAATTTCATGGCTGCGGATATTAATGATGCACCATTAAAGAGTGGTGAAAGTGTTACTGTGTGGGTAAAACCACGAGAAGGTCTGAAGGCTGGAGAATACAAAGATCTGATCACGTATCAGACAGAAGAAGGTGCTGATGTCTTATTTGAAGCGGACTTTACAGTAAAAGAACCGGAAAATAAAAAAGCCGAAGATCATGAAAATAATGAGCAGACAGATCCCGGGGAAACATCGGACCCTGCAGCGGAAAAAATATACAAGCTAACTGCGGATCCGACAGAACTGCCTTTTGATGATCTGACTGCTGGTTATGAAAAGGTAGAAACAACAAGTACAGTCACGATCAAAAACGAAGGTACAGAAGCTGTGACGTTAGTACAGCCTGAGTCGGAGTTTTTTGATATTGCGCCGGTCAGTGAAGTGGAGAGCAGCGGAAATATCCAGTTGGCGCAGGGAGGAGAGCAGACCTTTACCGTACAGCCTAAGCTTGGACTCTCTGCAAAAGATGATCCATACGTGGAAGAGCTTGTATTTGCTTCTGATGAAAGCACTGAAGCATCTGCTACAGTGACGGCTTCGGTTATGGTAAAGACAGAAACACCAAAAACAGTTACTGCAACAGTGAAACCGGAAGGTCCTCTGAAGTTTGGAACACTGGAACAGGGCTATGAGACTGCGCCGGATGCACAGCCTGTAACCGTAGAGAATACAGGTACAGAGGCTATCCGGATCCAGCTTTCTGCTCCGGAGGATTATGAGGTGGGAGAGCCTTCTGCGGAAGTGCTCAATCCCGGAGATAAGGCGGCAACCTTTACCGTACAGCCCAAGACCGGTCTTCAGGCCGGAGATCACAGCGATACGATTTCTGTGACAGATCAGAATACCGGAAACACACTGGCTGAAATCCGGCTGGAATTTACAGTTTCGGAGCCGGAACCGGAAGCCAATCCCGGTCTTTCGGTAACAGACAGTCTGGAGTTTGGAACCAAAGAAGAAGGCTATAAGGAACTTCCTGATGCGAAGACAGTTACAGTTACCAACACCGGAAATACAAAGATCGTTCTGAAACAGCCTTCATCAAATGCATATACAATTGGTACACTTTCCGCCACAGAGCTGGAAGCAGGAGATAATGCAACCTTTAGCGTACAGCCGGTCAGCGGACTTTCACAGGGGGAATATCTGGAAGACATTGTGATCGCCAATGATGCAAATGTGGAAGCTTATGTAAATGTCCATTTCAGCGTTACAAAGAAAAAAACAGATAACAGTAAGAAGGCGAATAACCTTACAGGTATCAAAAAGCCATCCGATATCAAAGATCTTCCCAATGGAACCCAGAAAACCCAGAAAGCCCTGAAGCTTCCGGGAACAGTAAAGATCACTACAACAAAGGGAGAGCAGAAGGCATCTGTTAAATGGGATGTTAAGGGATCTTCTTATGATCCGTCTTCTGCAGAACGTCAGATATTTAATGTAAAAGGTACCGTCATTCTTCCGGATGGGGTTAAGAATCCCAACAAGATCAGTACAGTGATCGCAGTAAGTATTACAGTAAACGGATATCAGGGCACGGAAGCCGCTGCATCGGACAATAAGATCACAGGCATTGATTCCAATGGCAAGTATGATACCAATACAAAGATCACCTTTACAGCAGCTGGTGCAGGGATGGATAATACAAACCCGCGTAAGGGAGATACCAGGTATCAGCCGAAGAGCTGGAAGATCACAGAGACCCGTACCTGGGATGGAGAGCCTTATACTGCAACATTCCGTGTCAGCAAGCCGGGAAAATATACTCTGAAAGTTACCTTTGGACAGCAGAAATATGACGGCTCCAGCTGGAAGGATACCGGTACACAGTCAGAAAGTACGGTTACTTTTACGGTATCACAGGCAGCAGTTCTTACTGCGACTCCGAGTCCGGCAGTGACACAGACAAATCAGAAATCTGCAGTGCAGACGGGAGACAGTACACCGATCATGACATTTGTGATCATTTTGATCGTGGCTGTGGTATGCATTGGAGGAATCCTTGTATATCGTAGAAAGAAAAAATAAGAACAGAATGTAGAAGATAGTTTTACAGCACCCTCGTACAAAAAGATGTACGGAGGGATTTTTTTGCACATAGAGATCCGTTTTGCATGCTGTTACTAGCACTCCGCAATGATGAGTGCTAAATTTTTCTTGACTTTTGTAAAAAGTCGTATTAGTATATATTTATTGAAAAAAACAACAGGTTTCCGGTTCTGCCGGAACATCAGAAATAAAGATAAAAACAAAAGGAGAGTGACATATATGTCAGCAAAACATGGCAGTTTATCAATCAACAGTGAAAATATTTTTCCGATTATCAAGAAATGGTTATATTCCGACCATGATATTTTTGTAAGAGAGATGATCTCCAACGGATGCGATGCGATCACCAAACTAAGAAAGCTGGAAGTTATGGGAGATTATACATTCCCGGAAGGTTACAAACCGGCTGTAAATGTTATCGTTGATCCGGATCAGAAAACTTTGAAGTTTATTGATAACGGTATTGGTATGACAGCGGATGAAGTAGAGGAATATATCACACAGATCGCTTTTTCCGGTGCTACAGAGTTCCTTGAGAAATATAAGGATAAAACAACCGATGATCAGATGATCGGTCATTTCGGACTTGGATTTTATTCTGCATTTATGGTTGCAGATGAAGTACATATCGATACTCTCTCTTACAAAGAGGGTTCCACACCGGTACATTGGACCTGTGACGGCGGTACAGAGTATGAGATGGCAGACGGAAACAAAACAGAGCCGGGAACAGAGATCACTCTTTTCCTCAATGAGGAAAGCCTGGAGTTTGCCAATGAATATCGTATGAGAGAGGTTATTGAGAAATACTGTTCTTTCATGCCGGTAAATATCTATCTTTCCAAAGCAAATGCTGAACAGGAGTATGAAACGATCGATGAGGCAGATCTCCGTGAAGATGATGTGGTAGTTGAGCATATCCATGAGGATGCCAAGACAGAGGAAAAGGAGAATGATAAAGGCGAGAAAGAAGTTGTGGAAGTTTCTCCTGCCAAAGATAAAGTAAAGATCAATAAACGGCCGGTATCCTTAAGCGATACACAGCCGCTCTGGATGAAGCATCCAAATGAGTGTACGGATGAAGAGTATAAAGAATTTTACCGTAAGGTATTTATGGATTACAAGGAGCCGCTGTTCTGGATCCATCTGAACATGGACTATCCGTTCAACCTGAAAGGTATCCTGTATTTCCCGAAGATCAGGACAGAGTATGATTCCATTGAGGGAACCATCAAGCTTTATAATAATCAGGTATTTATTGCAGATAACATCAAAGAGGTGATCCCGGAATTCCTTCTTCTTCTGAAAGGTGTGATCGACTGCCCGGATCTTCCATTGAATGTTTCCCGTTCTGCACTGCAGAATGATGGTTTTGTGAAAAAGATTTCTGAATACATCACCAAGAAAGTAGCAGATAAGCTCACCGGAATGTGCAAGACAGACAGAGAGTCTTATGAGAAGTACTGGGATGATATCAGCCCGTTTATCAAATTTGGTTGCATCAAGATGCGAAATTTGGTGAGAAGATGAACGATTATATCCTCTTTAAGAATCTGGACGGCAAATATCTTACCCTGAAAGACTGCATTGAGGAAAATAAAAAAGAAGAAACAAAAGCAGCTGAAGAGGAGAAGACAGAGGAGAAAGCTTCTGAAGGATCCCAGAATGAGGAACCGGAAAAAACGGTGATCTATTATGTGACCGATGAGGTACAGCAGAGCCAGTACATTAATATGTTCCGTGAAGCGGGTAAAGATGCTGTACTGCTGAAGCATGTGATCGATTCACAGTTTATTTCCCATCTTGAACAGCAGGATCAGACGATCCAGTTCAAGAGAATTGATGCAGATCTGACAGAAGAGCTTCGTGAAGACGGAGAAGCGGATGAAACAACAGTCAAGACACTTACTGAGGTGTTCCGTAAGAATCTTGGCAAGGATAAACTTGAAGTAAAAGTAGAGAAGCTGAAAAATGAGGGAACTGCAGCGATGATCACTCTTCCTGAGGAGAGCCGCCGTATGCAGGATATGATGAAAATGTACAATATGTACGGAATGGATCCGAATATGTTCGGTGGTCAGGAAGTACTTGTACTGAACGCAAATCATCCTCTTGTAAGATTTATAGCAGAAAATCAGGGATCAGAGTATGTTCCGGTGATCTGTGAACAGCTTTATGATCTTGCAATGATGAGCCATAAACAGCTTTCTCCTGAAGAAATGACAAAATTTGTAAAGAGAAGCAACGATATCCTTATGGTCCTTACAAAATAAAACGACATATAAAATGATCGAAAGGCTTTGCCCGTAATGGGGCGAAGCCTTTGCTTTTTTATAACAATATGTGTATCTTTAACACAATTATAGGAATTTTAAATAAAATAATAGATATTAAATAAAAATAACCTGTAAAATATGACTAAAAATTTAAATTAGTATCTAATATGTATAAAATAAATTTTCAGAAGAAAGCGAAAAATATAGATAACTGTCGTATTATACATAAGGGAGTGCTTTTAAAAAGAGAAAAAAATGAAATGGAGGAACAAATGTATGAAAAAGGTGTATGGATTGATCAGAAGACTTGGTGCAAATTCGAAATACAAAGGATATTTTTTCGTTGCGGAAGCGGTAAAGATTTCCATGGGGGATCAGTATAAACCATTGCGGATCACAAAGGATATTTATCCATACCTGGCGCGGAAGTACAGATCAACACCTACCAATATTGAGCATGATATCAGAACAATGGTAAATGTGTGTTGGGAAGGAAATAAAAAACTGCTGGATGAGATTGCAGGATATCCTCTAGAATACAAGCCTACCAACAGTGAATTTATTGATATGCTTGCGTATTATCTGAGGGAAATAGAAGAAGAGAATTGACTATAGCCTTTCAAAAAGAATCTGATTCCTGGACAGAAAGCTCAGGATCATATCATCCCAGAGCTGCTCTGGGCGTTTATCCATAGAGAATGTTTTAAGAGAGGTTCCGGTAGTACAAAGAAGGCTGTTATTTTTAAATTGAAGATTTAAGAATAGTCCGTCTATCTGTTCGGAGGAAATTCCGAAATCTGTATTTCTCATTGCAGCTTCAACTCCACTCCGACTTAAATGCAGCACGATCCTGAAGCTTAAGGGCGTACGCTTACCGCGGATCACAGACCAGCAGAAAGGTCTGATGTCCTTCCAGAGAGAATGTGTCCGGCCGTGCTCTGTGAGTCTGTTCATGCTGTCTGTATCAAAAAAATCTTTCTGAAGCCTGCCATCAATGGTAAAAGTATTAAAAGTAGTCACAGTCGCTTCGGACAGACAGAATTTGTCAAATACTTCTCCTATAAAAAGTTTGTTTGTGAAATCCCGGATATCTGTAATCTTTAATGCAAGCATGCCGCACTTCCTTTCTTTTATGTGATCGCGTGTAGACATTATATCTCAGATAAAGAAAAAAGGACAGACTTTTTAAAAAACTCTTTTCAAATATCTGTTTATGTGATACGATAGATGTGGTATTGAATACTACATATAATGGAAAAGAGGACGATATAATTGAGCTATAAGATTGCGATAGATAGCTGTGGGGAGCTTTTAGATGAATGGAAAAATGACGGCAGGATTGAATCCATACCACTGACGCTGACGGTGGGCGGTGAGAATATTATAGATGATGAGAATTTCGATCAGAAAGATTTTTTAAAGAAGGTTGCGGCCTGCCCGGAATGCCCCAAGTCTGCATGCCCTTCTCCGGAACGCTATATGAAGGCATATGAGTGTGATGCGGAACACATTTATGCGGTGACGCTATCGGCAGAATTGAGTGGTTCCTATAACAGTGCGATTCTTGGAAAAAACCTGTTCCTGGAAGAGCAGCCGGAGAAAAAGGTTCATGTATTTAATTCCAAATCTGCATCCGGTGGTCAGAGTCTGATTGCATGAAGATCGTGGAGTGTGAAGAAAAGGGACTTTCTTTTGAAGAAGTAGTAAGTGAAGTAGAGAAATATATTGAAGAGATGAACACATTTTTTGTGTTGGAGAATCTGGAAACTCTGCGCAAGAACGGACGTTTGGGCAGAGTGAAAGCTCTGGTGGCCAGTGCACTGAAGATCAAGCCGGTTATGGGAGCTACTCCGGAAGGACGATCTGTCAGCTGGATCAGGCCAGAGGCATGAATAAAGCAATCGTAAAAATGGTGGATCACATTGGAGAGAAGGGGATCAACATCCCGGAAAAGACAGTTGCCATCACTCATTGCAACTGTCCGGAAAGAGCGAAGATGCTGGAGGAGGCTATCCGTGAGAAACTGCACCCAGCAAAGATCGTAGTTATGGATACTGCCGGTGTCAGCAGTATGTATGCCAACGATGGTGGCGTTATCGTAGCAGTCTGATCAGAGAAAATCTCCAGTTCAGAAAATTATCACATTTCTTCAGGGAGTTGCCGCTTTTCTTTTGAAAACAAGTGTGCTATAATGAACGAAGTACTGAAGCGGCAAAGGAGAAAGACAATGAGCCAGAAGAAAGTTGACAAATATAAAAACAACAAATACTCGCGAAACAGTGCCCTGAAGAAGGAACGCGCAGAATTTGTACTTGAGATGGCGGCATGGATCCTCATCGCGGTTCTGCTTGTAGGCTGGATCGGATATTCCGCATATGCCAAGATCCAGCGAAGGAAGCCAGTGTGAAGGTGGATACTGTGATGGATACTTCTGCATTGACAGATTATATTTCCGGATTATCTTCAGACAGTGCGGAATAGAAAACACATATGAAATGATGGGTTCCCGGGATGTGTTGAAGCATCCCGGGGATTTTTATATACAGGATAAATACAATGCAATAAAAAACGGGTCTGCCATAAAGCAGCCCCGTTTTGACTTATACGTTTTTTATGGTTATAGAATTATAACTTTGTAACGTTAGCAGCCTGCATTCCGCGAGCGCCCTCTGTTAAGTCGTAGGATACAGCCTGTCCTTCTTCAAGAGATTTGAAGCCTTCACCGTTGATAGCGGAGAAGTGTACGAATACATCCTGTCCGTCCTCACCTGTGATAAAACCATAACCTTTTTCTGCGTTGAACCATTTTACAGTTCCCTTGTTCATTTTGTGTTACCTCCATAAAAA
>ENA-OQCE01000995-OQCE01000995.1-human-gut-metagenome-genome-assembly--contig:-NODE-995-length-12711-cov-2.618484_pt1 | contig 12711 bp, 16 predicted proteins | sample MGYA00242495_ERZ504572 | MGnify/ENA primary metagenome ERZ504572 (study PRJEB26092, sample SAMD00036228) | human gut metagenome | host: Homo sapiens | study: EMG produced TPA metagenomics assembly of...
TTATCGTTCTGTGGTATTTTCGCTCATCGTGTGGATTATGGCATGGACAAAACGTGAGATTAAAAAGAGGCGAGGGTATCATCATGCTGCTAATGTATGCGGCATATACAGCGTATATTATTATACGATAGGGTAAAATACCTTTTGAACCTTTAATGCATAATATTACTTAGAAAATGTGCAGATACTTATTGAGTATCTGCATATTTTTTAGTCAAATATATGCATAAAGGAAGAAAATATGTCAATGCAAAATATATCAATAGTAAATAGAAAATTTCTCACAAATTTTACACAGCCACCTCAATATATTTTCAATTATTTGTTACGCTTATAAGTGCAGAAATAAAGATTACAAAACATGTACGAATATTTTTATGAAAAGCAGACTATAATTTATGATTAAGTAACAAAACAGGAGGCAATAATTTGACATACGATGAGATAAAAAAGAATAAGGAGGTCTGTGAATGTTTAAAGAAAGGGAATGAAAACCTTGGAGTATTGGGCTTTACAGACCATTCGGCAGCTCATTGCACAATGGTAGCCAAAAGAGCAGCATATATATTAAAGAAATTCGGTTACAGCGAATCTGATATTGAAATGGTAAAAATCGCGGGATTTATGCATGATATCGAAAATGTGGTAAACAGAAGCCGTCATGCGGAATATGGTGCAATACTGGCAAACGAGATACTCAAAGAAACAGATATGAGTCTGAAGGATAGGATAACTGTTGTGTCTGCGATAGGACATCATGATGAGTCAACCGGAGGGGCAACGGATCCTATTTCAGCAGCACTCATCATAGCAGATAAAACCGATGTGCGCAGAAACCGTGTAAGGAACAAGGCAAAAGAAAATTTTGATATACACGACAGGGTAAATTATGCAGTAACAGATGCAGCTCTTAAGATAAATATGGATAAAAAAGTCATAGCGCTTAATCTGCAGATTGATACGAAAATCTGCTCTATGTATGAGTATTTTGAAATTTTCCTGGGTCGAATGATGATGTGCCGTGGCGCAGCAGAGGTGCTAGGTGCAACCTTTAAGCTTACGGCAAATGGTTCGAAGGTGTTATAGAAAATCGTGTCGTTTGTCAGATTTCAGAGGGATAGTTCATCCTTTTTGTGGATGAATTGATTCAAGGATTCAGAACAGGTATTATAACGGTGGCGGAATATATATCATTTTCGTGATTGATCACGCAGAAACCACCGCATGCCTCGGCTGAGTCCTTTACATTTTTCAGACCATATCCGTGAATAAAATCTATTTTTTCAAAATCATCAGGTGCCTTGTCAGGATCTGCAATCACATATGTGTTTGCAACGTGTATGGTAAAGGTGCCGTCTACAGTTCTTACCGCAACCTTGATATTTGCTCCGATTTGTCCACGGCAGGCATTAAGCGCATTATCAAGCAGATTTCCGAGAATGATAGTCAGGTGATAATCATTGACAGGATAGTGGCTTTGTCAAATTTCAGATTGGTGTGCAGAGTGATACCTTGGGCTTTTGTCTGAAGCAGCAGGTTGCTTACAAAGGCATCTATAACGAGATTTCCTGTATTAATAGTACAATAGCGTGATTCGAGGTCGTGCATAATCTCTTTAGAATAAGGGATTATATCGTCATATTTTTTCTCAGTAACACAATTTTCAATATAAAACAGATGCTTTTTGGTGTCGTGCATAAAGCTACGTATATTTTTGTAGGCAGCACCCAGTTGCTCGTATTTGTTGCGCTGAAATTCAATCTGTTCTTTTTGGATGGTAAGCTGAAAGCGGAGCTCTTCGTTTTCGAGGACGTTGTAAAACAATATATAGTTCATAATATTTATAAACAATACAAAGGCTGCTAAAATGAAAAAGGCAGACGGAATGTTTATATTTAGATATAAAATTGGTTTTGATAGTAACAGGCACATAGAAAGTACCGGAATAACCAATAAAATTATTGTATAACTTAAAGAATGAACAAAAGCCTCCTTTTTCCAGACAAAATGAATCAGTATTGAAAAAATAAGGAAAAACATAGTCGCCATAAGCGATATATTGGAGAATACTAAAAAATCCATAGTATCTTTTTCGACGCGATATGAGTAAATGCTTGTAATAATGTAATACGAAAAATCTTCAAAGATAGAGCATAAAATAGTAGTACTGATGGATATAAGTATTTTAGTTCGCAAATTGGCTGAATAAAGAAAACTTAGGCAGAAACAAAGTAAAGATGATAAGATTAAACGTAAATAAACTGCCAGTGTCGATGTATTGCCAATTAAAATAAGATGTAATTGCTGCATAAATAGTAAAGCTGCATACAAATATGAGAAGTATTATATAATATGGCAGTTTGGATTTCTTTTTTCCAAGAATTGCCTGAAAAAATATAAAGGTTGCTGCACCGGACATCATGCTGTCCAATAAATTCAACAATACTATTTTCATAAACTTGTCTCCTTAAATTTATAATATATCAATAATGTGCTGAGAGTAGATATTTTGTAATTCCTTGGATCTTCTCCGACTGATAGGAAGTTCAATCCCGTTATTCAGTAAAAGTCGTGTGGAATTGATTGACCTGATCTGGTGTAAATTTACCAGAAAACCTCTTGATGGTGAAACAAAGCCTCGAGCTGAAAGGAGATTTTCCACTTCAGATAAAGTGCCTTTGGATATCAATGAGCTGTCAGTAAGTTGATATCTGAGATGTGATTTATTTTCTTTCATGGATGAAATATAAAGCAAATCGTTTAATGGAACAAAATTTTTTTTCACCATCAGTATCAATTATAACGATACTTTTTGAATTTCGATTAATTTTTTTGATAATATCGTTAAAAAGCTTGGATATAGCTGTATAGTCGATCGGTTTTGTTATGAATTGAAATGGCTGGACTTCAAAGCTTTCGTACATATATTCTGGATAGGATGTTGTAAATACAATGAACAGATCATCATCCATATCCCGGAGTTGTTTGGCAAGTTCCATACCATTTATGTCTGGCATTTCTATATCCAGAAGTACTATCTGATAGAGATGATTTTTGTAGTCTGAAAGTAGATCACTCGCTGAAAAATAAGATGATACGACAATGTTGTTATCAGTTTCTATTGTGTATTGTAAAATATTCTTTTTTATTATTGCGATATCGTTTGTATCATCATCGCATATTGCTATATTAAGATTCATGATGCCTCCTTATATTTGAAATATATCCGGTATAAAGACCTGTTGCGCATATTATGAGACTTAAATCAATAAAAATTAAACCTTTATTCCAGTGTAACAAAAGTGACAGAATTGTAAATATGGAATTGAAGAAAAAAATAATATAGGTTTTTTTCCGGGCTGTCTTTTTAGCTGACTTACTAAATACTTTGTTAGGTGTGTCAACAGGTGAAACCACTAATATTAAAATCCAGCAAATAATATATATGGGTATTAAACTGTCCCCTTTGTCAAGGACATTTTGAATTAGTGTAGTGCCTGTTTTTTAGACATCTACACTAAAGTGATATCCTTGATTTTGGACATTCCCTGGTTTGGTTCCCCACAGAAGTGGACACATGACATTTTCGGTATCCACGGAAATGGACATACCATCCATCCAGTGTGATATTTAGTTGGTTTATTTATTATCATCTATATCAACTGCCGATGCACCAAGCTCTTTAGGATCCTTTTTTTATGGCTGGCATGGCAGGAACATTAGGAATATCCAGAGGATATTTACCCGTAGTAACAAATTTGTAGAATTCATTAGGCGACAGCCTGGCAAGATGCCATTGATACCGCCGGTTGTTGTAATAATCAATGTAGTTATCAATGATGACCTGAACATCAGCAAATGATGTACATTCAGCAAGCTCAGGCTTGATATGGTCTTTCATGTGGCCGAAGAAACTTTCCTGTGGGGCGTTGTCCCAGCAGTTTCCCTTGCGTGACATGGATTGGCGCAGTTTTTTGTCATACAGGATATTGATAAATTTGTGGCTTGTATAATGACAACCCTGATCCGAATGGATGATGGTTTCAGCCTGCAGGGACACTCCATGATATTCTACCAGTTTATTGATGGTTTCCAGAACGAAATCAACCTCTAGTGATGGACTGAGCACATAGGACAGTATCTGCTTAGTAAAGGCATCCAGGACAGTAGATAAATAGGCAAATGTGCATTATAGGGCAGATAGGTGATGTCTGTCAGCAGGACGATCCGTGGACCATATGCTTCAAATTCACGTTGAAGCAGGTTATCTGCGACACTGCTGGTTTTAAGGGCTTTTGCCATCCGCCTGTAGGGATTAGGACCTCTATAAGGGCATGACAGATTGAATTTATCCATCAGACGCCGGATCTTTTTGAGATTCATAACCACGGGTGGATCCATGTGAAGAAGAGCCATATAGATGCCTTTTGCGCCTTTGGAATAACCGTGCATTTTATATGCAGTAAGGATTTGTTCAAAGTCATCTCGGTCCTGCTGTTCCCGCTGCGCTCTTGCCGGGGCGGCATTCAGCCATGCATAATAACCGCTTCTGGAGACTCCGGCCATAGCACAAAGTGTTTTTATGGACATGGTGTTATGACTTTGTTGCATGGTATTGTAGATTATTTCAAAAATACAGGAAGAATCGTTCATGAGCAATGCACCTACTTCCTTGTAGTTCTGATTGAGGAAATTTTTTTTTAAGAACTCCATTTCCTGTTTCAGGTAATCTACTTCCTGTTGCAGTTGCTTGATTTTGTCAGCATCTGAGTTGTTTTTTGAACCGGTGTCATCGGAAGCATCAGCAGCTGGTACACTACGAGGCCTGTAGCCTTCGTGAAATTCGCCGTACTTTTTATATTCGGTACGGATGTGATTGGAGATGCTCCATATGCGGCGTTCTCCGATGATACTAATGTCAAAACCGTGATCTTCAAGGATTTTTCTTGGAGAAGTACCAGATTTATATTCTGCCAGAAATATCTCCTTGAATTCCTTAGTAAGATTGATCCTTGTATCCGTAACACTGTAGATATAAGGGTTTTGACGAAGTAACTGTTGTTGTTCCTCAGTAAAAATTTTTCTGCTCATGAAATCCTCCATTTCTGTGATTAGAATATCACATTTGGAAGAGGGTGTCCAAGAAAAAGGTGTTACTTAGGGGTGTGTTTATAAACAGGGATACAAATGGTGAGGGTGTCCTAAAAGTAGGTACTACACTAATTCGCGTGTCCACTGTTATGGGTATATTATATATCAAGATATATGCAGAAATCATAGGTATAGTGGCAATAGTTAAAAGATATATAGAAAATACAGTATATGATAGTATATAGCATGAAATACGTGTTTTGCAATGATACCCACCGGTTACAGCACGTAAAGATCCTGTAATGATAATATATATTGTAACGGCTATCGGATGGTGAAATAAAAAACCTAAAGTTAATAGTGATAAATTGTATAATATGAAATTAAACATGTAGTCAAAAATATAAGCGTATGCATCACAAAAACGAGATTCAATAATTCCATTTAAAACATATCTTTCTGATAAGCATTTTCCAGTAGACTTCATAGTTGATATCCTCCGTATAAGATTATAAATAAATATATTATAACTTCATTTATGAGAAAATTACTATTTATGGATAAACGGATAAAAACTAGGAGTGAGTGGTTAATAAGACCGCTCATTCCTAGTTTTTGACCATTGAGAAGAAAAGTAGTTACATGGGAGAAAAATAAGGTAAAATGAAAGCGTCAATTGACAGGAATAATACGAAGGAGGTATCAAAATTTGATAGCACACAAGAAGAGGCAGACTAAAGAAAAAGGTTTGTTATGTCGGTTAGCAGAAATCGTTGCACCGCAGGCAGCAGAATTTTGCTGGGGACATATTATCAGCCTAAGGAGCCTGACAAGATGAGAGAATTTGTAGCAGCAAGTAAAAGAAATGATATTATGATCTCTCGGAATTCTGATTGATCATGCCAGCGAAATTCTGGCATTGAACTTTGACAAGTAAATATTATTCGGAATAGAAAAAATGGGTACAAAAAATAGACATAGGACTGTTGCTATGCCAAAAAATGAGGTATGATGTCTGTAGGATTATGCTACGTTCAAAATTAACTTTTTCAGGGTGGATTCAAACGGCAAATCCCATGCATCCAGATGTTGTAACATCAGGATGTGATAGAGGCGGCAGTACCACATCTTAGTAGAGCGGTGTCTGCCACTTTCTAATTTGAAGTCTATTTTCTCACGCTTGTTTGAGCGTTCAGCAGAAGTTCTTGCATTGTACTCACTTTTCCACTGCTCGCTGTCACGCGGAGGGATATTTATAAGACGCGGATTGTCTTTCATTGCAAGATGGACAGTTCTTCCATATTTTGAATCAGAGCAGGGGGATTCACAGGAGCACCCGTGTTTTCTGCTGGCAAGAGGACACCGGAATTTTATCCGTGCTTTTGAAATTTCAACGCCATCATGATTCATTTTCCTTCCCGCTTTACAGACAGGAATGCCATCTTCACCGATGGTAAAGTCATCTTTGTATTTTTCTTTGATGCCCCGCTTTTCATTTAAATCAATAAATGGAGTGATTCCATTCCGTCTGCAATACTGGTAATAAGGCATTGCATCATGAGCAGAATCAAGAAGAAGTATTTCTACATGAAAATCCGGAAGAAAGCTCCTCATACGAAAAAAGGCATTAAGGAATCCATGTGAATCATGCATGGAAGCAGGATGAAGCAGTGGAAAAACAGGAAGGTCACTTTCTGAATCAGAGGCAACCAGCATGTAAAGATCATATCCATGATAAAAATATCCTCTGGAGGAATCCCATCCTACATCACAGTCCGGCTGTGAAAAATAGCGTTCACAGTTGCAGTCATGGATGCCTTTTGAGGCACAGTCACAAATGCGGTGCTTTCTTTCTCTGGCAGAAGTAACAACAGGTGTCCCGTCACCGGCAATGGAAAGATGAGTATTATTAATAAGCCCCTCTTCAAGAGATTTGCGAAGGAACTCTTTTGTATAGAGGTCAAACAGAGAAGCGTAGGGTTGCACATCAATGGAAAAAGATTGTCTTTCAAGGTTTTTAAATAATTGGTCAACCGTTACTTTTCCAGTAGGCTGTGCTTTATACCCTTTTTTCTTAGGCTTTTTCACGGGAATTTTAAGTTTGTGAATATGGGGATTAATATTCTTATTTTCAGAATCCCAAAGCCTGGAAAAGAAATCGTAAAAGGTGCCAACACCAGGTGTATCACCAACTTCAAAGCCGCTGACAATAGCATACAAAGGATTAATTTTAAGCTGTGCAGCCCATTCAGTTACAGAAGTAACTTTAAAATCAATGGAAAGCAGGTAGGAACGCTGCATACATGAAGGATTTCTGGGAGCAGGTCCATACTTGGAATATTTGCTCATCATCATTTCATCTGTGTAGGAAAGAACGAGATTCCAAAAACGATCGATAATATCCCAAGTGTCACGGGAAATGGCATCAGGATTCGGATAATATTTGCGAAGATTTTCAACAACAAAGTTTTGGTAGTCGGAATGACTGCCGCAGTTAACAGGTAACAAAAAATCGCCTCCAATCAAAAAACTTACCGGCTGTGCTGGAACAATATGCTTCTTGATTAAATAGGCGCGAAGCGCCTCATTTTTGGAGACATATGTCAAGTGTTTTTGATGAAAAAAAGTGGGGGATTTTAATAAAAATGGAATCTGAAAGCCTTATATTTACTGGCTTAGAGATTCCGAGAGATTATAAATGTATAAATGGAGGAAAAATAATGATGGGACTAAAAGGTAAATTGGGGACAGCTTTATTATCAGCAAGTATGTTAGGAATGTTAATTGGAACACCTGTACAGGCAGCAAGTAGCGTGTCAGGAAAAATCAATAGTTCAACATGTTCGGGTAGTGTGTCATATGCGTATGCACCTGGAGGAGCCTGTAATGGAATACAGGCAAAAACAATATTTGGAAATGGTGGCACACTAAAAGTAAAAGCTACCGTATATTACAAGGTAAATGGTAAAAGTTATACCAATCAAGCATCGGATTCATCCAGAGGTGGCGGAGTTTCTGCAATAGCCAGAAATAAAGATTTTGGAAATGTTTATGGCGGCACAGGATGGCATTACATAAAATCAGGTGCGTATACCTGGGAAAATAATACAAAAATAGGAACGACATGGTAAATAATAATTAATGATTTAATAAGGCGGTTAACAAGGACCGCCTTATTAAGTAAAAGAGGGATTTTTATGAAGATAAAAAGAATTAAAGTATTGGTAATAATTATGCTTATGGCGATTTCAATAATGGGATGCGATAATGCTAAGGACTATAGTGGCGAGTATAATTTTGAAACAGATGATCAGTATTCATATGCAACAAGTATAGTATCATGGAAGAAATATCAGTCAGATGGTAATGGACAATACATTTTGATGAATGATTATATATATTATTACAACAATGAAACAAAGCAGATGAATCCATTGTGTAGTAAGGCAAATTGCTTCATGATATGGAAAATGATAAGGAGAGACGAGTAGACTGCAATGCCTATTTGAATAGAGGTGGTGATACTGATGGAGCTTCAGTTGATGTAGAAGATTCAGGCTATAAGTATATACAGTATTATGAGGGCAAAGTATATTACTTTATGGGATCAACCTATATAGTGTCAGTAAAGATGGTTCAAGTAAAAAGAAAATATATATGGTAGGAGAAGGCAAGGAAGTTGGTAGCTGGCTCATCCATAGAGGAAAACTATATTATGGGCTTAAAGAGTACACTTATGAAGGGGAAAGAGTATATTCGAAGGGTATTATCAGCATGATAAAATTAGGAAAATCAATGGAACGAGAAAGAACTCTGAAGTTATATTTGAAACTGAAGATGAATTAAATCTTCAAGAAATGGGAAATATACAAGCCTATAAGAATAAATTATTTTTTCAAGTATCGTGTAATAGCAAAGATTTCACTATGACTGACAATGAATCCTGGATAAAATCTCTAGAATCGAATTATTACATGTATGATGTTGATAGCAATCAATTGTCAGTAATTGATGTTCCTGACAAAAAAAGCAATACTGATGCTATTGGAGCGATAGCATTTTTAAAGGACAAGCTGCTTATAAAAAAATATGATGATATGCAAGATTTGCAATATGAGACACCGATATATGCAATGAACTATGATACGAAAGATATTTCTGTCTGGATGGACGGGATACCACAGGATTCAGGGATCATGACATATGATGATTATGTGATAATAGATGATGCAGACATACAATTTTTCAATAATGATAATACTGAATCATGTAATGTGAAAATATATTCTTCCGATGCAAAGCAGGTATCTGATTTTGAATATGAGCTGAATTCAGTAGGAACATTTGCAGGATTTGGTCCTGATGGAGTTTCTGTTGATGTTATTCAAAATGATACATCATGGAGTGTGTGTGAAATTAAATTTGATGATGTTAAAAAATGCAATGGTGATAAAATAACTCCTAAAATAGTTAATGTACGTGATTTTGGGGAGCTTAATAACATTGTATGGTAGTTTGGGGGATTTGTATTGTTTATTGGAGAAATAAAAAAATTAGTAAGAAATAAGAAGTTTATAGTTGTTGTCAGCATCATGCTGCTTGTAGAGATAATGACAATTATATACTGTCTTGGTGAGAAAAATGCGGAATATGTGGATTATAGAAATAGTCTGCAAAAAGAATACATAGAAACGTATGATATATTTATAAATGGCATAGATGAAAGAGCGCAGACACTTCTTTCGTCATTAGGAAATAATAATGATGTCTATTATAAGCGCAATATTGACAAAATGGTATCAGATTACAAAAGATTATCCGGTGTACAGATTGATCAAAAATATAATTGGGGTGTCGAAAAATACGCAGACTATACATACGGAATATTTTTTTTGTATTGTATTTACGTTTGTTTGTATGGAATACATATATGTTTCAGAACGTAAAAGCGCAATGCTGGGTATTATTAGGGCGACCAAAGAAGGAAGAAGCAGAATTATTTTGTCAAAATGGACAGTGCTGGTTGTGATGACAGTTATTTTTTCACTTGTTCAGGAGATAATGGTAATTGTCTTTGATTCATTTATGTATTCAACGGGAAATCTTAAGTGTTCAATTCAGTAGCTTACAGATATTCGAAGGATTGTCCATATGAAATCAGTATGTTACAGCGATTATAATATCAATATTAAATCATATGTTTATTGCAATAATTATTTGCAGTATTGTTTTTGTATGTTTTGTATCAATAAATAGCAGAATAATGGAGTGTGGTATTCCAATTGCTATTTTTTTATTAGAATTTTTGAGTTTAAACGATTCACCGAATAACATATTTTATGCATGGAATATGAAAAATGTTATTGGGGTGTATCAAAATCTTAATATTGCAGGAACCCGGTTGATAAAAATTATGTTAAATTTTATTGTGGGATTAGCGATTATTGTATTTGCAACGCTAATTGGAACCATATTGTTCAGTATACGCTATGTTAGTGAGATTAAGGTTGTGTTGCAATATATACGGGAAAAGATTCGTAATATTTTTTCACGGCTATTATGCGTTGAAAATATGTATGTTAATGAATTTTATAAGCTGATGATTGTACAGAAAAAATGGATATTACTGTTGTTTTTATCTATTGGTATTATAGGTTCATATAAGACATATATGCCGGCCAATACCTATCAGAGTGCATATGAAGCGACATATCATATGTATTTGTCTGCTATACATGGAAAAATTGATGAGCAAACTGTGGACTATATTGAAAAAGAAAAGCAGTATATTCAAAGCGTGGAAAATCAGATAGAATTGGCGATAGAAAATAATGGAATTGACACAGCCGAGATAACAGCAGAGTTAGACAGTAGAAAGAGAGCGTTTGACAGATTAAATCAGCAATATGAAAAGATGACAGATGATGGCAGCGTTGGATATATGATAGACGAGATGAATTTGAATTCGGTAATGAAAAATTATAGGAGCGATATAATTATTTTTATGACCGTATCAATAGTGCTTGTTATGTTTATTTCGGGACTGTTTGCCTCTAAAGATGAAATGCAGGTTAGTCTGTTGCTAAAAACTTCAAAAAACGGAAGATACAGGCTAATGAGAGTGAAAAAAAAGCTGCGCTATAATTATTGGAGGTATAATATATCTGACCGGCCTTATACCATCAATTGCAGGTTATATGCATGTTTTGGGGATAGAAGAACTGAAAGTAAACGTTAGTAAATTATATGAGCCTCAAATATCAGCAGGAATATCGCTACTTGTATTTCTGGCATTAATCTATTTGATAAAAGCCTTGTGTTTTGGACTTATAGGAGCTATTACAATTGCTCTTTCGAAGAAAACAGGCAATGAATTTGTAGTATCGGTTTTTGTGACATTGTTTGTTATAGTTATTGCTTTAATTCTTTACTTCTCAAAAATCAATTTAACAATGATATTAATAAAGCTGGCAAACAGGGGGATTATATGATGGAACTGCGTATTAAGAATATCAGTAAAACTTATGGAAAAAGCAAAAAAGCTCTTAGCAACGTAGACATAAGTCTTACACCGGGAATATATGGGTTACTAGCCCTAATGGCTCTGGAAAAAGTACATTAATGAATATTATAACGGACAATTTAAAAGCGGATCGGGGATGCGTCTATTACGATGGAGATCCGATTAGTAAATTGGGAAGTAAATATCGTGAAAAAATAGGATATATGCCGCAACAACAGGAGATTTATGACAATTTTACTGGTGAAGAGTTTCTGTGGTATATGGCAGCTTTAAAGGGATTAGAAAAAAAAGTATGCAAAAAATAAGATAGATAACCTTTTGAAAGTGGTGAATTTGACTTCTGAGAAAAACAAAAAAATAGGTTCGTATTCAGGTGGAATGAAGCAGAGAATATTGATAGCACAGGCATTGCTTAATGATCCGGATATTTTGATAATGGATGAGCCGACTGCAGGGCTTGATCCGAGTGAAAGGATTCGCATTAGAAACTTTTTGAGTGAAATGTCGGAGAATAAGATAATTATAATTGCTACACATATAGTCTCTGATATCGAATTTATTGCAAAAGAAATAATATTGCTTAGTCACGGAGAAATAATTGAGCATGGTACTCCACAGCATTTACTAAAAAAGCTAAATAATAAGGTATACGAGGTCGAAACATCTTCTGAGGATGAATTCAAACAAGAAAATGTCATGATTGTTAACATAAAAATGGGAGCGAATGGAAAAATATACAGAATAATAAGCGAAAGTGAACCTAGAGGTTATAATTTTTCTGTTGTAAAGGCAGGTCTTGAGGAATTGTATATGTATTATGTCTCATTGCAGAGCTAAAGGAAGAATAGCTTAGTAATCCATAATTAAAGTACAATTATTTCTTTAATGAAAGATAAGTTTGTTGACTTACAACAGTTGACAATTTAAAAGCCACATGCTACTCTAGAAATGTATGAGATAAAAGCGACGAAAAAAGAGAGTACTTTTATGGCAGATTTACAGAGAAATCCCACACAGGCTGAGAGGGGATGACCTAAAGTAGGAGGAACATGGCTTTGGAGCAGCAGTATCGAACCATTGGCTAGATACTGACAGGA
>ENA-OQCE01000996-OQCE01000996.1-human-gut-metagenome-genome-assembly--contig:-NODE-996-length-12683-cov-1.999204_pt1 | contig 12683 bp, 17 predicted proteins | sample MGYA00242495_ERZ504572 | MGnify/ENA primary metagenome ERZ504572 (study PRJEB26092, sample SAMD00036228) | human gut metagenome | host: Homo sapiens | study: EMG produced TPA metagenomics assembly of...
GTTACTATTTCAAGTCCTGCTTTCTAAAAATACGATGCTCAAAAATGTCTGATTCACATACCGGGATTTTTTATTCATATTACATATCAATCTTACTGAGTGCTGCTTCATCAGCTACAATCGTAACATCATTATGTAACTGAAGAATAGAAGCAGGAACTTTCGGAGTAATTGGTCCGTATAAGACCTCTTTTAAGATATCCGCCTTATCTTCTCCGCTTACAACAACTAGAATTTTCTTGGCCTGCATGATATTCTTGATTCCCATTGTATAAGCCTGTCTCGGAACATCATCTTCAGATTCGAAGAAACGCTTATTGGCTTCAATTGTACTTTCTGTCAGATCTACGCAGTGTGTCTCTTTCTCAAAAGCGGCACCTGGTTCGTTGAATCCGATATGTCCGTTGTGTCCAAGACCGAGAAGCTGGAGGTCTACACCGCCCTGCTTACGGATGACTGCATTATAATCGTTGCAGGCTTTCGCGGAATCTGCTTCCAGTCCGTCCGGAACGAAAGTACGGGTTTTGTCGATGTTTACATGATCAAAGAGATTGGTATTCATGAAATATCTGTAGCTCTGATCATTTTCAGGACTGAGTCCTTTGTATTCATCGAGGTTTACACTTGTAACCTGGGAAAAATCAAGATCCCCTTTCTTATACCATTCGATCAGCTGTTTATATGTACCGACCGGTGAAGATCCGGTTGCAAGTCCAAGTACACAGTTTGGCTTCATAATAATCTGTGCAGAAATGATGTTTGCGGCCTTACGGCTCATATCCTGATAGTCTTTTGCTTTATAAATTACCATAATAAAATCTCTCCTTATTCTATTGTTTTTTGTTTCTGAATATTAGTATATACATTATAAATGAATTTTCAAGTAAAATAGCATGAACTGAAAAATACTTTCAAAAGTGGAAAGAAATTACCTGGAATTGTGCATATTGCATAAAAAACGGATTTTAAAATAGGCAAAACAGAAAGAAGTATTGAAAAAGATGAAAGAAGTTTCAAGAACTGCAAAGACTCTTGAAAATAAAATCGAACAATACTATACTGATTGTAGAACGAAGGAGGGAACAAGAAATGAATCAGAAAGTTGAAAATCTGAAGGGTAAATTAATTGTATCATGTCAGGCATTACCAGATGAACCATTACATTCTTCATTCATTATGGGAAGAATGGCACTGGCTGCAAAACAGGGAGGTGCAAGCGGAATTCGTGCAAATACAAAAGAAGATATCAAGGAGATCCAGTCACAGGTTGATCTGCCGATCATCGGAATCGTAAAAAGAGATTATGATGACAGTGATATCTACATTACACCAACGATGAAAGAAATCGAAGACTGATGGAAGTAAAACCTGAAATCATCGCTATGGACGCTACTATTTCAAAGAGACCTGGCGGAAAGACATTAGATGAGTTCTTTAAAGAAGTAAAAGCAAAATATCCGGATCAGTTATTCATGGCAGACTGTTCTACAGTGGAAGAAGCACTGCATGCGGATGAACTTGGATTTGACTTCATCGGAACTACAATGGTTGGTTACACAGAGCAGAGCAAGGGCGATAAGATCGAGGCAAATGATTTCGAAATCTTAAGAAAGATTGTCGCAAAAGCAAAACACAGAGTGATCGCAGAAGGTAACATCAATACACCGGAAAAAGCAAAACATGTGATCGAGCTTGGTGCGTACAGTGTTGTTGTAGGATCTATTATCACAAGACCGCAGCTGATCACAAAATCATTTGTAGAAGAAATGGAAAGATAATTCTGCAAGGAACTTATTAAATTAAATTTATATAAAAAGACAAAGAAAAGGAGAAAGAAACCATGAGAAATCTTGAAAAGTACAAAGGCGTAATCCCTGCATTCTATGCATGCTATGACAACGAAGGAAATGTAAGCCCGGAAGGCGTTCAGGCACTGACAAAATACTTTGTAGAAAAAGGTGTGAAAGGTGTATATGTGAACGGTTCGTCAGGAGAATGTATTTATCAGAGCGTAGAAGACCGTAAGATCATCCTTGAGAACGTTATGAAAGCAGCAGAAGGAAAGCTTACAGTTATCGCACACGTTGCATGCAATAACACAAAAGATAGCCAGGAACTTGCAAGACATGCAGAAAGCCTTGGAGTTGATGCAATCGCAGCAATCCCACCGATCTACTTCCACCTGCCAGAGTATGCAATCGCTCAGTACTGGAATGACATCAGTGCAGCAGCACCAAACACAGACTTCGTAATCTACAACATTCCACAGCTTGCAGGAGTGGCTCTTACACAGGGACTTTTCGCAGAGATGAGAAAGAATCCTAACGTAATTGGTGTTAAGAACTCTTCTATGCCGGTACAGGATATCCAGATGTTCAAACAGGCATCAGGCCCTGACTACATCATCTTTAACGGACCAGATGAGCAGTTCATGAGTGGACGTGTCATCGGAGCTGAAGGAGCAATCGTGTACATACGGAGTTATGCCGGAATTATATCTGAAATTAGACGAGTATGTAAGAGCCGGAAAGATGGAAGAAGCAAGAGAAATCCAGTATGCTTGTGATGAGATTATCTATAAGATGTGCTCTGCACACGGAAATATGTACGCAGTGATCAAAGCTATGTTAAAGATCAACGAAGGTCTGGAACTTGGCGGAGTAAGAGAGCCACTGCCAGCATTAGTAGAAGAAGACATGGCTATCGTTGAAGAAGCAGCTAAGATGGTTCGCGACGCAAAAGCTAAATATCTGTAAGGAGAGAGACGATGCAAGGGTTTACCGTAGTAGATTTAGTCATTTTAGTAGTTTATCTCGCGGCTGTACTGTTCGCCGGCCTTCATTTCGCAAAGAAAGAAATGAAAGGAAAAGAGTATTTTAAAGGAGACGGAACTGTACCGTGGTGGGTAACTTCCGTATCAATTTTCGCAACACTGTTAAGTCCGATTTCATTCCTGTCATTAGCAGGAAACTCATACGCAGGAACATGGATCATGTGGTTCGCACAGCTTGGTATGCTGTTAGCTATCCCGATCACGATTAAATTCTTCCTGCCAATCTACAGCAAACTGGATATTGATACAGCATATCATTATTTGGAACTGAGATTCGGAAGCAAAGGACTTCGTGTACTTGGAGCTGTAATGTTCATCATTTACCAGATCGGACGTATGTCAATCATCATGTACCTTCCATGTATGGTACTTGGAAGTCTGACTGGAATCAGCGTAAACTTACTGATCATTATCATGGGTATCATTGCTATTATTTACTCATACACAGGAGGTCTTAAATCCGTACTTTGGACAGACTTCATCCAGGGATCTGTACTTCTGATCGGTGTTACATTTGCACTGATCTTCTTGTTAGCACACTTAGATGGTGGATTTGGAGCAATCGCACATGCACTGATAACAGAGCATAAGTTCCTTGCTGTAGATCAGCCAATCTTCAATGCTAATATTTTTAAAGACAGCGTATTCATCATGATCGTTGGTGCCGGATTCAATACAATGGCATCTTACGTATCAAGCCAGGATATTGTACAGCGTTTTACAACAACAACTGATACAAAGAAACTGAACAAAATGATGCTTACAAACGGAGGATTATCAATCTTCATCGCAACAGTATTCTACCTGATCGGTACAGGATTATACGTATTCTATCAGCAGAATACACTTCCACCGGCAGCAGCTCAGGACCAGATCTTCGCATCTTACATCGCATTTGAGCTTCCGGTTGGTATAACAGGACTTTTGTTAGCAGCTATTTATGCAGCAGCACAGTCTACACTTTCTACAGGTCTGAACTCTGTAGCATCAAGCTGGACACTGGATATCCAGACAAGACTTTCTAAGAAAGAATTAAGCTTTGAGAAACAGACAAAGATCGGACAGTATGTATCTCTGATCGTTGGTATCTTCGCAATCGTAGTTGCTATGGTACTGGCTAACGGCGGAGTAAAATCTGCATACGAATGGTTCAATGGATTCATGGGACTGGTACTTGGTATCCTGATCGGAACATTTATCCTTGGAGCATTTACAAAGGTTGCCAATACATTTGGTGCAGTATGTGCATTCATCGTTGCATCAGGCGTAATGGTATACATCAAATACTTCGTACCTGCTGATCACGTATCAATCTGGTCATACTCAATCATCTCAATTGTAGTATCACTGGTAATTGGTATCCCGGCAAGTATCATCTGGAGAAAGGCAAAAGGAGACAATTCCGTACCTGCTCCTAACACAACCATTTACAAAAACTAAGAAGGAGTGACGATTTTCGTGATTTTTGGAAATATCAATAATTTATCAGAATTCCCATTCTTAGAAGAACAGGTAAAAGAGTGCTTTGAATATGCAAAGACACACGACCTTGCATCTTATGAAAAGGGAAGTCATGAAATCGATGGTGACAGACTGTTTGTCAATATCGTAGAATATACAACAACAACACCGGAAGAACGTTTCTGGGAAGCACATAAAAATTATCTGGACGTCCATGTAATGATCCATGGAAATGAACAGATCGATCTGAACTTCATTCAGAATATGGAATTAAAAGATTTTGTGGAAAAAGATGATTTTCTTCCGATGGATGGGGAAAAGAATTCTTCCGTAGTCCTGACAGATGGAGATTCCTGATCTGTTATCCGAGTGACGGACACAGAACAGCGGTTCAGGTTCAGGAACCGGAAACCATTAAAAAGGCAATATTTAAAGTAAAGATTTAATCAGAAAAAGTCGAGGGCAAACCATAAAAGAACGGTTTGCCCTTTTCTGGCTGAACGAGTATAATGAAGGAAAATGAAAGAGGCAAAGCAGAGATGAAAAAATATATTAGTATTGACATCGGCGGCACAGCAATCAAATATGGTATTGTGAGCGAAGATGCAGAAGTATTGTTAAAGAAAGAAATGAAGACAGAAGCGCAGAAAGGCGGACCGGCGATCCTTGATAAAGTCATCGGTATCGTAGAAGCATTAAAAGAAGAGGCAGACGCAGGTGTGTGTATTTCTACAGCCGGTATGGTTGACATTGAGAAAGGTGAAATCTTCTATTCGGCACCGCTGATCCCGAATTATATCGGAACGGCATTCAAAAAGACGGTAGAAGAACGATTCGGAATTCCATGTGAAGTGGAAAATGATGTGAATTGTGCGGGACTTGCTGAGTACAAAGCAGGAGCGGCGGCAGGAAGTAAGGCGGCTGTGATGCTGACGATCGGAACCGGAATCGGCGGCTGTATTTTGCTGAATGGCGAGGTGTTCCACGGATTCAGTAACAGCGCATGTGAAGTTGGATATATGCATATGGATGACAGCGATTTCCAGACACTCGGAGCAGCCAGTATTCTGACGAAGAAGGTTGCTGCATGGAAGGGAGAACTGGCAGAAAATTGGAGCGGATATCGCATTTTTGAAGAGGCAAAAAAAGGTGATAAGATCTGTAACCGTGCAATTGATGAGATGACGGATGTACTTGGGAAAGGTATTGCCAATATCTGCTATGTAGTGAATCCGGAAGTTGTCGTACTTGGCGGCGGAATCATGGCGCAGGAAGCATTCCTGAAGGACAAGATTGAAAAAAGCAGTGGAAAAATACCTGGTGTCCAGCATGTGGGAGCATACAAGTATCGCATTTGCCAAAAACCAGAACAATGCCGGTATGTTAGGCGCATTCTATCATTTTCAGGGAAGACATGCATAGTCTGGAGTTATAAAATAAAGAAGCAGGAATAGTAAGATATGGAATATTATGTAAAATCAGTCGTTCCGATCATAGAATCGAATTATGATAAATTTACGACAGTGGAACGGAATATCGCAGATTTTTTTATACAGAACAGAAAGAAAGTGGATTTTTCATCAAAATCCATTTCCGAGAGACTCTTCGTATCAGAAGCGTCGTTATCCAGATTTGCGAAGAAATGCGGATATCGCGGATACAGAGAATTCATCTATCAGTATGAAGAGACATTTGTAGAAAAGCAGGAATCCATTACCGGTAATACGCGAATGATCCTGAATGCGTATCAGGAACTTCTGAATAAGACTTACAGTCTGGTGGATGAGCGCAGATTGCAAGGATCAGCAGATATCTGAATCAGGCGGGGTGTGTGTGCGTGTGCGGAACCGGAAGTTCCGGTCTGGCAGCAAGAGAGATGGAACTGCGTTTTATGCGAATTGGTGTGAATATTGATTCGCTGGTAGAAAGAGATATGATGCGTATGCAGGCGGTATTCCAGGACAGAAGAAGCCTCGTATTCGGAATCAGTATCAGCGGATCCAAGGAAGAGGTCTTGTTTCTTCTGAAAGAAGCATATCGGAAAGGTGCGAAAACGATTCTTTTTACGGCGAACAACCGGGGTGGCTTCGAGCAGTTCTGCACAGAAGTTGTTCTGATTCCATCACTCAGACACCTGAATCATGGGAATGTAATCTCACCGCAGTTCCCGATTTTGGTCATGCTTGATATTATCTATTCTTACTATTTGGAACAGGATAAATATGAAAAAAAAGTTCTGCATGATAATACACTGCGTGCACTGGAAGAAGGAGAAGGGATGCACAGGAGTTTTTAGAATGTTAAGAGGTATGTTGGGAAAAAATAAAATGGAGGATATATAAAATGATAATCAAAAATGTAATTGTCTATACAGAAGACAAAAAATTTACAGCAGGCGGCATTGTTGTTCACGATGACAAGATCGAAAGCATTTACACGACAGAAAACGTACCGGATATGCCGGGGGAAGAAGTCGTTGACGGACAGGGGGCATACGCAATTCCGGGACTGATCGATCTGCATTTCCACGGGTGTATGGGAGATGACTTCTGTGATAACAGTAAAGAGGCTATTGAAAATATTGCAAAATATGAGGCTTCTGTGGGTGTTACAACAATCGCACCAGCAACGATGACACTTCCGGTAGAAGAACTGGAAGATATCTTAAGAACAGCAGCAGAATACAAAAAAGAGCAGAATCCGAAGGGAGCGGATCTTGTAGGCGTGAACATGGAAGGCCCGTTCATCAGCCCGGTGAAAAAAGGAGCGCAGGATGAAAGAAATATCATGCCTTGTGATACGTACATTTGTCAGAGATTCCTTGATGCTTCGGAAGGCCTTGTGAAGTTTGTAGGACTTGCGCCGGAAGAAAGCGAGGACGCAGTTGCATTTGTAGAAGCAATGAAAGATAAAGTGAACATTTCGCTTGCACATACCAATGCGGATTATGCACATGCGAAAGCAGCATTCGATGCCGGAGCAAATCATGCCGTACATCTCTTTAATGCGATGCCTGCATTCACTCACCGTGAACCGGGTGTTGTAGGAGCAGTGTCCGACAGTGCACATGTAATGGCAGAGATTATCTGTGACGGTGTACATATCCATCCATCGATGGTGAGAGCAGCGTTCAAGATGATGGGAGCAGACCGTATGATCCTGATCAGCGACAGTATGCGTGCGACCGGAATGCCGGACGGACAGTATACACTTGGTGGATTGGATGTAAAAGTAGTCGGTAATCATGCAACACTGGTATCTGATGGAGCACTTGCAGGATCTGTTACAAACCTTGCAGACTGTATGCGTACGGTAGTTAAGAAGATGGAGATCCCGCTTGAGACGGCTGTAGCATGTGCGACGATCAATCCGGCTAAGAGTCTTGGAATTGAAGATACATATGGTTCGATCGCACCGGGAAAGAAAGCGAATATCGTATTATTAGACGAGAATTTGGAGCTTAAGATGGTAATTAAGGACGGACAGGAATTATAATTCATGCAATTTATAGTATAAGGCCATTTGGTGTTAAGGACAGATGAAAAAGATTATATTTTTAGGTGACAGTATTCAGATGCCAGTCATTGCTTTTTAGAAAATCCACTGGGAAACGGTTATGTGAATATGGTGGCTGAGAAGTTGAATGACAGTGACGGCGGAAGGAAGAAGTACGACATTATGAATCGAGGACATGATGGATTCACGATTCATGGAGTGAAACGTATATTGGAGAAGAAATGCATTTTAAAACGACCGGATGTCGTAAGCATTCTGATAGGATGCAATGACGTCGGAGTTATGATGAATACAGGAAAGAGTCTGGAAGAACAGCAGTTTGAAGCCTGTTATGAAGCCATTGTGAAAGAAATTACAGAGCAATCGGATGCAAAGCTTATCTGTATGTCGCCATTTATAGTGCCATATCCCGGAATGTATGAAAACTGGATTCCGGGAATAAAACAGACAGAAAGAATCGAAAAAAAGATTGCAGAAAAATATCATGCGGACTTTCTTACGCTTCAAGACATGATAATATTGAAAGCAGAAAAAGCAGGATATGAGAGTGTTACAACAGATAAAAGCTATACAAAGTGTCAGACAAAATGATTTTTTGCACGATTTGGTTCCAGTTTTTCTGGGGTTGTGATATAATCCTTAATGGATTGGATGATATTTTTGCAGATGTCAATTCGATTCATATGATATACCTCCTAAAGTTGTAATTAAGGTTCGTGGCGAGACGAACAATTCCTTAATTAATAGGTCGCGAAGCACCTCACTTTTAGGAGGTTTTGTCAAGTACTTTTTTTGTAAAAAAAGAAAAGAATTTCTTCAAATGCCCATGAAATCAGGTCTGAAGGAATTCTAAAGTCTTTCTAAACTTCTTAAGTTGACCATATTGGAGTCAGGCATACCAACCTTTTTGCCTTCTGGGACAGGCGCGGCAGGAACCGAAAGGTCAGGAATAAATGCAGGAATAGAATCCTTTGGTTCCCTGTCAGGTACTTCATTTTGAATTAACAGTTGGATAGGCGGGGTAAATCGATATCCAATACCGCGGACAGAGTCAAAACAGTTCCGTATTTCTTTATAGTCATTCAAACGATTCAGTAAATCGGAAATCCCCTGTTTCTCATTAGAAGGGCTATCTAATCCCCATACAGCATCAACAATCTGATTAAACGTCAGAACGATGTTTGGGTTTCCAATAAATAGTTCTAAAAAATCATGTTGCTTTGTTGTGAGATTACAGAGCCGATCATTATAAATCAACAGAAAAATTTGAGAGGTCGAGTATGTAATTTTCTGAAAAAACGTACCTTTCACTCATTATCATTTTCCTCCTAAAAACGTACTATAGAAATTCTATAGTACGACTATTGGTAGACGAGAGAAAATCTATTATTGTACGTTATGATGTATTTGCAATCAAAAAAAATGTTTTATTATATCACTGACAACTATTCTAACATACAGGGATTTAAAAAAAACAGTTAAGAAAAAAAATATCCTAAGAAGGGCTTGCAATTTGTCGGAAACAGATATATAGTAATCATAACGAACATATGTTTGGACAAAGATCAGCAACAGAAGCTGCAGGGTAGTGGGGGGACTTCGACTCTTACGGAAAAACTGCTCTGTTAACCGATTAATCAACGGTTATGGCAAATTGCTTGCAGAGGTGACAATATTTCCCTTTTCCTTTGACAGGATTAAATTCTTTTGGAGGTAAATTAACGATGCAAGAAAAGATTATATTTTATTGTGGGCGGTGTAAAAAAAGTACTAGAGTATCCAATGTATTAACCGGATGTGAGGAAACCAAAGTGTTACCAAATGTACAGATTTCCTGTACACATTGCAAAGGGTAATGATGCTTAAAAAATTCACAGAAGGAGAACTAATTAAGAATGCTAAGGACGATCGTTTCTATGTATAACCACCATTAGCAGAAGGTACAACTAAATGATTGCTCATCACGATATACGGGCATGACCCAAAAGAGGCGTGAAAGATGAACCAGAGAAGACTGGCTCGTTTTTCATGTCTCTTTTTTTACGTCAAAAAACAAGCAATCAATTATAAAAAAATAATAATGAAAGAAAACAAGGAGTAAGGGCTTTTCTTCCTGGTTTAAAGAAACCGGGAGGAGGCCTTTTTTAATTTCATATCCATTTTGAGGAAACGTTTTTGTGCATTCCTCCCAAGACAAAACAAGTCGCAAGGAGGAAGAAAAATATGCGCAAATTATTTTATATTTGAACCCAGGAAGACATGACAGATTATATGGAAAGAGCAGCAGCTTATCTTAGATCCATCAAAAAAGGAACTCTTATAGATGGAGGGATTAATTTATCCGAAGCACTGCCGGTAGAAGAGCAGAAGGAACTGATGCAGTATATCTATGACATGGTAATTAATCTGATGATGAAAACAAGCGGAAGATATGTGTTAAACCGTATTAATTTTGGAAGCTATAAGAATGATTTTATTGGAAATTATGCAGAAGTCATTTTAAAGAGATTAGATTTATTTAGGGATCCGGAGCGCATTACAGAAGAAAGTAAAAGTTATCGATTCCCGACTTTCTTAGATCGTTTATCCGGTGAAGCAATTCTTACAACTTATGCGCAGATGCATGACGTAAGTCCAAAGGTAGAGAGAAAAATTTACCGTGTGTTGACTGCAATTCCGAAAATTGCAGTCAGTAAACAAAAGAACTGTAGCGAAGTGACACCTTATGAGATTCACTGCATGTGCCAGGACATTTCGGAAAGTGATATCTTATCTATCCTTCGCTATAGAAATCGTACATCTTTGGATCAATTAATGGAAGAGGGGATGCTTGAAATAGATGCAATACAAGGGGATGAAGGGATTCAGCTGGAAGTATTTGAAGAACTGGACGCTGATATAATCAGCATATTACATCACTTTTTTAATAGTTTAACAGATATGGAAAAGCTCTTTGTATCCAGATGTTCAATCCTTCGCAAAGACATATCAGAAATCAGAAAAACTGGTCAGGGAATACAATGAGGAATTGCGTGCATGGGAAAATCAGACAGAACAGAAGGAAGAAAAGCCATCAGAATCGCCGAAAAAGGCAAGCATACGGGAAAAATTGCATCGCTATCAGCAGGAAAGCAGACAACAGCCAAAACAGACAGCAAAGAAGAAATCAATGGACAGAGAACGATAAGAAAGGTGGAACAGAAAATGAAGAAAACAATTTTTGAAGAAATGGGTGGCACTTATGTAAGATGTGGGGATTACCTTATCCCAAACCTTACCTTGCCGGAGGAAGAAGAACCGAGATTTGTTGGAGTATGGGGACAAAGACATTTGCAGTATTTGAAAGAATACCGCAGGAATGTATATCTGGATCTGATGATGAGCGGCAGACTGAACAGTTATCTGGCAGATATAGAGGAACAGGCACAGGAACGCTTTGAGAGGATTGTAGAGCAGATGAAGCAGGCACAGGAAATCACAGAGCAGTTAAAGGCAGACAATGCTTGGGAGTGTAGCAGAATGAATAATATACAGGCATGTGCGAGGGAGATTGTGGATAAAGAAATCATTTATCAATAAGGAATAAGAGTGGCGGAAAGCAAGTCTAAAATGGCTTGCTTTTTGCTTTACAATGTGGTTAGTTGATGTATATAATTATGATAAAGAGATAAAATTGATTTTTATATTTTGGTTCGATATTGTGATGCAGTTTTTCTATATTAAAAAAATATACGAGGTTATAATGAAGAATAAAAGTTATGATTATATCTTTGGAAATGGAAAATTTAATACTTGGTTCAACATTATAGTTAGTATTATTAGTTGTTCAGCAATATCGTTTTGTTTAACCGAACTTTTGTTTTCCTTTGATTTTAAAGTGAGTTTTCAAAAAGCACTGATTTTTACCATACTTTTTGTGATTTTTTTATTATTGTTTTATTACTTTATAAAACAACGTACTTATAAACTATTCGATCAAAAAATAACATATGGATTTAGGGAACGAGAAATTTTGTATGCGGATATCCATTCATTAGTTTTTACACTATCCTCCAGACCTAAAGGAATATATGATATTGGACTGGGAGAACCATACCTATACATAAAAGAAAATGGGAAGAAAAAATATATATGCAATATTACAATTTATTTGGCATATCCAAGTGTTATACAAAAAAGATATGATATCAATATAAGCAATGGGCAGATAGGAATGTCTCCTGCCTACAGTTTTAACTGTTATGATATAAAAAGTATTTTCAATTTAATACATCATTCAAAAGCAAATATTTATGTGACGAAGAGTTTTCTTCTCTTTTAATAATTGGACAATAAACAGATTTTGCAAAGAATACAATATCTCTATGGAAATGGTTCAGCTTATAAATGATGGAAACTAATGTAAAAAATTTGTATTGTATTGAACTTTAGAAAACCTTTTTATGAGAAAGGAAAGCATATGCAAGAATATTATAAAATATATTTTCCTTATTCCAAAGAATATTTATTGGAACAGATTAAGAAGACTACAAAACCATTATGTATTTCAAACCAGGCTTATAGAGATATGGCACTTGCAGCCTACAAAGAAGAGGATAATACCTTATGTATCGGATATGCAGCAGGAAGTATGACAGGCGGTGGCTGGGAAATGCTCCAGACACATATAAAAAGCTATGGGGGAGATGTAATGCTGGAAGGTACGTTTGTGCTTTTGCCATACATAAAAAAAAGCTGCACTATTTTTTCTGCTCATAGTGATTTTATTTGCATTGTTTTTTTCTCAGGGAGATTTATTGATTTTAACTAGAATGTCTGATTTTATTTATGTTTCATTTACTCTGCTGTATAGGAATATTTCTTAAGATAGGAA
>ENA-OQCE01000997-OQCE01000997.1-human-gut-metagenome-genome-assembly--contig:-NODE-997-length-12682-cov-1.413301_pt1 | contig 12682 bp, 19 predicted proteins | sample MGYA00242495_ERZ504572 | MGnify/ENA primary metagenome ERZ504572 (study PRJEB26092, sample SAMD00036228) | human gut metagenome | host: Homo sapiens | study: EMG produced TPA metagenomics assembly of...
CATGCACAGGGACCAAGGCCGCCGCAGACGGGAATGGCCCCGTCGGCAAGACTGTGCCGCCGCTGCGGACGGTAATGGGAAAGTCGTGCTCGTTGGCAAGCTTGACGATGGCCGCAATTTCTTCGGCGTTGGCCGGTAAGACGGCGGCGTCCGGTACGTGGAACATGGCCGGATTCGTTTCGTAGTCCGTCTGGTACTGTAAGAGCAGGTCGCGGTCGGTCTTGACGTATGTCGGGCCCGTGATGGCCTTTAATTTTTCAATGATTTCAGGCGTGATAGGTTGAAAGTTTTTCACAAAAGGGAGCCTCCTTTAAATTGTGTTGTCTTATTCTACCACGCCAACCGCGCTTAGGGAAGGCATTTAGAATTTAAAGTCGATCGTGGCCGAGACGCCGACACCCTGGACACGGCTCAGATTGCTGACGCTTAACGATTCGATAGGAATCAAGGCGTTGGCACGGGCGATGCCGTTAAAAGTACCTTCGAGCTGGGCGACGGCTTTTACCTTATCAACCTGTTCCGTCGGTCCGACGACCTGGACGGCACCGATGTATTTGCCCGTGCCGACACTGAGGATGGGGACGACTTTCGTGGCGTAGTCCGTGCCGACGCCGTTCTTCATGAGCAGTTTATTGAGGAAGTCGTTGATGGAATCGCCGTATTTGGATACCAGGACGGAGATACCGCCTACTTTCAAAATAGAACCGAGGTTGAAGGCCTGTACGGCAGTGCCTCCGGCAAAACCGAGAAGGGATGCGATGGTTACAGCTGCGATAACTTGTTTTTTCATAAAAAGTACCTCCTAATGGTGTTTTTGAACAGAACGGCCGCGGGCCAGGGAGGCCAGGGCGGCGAAAAAGCAGAGGACAGACAACAGGATAAAAGCGATATGCAGGGTGTTTAAGACGCCGTCCTTATAGACTGCGGCCTGACTCGTTTCGCTCGTCATGATGAAGGTGACGGCGGCCATGCTGAAGGCCTGGCCCAAATTGCGGGACAGGGCTAATACACTCGAAGCGATGCCGTGATGCATTTTTTTGACAGATCCCATGATGGCACTGTTGTTAGGGGCCCCGAATAAGGCGGCTCCCATGCCGATGACAGCCAGGCAGAGTGCCGTTTGGCCGATGGAAATATCGGGAAAGACGGCAAAGACCAAGAGGCCCGGTGCCGTCAGGAACAGGCCGAGGGAGCAATGCCCCGCGGGCCGTACGTATCGGATAAATCACCGGCCGTGGCGACAATAAGCCATGACCAGGGGCTGGATCAATAAGACGGCCCCTGAGACGGCCGGCGTGAGGCCGAGGATGACCTGCAGGTAGAGCGACAGCAGAAAGGAAACGGCATAGGTCGCACTGTACTGGATGAGCGCTGCCAGGTTGGACATGGAAAAGGTCAGGCTTCGAAATAAGTAAAGCGGCAGGAGCGGATGGAACGACCGGCCTTCGTGAACGACGAAGATGACCGAAAGGACGAGGCCTGCATAAAAGAAAAAGCTGTTGTCTGAAAAGGATGACAGTCCGTATAAGGTGCAGAGAATGGCGCTGATGGATAGGACTGAGCTGATGGCATTGACAAAGGGCGCTCCGTTTTCATACCATTCCGCTTTGACGGGGCGGATGAGAAGGTAGGACAGGAGGACCAGTAGGGCTGCCAAGATGAAGATACAGCGCCAGCCAATAAATTCCGTCACGGCGCCGCCGATGACCGGCCCCAACGAGAGGCCGAGATAGGTCAAGGCTACGGACTGGCCGATGATGTGTCCCTGACGGGATTCATCGGTCGTAGCCAGGAGCAGCGGCATATAGGATACGTAGATGCCGGCCAGGGCAATCCCCTGAAGGCCCGCAGCCCAATGAGGATGGGAAGTGTCGGGGCCAGGGCCGCCGCTATCGATGTCAGAGCCAGCATGATCAAGGAGACGGTGTACGTTCGCCGCCGACCGTGGACGTCCGATACCTTCCCTAAGGGAAGGAGGAAGGCCGCCGTCGTCATCAGAAACAAGGTCACGACCCAACTCATGCGGTCCGGCGTCGTGCCGAACTGATCGGCCATGACCGGAATGGCGATGTTGATCGACGTAGACAGAAAAGGGCCGACAAAACTTATCAGGCAAATCGAATAAAAAATACGCTTTTCTGTCGTCATCGCTGCACCTCACAAATGTCACTGTCATAGATACATTATACCAGTATATGCGGTCAGGGTGAATTGTTTATTAAAAAAACGCAACTTATAAAAAACTTTGTCCTCTTGAAAAATGAATTTTTCTCGTGATAAGAGATGTAGAACTTGGAGATTTATGGTATAGTAAAAGAAAAATTGTCGAAAAAGGAGGGATTTACATGGATTTAGGACTTCAGGCAAGGTCGTCGTCGTTACCGGCGGGACGGCCGGCATCGGTTTGGCGACGGCCAAGGCCTTTTTGCAGGAAGGCGCCTCGGTTGCCGTCTGCGGCCGTCGGCAGGAACTGCTCGATGATGCGGTGAAGGCCCTGGGTGGGGATGTCTTTGCCTATCGGGCGGACATGACCGATGAGGGCGAGGTCACGGCTTTTGCCGGGGCCGTTTACGATCATTTCGGTCACATCGATGTCTGGGTCAATAATGTCGGTGCTTCCTTCGCCCGAAAGGGGGCGTGGTATACGGCTGCTGAAATAGATGCCCACTACGCCGTCAATTTCAAATCTGTCGTCATGGGAAGTCAGGCCGCCATTCCCTTTTTAGAAAAGCAGGGCGGCGTCATCATCAACGTATCGTCCTTAGCCGCCCGCTGTGCGACATCGGGACGGGCGACGCTGTACGGGGCCATGAAGCTGCCGTCGTAAACTATACCAATACCTGGCCGGGGAAGTGGCGGCCAAGGGCATCCGCGTCTTGGCCATCATGCCGGGTTTCACCCTGACGCCCTTGGTTGCTGCCACTATCGATGACGATGAACTTCAAAAGCAAGTCAAAGAATGCCTCCAGCGCCGGCCCGCAAGCCCGAAGAAATTGCCGGCCCCATCGTCTTTTTGGCAAGCCAGCAGGCCTCTTATATGAATGCCGCCGTCATCGAAGTATCGGGCGGCCGCAACGTGACCTTGAACCCGGGTTACTCTTACGGCGACTGATCTATTTTTTACGAAATATAAAAAAACTTTTTTGAAACTATACTTGACAAGGGATATTTTAAAGTGTACTATTGTTGTAGACATTGAGAAATGCAATGACCAAAACAAGTACACATAGGATGAGACAACAGAGAAGACGGGTCACCGGCTGAAAGCCGTTCGGCCTTGGATTATGGTGGAATGCATTTGGGAGCAGGATGAAGGAATTGAGTATGTCATCCCGTATTACCGACGTTACCGGTTTCGAGTGGCAGCCATAGGCTGCAATTCAGAGTGGAACCGCGGTCCGCCGTCTCTGTTGATGAGATGGGCGGCTTTTTTTGTATGATTTTCTGAAGTATTCAATATTGCAGCGCAGGGGGATTTATGATGACACAAAGTAAAAAAGAATTAGTCTTAGCAGCGATGGATGGAAAACAGGTCGAACGCGTACCTTCTGGGTTTTGGTTTCATTTTTTAGACGATGAAATTCATGCCAACTCCTTTGAACATCCCGAATTGATGGAAAAAGTCTTTGCCGGCCAGACCCGGTATATCGATGAAGCCAAACCGGACTTCGTCAAAATCATGACCGACGGCTTTTTCCCCTATGAAAATGAAACGGCCAAGCATCTGAAGACGGCTGCCGATTTTAAGAACATTAAACCCTTAGCCGATGACGACAAGTGGTTTACCCAGCAGATCGACTATGCCAAACGCCTTACGAAGCGCTATGGCGATGAACTGGCCATGTTCTTCAACGTGTTCTGTGCCGGCACGACGGTCAAATTCATGCAGGCCAATCTCGATGAAAGCGAAGCCTTCCTGGCCAATGCCGTGAAGGAAGACCCCAAGGCCGTGCGCCAGGGGCTGGACGTCATTTCTCATGATTTGGCAAAATTGCTAAACGCCTGATCACTGAAGGCGGTGTCACCGGCATTTACTTCAGCCTCCAGAATTTACTGGGCATTTCGCCGGAACTCTATAAAGAAGTCTTGGAACCGGGGGAAAAAGAAATCTTAGCCGCTGCCAACAGCGTCAGCGATTACAATATCCTCCACATCTGCGGCTATGCCGGTCATCGAAATGACCTTTCCTTATATAAAGATTACGATGTAAAGACCGTAAACTGGGCCGTTGTCGTCGAAGGCGTTCCCATTCCGGAAGGCCGGAAAATCCTCAACAATCGACCGGCGTTAGGCGGTTTTGGCAACTTGGATTCTGAATTGTTGTATAAGGGCTCGAAAGAAGAAATTCAGGCTGAAACGAAGCGGATTTTGGCCGAAGCCGGCCGTCAGGGCGTCCTCCTTGGCGCTGACTGCACCGTTCCGCGTGATATTGATTGGAAGCATTTTGAGTGGGTTCGTGAAGCTGCCCGATAGGCAGAGAGAGGAAGATGAAAATGAAGTTTACCATGAAGAAGTTAGGGAAAGCCGTCTTGACGGCAGCATTAGTCGGTGTCGTAGCAGCAGTCCTTGCTGGCTGCGGTAAACAGAGCGATTCTGCCGCCGGCGGCGGAGACGGCCAGAAAAAGGTCGTCAACGTAGCCTTTACCAACTACTACGTGCCTTATGATTTCGTCAATGATAAGGGCGAACCCGACGGCTTTGAAGTCGCTGTCATGCAGGAAGTAGCTAAGAAGCTGCCCCAGTATACCTGGAAGTTTACCCCGACCTCGGACGATGACCTGCTCATCGGCGTCGAATCAGGTAAATATACCATCGGTACCAAAGGCATCTGGAAAACGGCTGCCCGGGAAAAGAAATATATCTTCCCGAAAAACTACATCGGTGCCAGTGTCATCGGCTTAGTCATCCGTAAAGCCGACGCAGATAAGATCCATGACATGGATTCCTTTGCCCAGTACAGCGGCAAGCTCGTTCCGATCGCGCCTCAGGATGCCCGTTACATGGTCATCGAAGATTACAATAAGGATCATCCCGATAAACAGATCAAGCTCCAGTCGTCGGAAGCCTTCCAGATTGCTGACGCATACAGCTGGGTCATGGAAGGCCGCTATGACGGCTACCTCGAAGTTGAACTGAGCTATAAGAACAACATCGTTAAAGACGATGCGCCGTACCACAAGTTCAACGACAGCCTGACCTACATCCGCTATAAAGGCATTCCGACCTACCCCTTGTTCAACAAGAAGGAACAGAAATTGGCTGACGAAGTCGACCAGGCCATCGATGAACTTCGCAAGGAAGGCAAGATTGCCGAACTGGAACAGAAATACTTTGGCGAAAGCCTTTCTAACTATATTACGCAGTAAAGGCTAAGGAGGACGTTTGATGGATACACGAGTGTTTAATCCGTCTGTTATCTTCTCGGTTATGCCGGATTTATTGTCGTATCTATCGGTAACGCTGCTGGTAGCCGTTTCAAGCATCGTCTTAGGTTCCCTCTTGGGGATGGGCCTGACCTGGGCAAAACTCGGCCGCAGCCGGGTTTTGCGCTGGCTGGCGCACGGGTACACTTATATTATGAAGTGTACCCGCCCTATCGTGCTGCTGTTCATTGTCTTTTATGGACTGCCCAAGCTGATAGAATCGATGACGGATTATGATATCAATGATATGAACCGGGCTCTGTTTGCAATCATTACTTTTACCTTGTTGTTCGGAGCCTATATTTCAGAAGTCTTTCGGGCGGCGTATCAAGCCGTACCCAAAGGACAGTATGAAGCCGGAGTCAGCATCGGCATGACGCCGTTCCAGACTTTTTACCAAGTCATGCTGCCCCAGGCGGCCCTGATTGCCCTGCCTAATTTCGGCAATTCGACGATTAACCTGCTGAAAGAAGGGGCCTTGGCCTATACGATCGGCCTCATCGACTTGATCGGTAAGGGAAATTTAATCATCGCTCAAAATTTTGGTGCTTATAGTATTGAAATTTATCTGGCTTGTATGATCATTTACTGGATCATGACCCTGATCATTGAAAAGGGCTTTTCCCTTCTCGAAGGTGTCCTTGACAAGGGCATTCATATGGGTCATGCCCAGCCGGGAGGAGGTGAGCAGTAAATGGAACTCGATTATGGTTTTATGATTGAAACTTTTTATAAGATCTGGGACGGTATCGGCGTTACCTTGGGGCTGACGGCCCTGTCACTGCTCATCGCCCTGCCCATTTCCTTTTATATGGCCGTCGTCCGCCTGCGGGGGAATAAACTGGGGGCGGGGATTTACGCGGTTTTACGTATCCTTTGTCCGCGGAACGCCGCTGGTCCTGCAGATTTTACTGATGTACAGCCTGCTGCCGAGTTTCCTCAACTTCGCTTTGAAGTCCATGGCTCGTCCTTTAATATCTTTGAAAGCGTCAACCCTTTCTGGTATGCCGTCATCGTCTTTTCCCTCAATACCATCGCCTTATTGACCGAAGTGTTCCGCTCAGCCTGATGAGTATCGATAAGGGACAGATGGAAGCGGGCGTATCTATCGGGCTGACGGAATGGCAGACCTATCGTCAGATCATCATTCCCCAGGCACTGGTCGTCGCCTTGCCGGCGGTCAGCAATATTACGGTGAATTTGATCAAGGGTACGTCCCTGGCCTTCCTGATGACCGTTAAGGACGTGCTGGCTATCGGGAAAATCGCCGCATCGTACGGCTATAACTATATTGAAGCCTATTTGGATGTCTTCGTCGTTTACATCATCGTCTGCACGATTGTCCAAATCATTTACCGCATAGCCGAAAAACGAGTCGGCGCCTTCCGTGCCGTGTAAGGAGATAATACCTATGTTAATGTCTATTAAAAACGTCCGTAAAAAGTTTGGCGGCGTAGAGGTCTTAAAGGACCTCAATATGGAAATCAATAAAGGGGACGTCGTCGTCATCCTGGGGCCGAGCGGCTCGGGGAAGACGACCTTCCTGCGGTGTCTTAACTTCCTCGAACGGGCCGACGAGGGGCAGATGGAATTTGCCGACATGAACATCGACTTGAGCAAGCCTTCCGATAAGGAAATTGCCGCTGTCCGCAAAAAAGACGGCCTTCGTGTTCCAGGGATACAATCTGTTTGCTAATAAGACTGTTTTAGAAAACGTCATGCTCGGCCTGACGACGGGCCGCGGCATTTCGAAATCGGAAGCGGAACAGACGGCGCGGGATGCCCTGCAGCGCGTCGGTATGATCGATCGTGCCGACTACTATCCGGCCCAGTTATCCGGCGGTCAGCAGCAGCGCGTCGGTATCGCCCGGGCCATTGCCGTTAGTCCCGACGTCATCTTATTTGACGAACCGACGTCAGCCCTCGACCCGGAACTGGTCGGTGACGTGCTCAAGGTCATGCGCGATTTGGCCAAAGCCGGGACGACGATGATCGTCGTCACCCATGAAATGAAGTTTGCTGCTGACGTAGCGACTCATGTCATCTTTATGGCCGACGGCGTCATTGTCGAAGAAGGCTCATCGGAAGATATCTTCAAGCATCCGAAAGAAGAACGGACCAAGCGGTTCCTGCACCGCATCTTCTGTACTGCCTTTGACGGCCCTGATGAAGATGAATAGCCTATAAAAAAAGAGACGGTCTCCCTTTCTCTATCGTCAGATAGGGAAGCGGGGACCGTCTTTTGTGGTATAAAGTTAGGTGTTCGTGCCTTAGTCGCCGAGGACGACAGCGGCGATGTCTGCCGGCCTATCGACGAGGATCGATGCGCCATGGCTCTTCAAGAATTCGGCCGGACGAAAGCCCCAGGTAACACTGATGCAGTCGAGGCCGGAATTGTGGGCCGTCTGGGACTATCGATTTCCGAGTCGCCGACGTATACGGCCTGGTTTGGTGCAATGCCGAGGTCGGAGAGTGCTTTTTGGACCATGTCCGGTGCCGGTTTGCGGCGGATCTGAGGCTGTTCGCCGATGACCTTGTCAAAGAGGTTCGGGAAATAGTCGGCAGCCAGGTCTTGTACGGCCGGATCGGGCTTATTCGATACGACGGCGACCTTGATACCCTGTTCACGGAGGCGGCGGACCATGGCGTTGATGCCGTCATACTCTCCGGTCTTAACGGAGCAGTGAGCCGCATAATACGGTTTATAGAGGTCTTGGATACGGCTGACCTCCTGCAGGTCGATTTGCGGCGTGATCTTGTCGCCAGGCTGACCGACGGCTTCGAGTTCATCATAGGACGCAAGTCCCTGCTCGATGGCTAAGGCCCGGGTGATGGCTACGGTGACGCCGCTTCCGAAGAAATTTCGCACATCGGCTGTCGTATACGCATGATCGTGGCCGGTCTCTTTTAAGGCGTGATTTAGCGCATCGGTCAGATCATCTAAGGTGTTGAGGACGGTTCCGTCCATGTCGAAAATAACGGCACTGTATTTTTTGGTTGTCATGAGAGCCTCCTGTATGTCTTTATTACCGGAACAGTGTAACGGTCAACGGACCGGTTGTCAAGTCAGGCTGCTTTGATAAATCTTTTCCAGGTTGTCACGCATGCGGTCGAGGTAGGATTTGCCGTCTTCGCTGTTTTCCATGGTGTGGATCGTTTCGACGCGGGCGCCGACTTCGCGGGCCAGTGTTTCCGACGTTTCTGGACTGACCATGTCTTCGACGAAGATGGTTTTTACGTTATGAGCCCGGCAGTAGTCGGCTAATCGAGCCAGTTGGCGGGCACTGGGTTCACCGCTGGAAAAGACGGATTCGACGCTTTGTTGGGTCAGGCCGAAGTCACGGCATAAGTAGGCAAAGGCGGCGTGGCCGGTGACGAAATCCTTGCGGGGCGCCTTTTTGAATTTTGCGGCATATTCGTCCTGCAGGGCCTGGAGCTGGCGGTTGTAGTTTTCGGCATTCTGCTGGTAGTACCCTTTGTTGGCAGGATCGGCTTCGGACAGGGCGTCAGCAATGTTCCGTACTTCCTGCTGGGCGTTGATCAGGCTGAGCCAGATGTGCGGGTCATAGTCGCCGTGTTCGTGGACCTCTTCTTCATCGGTGAGTTTGATGGGCGTAATGCCCTGCGAGGCATTGACGGTGTGGAGCGACGTATTTTTAGCGGCATCGACGACTTTAGATGCCCAGGGCTCCATGCCCAGGCCGTTGTACACGAAGAGCTGCGATTGACCGAGTCGCTTAATGGTCTTCGTCGTCGGCTGAAATTCATGAGGTTCCGTTCCATCGGGAATGAGGGTGTAAACATCGACTTTATCGCCGCCGACGGCCTGGGTAAATTCTTTTAAGGCGTCAAAGGTGACGGCGACCTTCAGTTTTCCATCGTCGGGCACGTCGGCTGTCGTGCCGCAGCCGGCCAGGGCCAACATGGTCATGATTGCGGTCAGAAGCAGCAAGAATCGCGCTAGGCGACGGGGGTGATGAGATGACATAGATACCGACCTCCTATGGCGTTCATCGTATCACGGCCGCCTTTTTTTGTCAATTACTTGCAAATGCCTTGCATTTTCGTTTGCGCCGGGATATAATAAACTACCGATAATTTTATGGCAGCGGAGGCAGTTATGATCGATTTACAGCACGTTTACTTCTCTTATGAACACGGCGAGTATTTGCTCGAAGATATCAATATGACCATTCGAAACGGCGACTACATTTCCGTCGTCGGCGAAAATGGCAGCGGCAAGAGTACCTTGATTAAACTCATTTTGGGACTGCTCGTGCCGAGCCGCGGCGTCATTTCCAATACCTATCGCCATCGGGCGTATGTGCCCCAGCGCTTTGAAACGCTGAACAGTCAGTTTCCCATCACCGTTTGGGAAGTGCTGAACTGTTACCGCCAGGTCCTTCAGCTAAAGGATAAGAGCCTCATCCGGACCTGTTTGGAACAGATGGGAGTCTATGATTTAAAGGATCAGCTCATCGGCAGTTTATCCGGCGGTCAATGCCAGAAAGTCCTCATCGCCCGGGCCCTGATGGGACATCCCGACCTGCTCATTTTTGATGAACCGTCGACGGGCATCGATGTCCGCAGTCAGGAAGAATTGTACCCCTTTATTAAGGATTTAAATGAGAATCAGGGAATTACGGTCCTTACGGTAGAACATAATCTGAAATTTGCCGTCCGCAACTCGACGAAACTGTTCCACGTCGTCGGCGGCTACGGCCACTTCTGCTCGCCAAAGGCTTATCTCGATGAATATATGTCGGTTACGATGGGAGGGAAAGACTGATGTTTGAATATGCTTTTATGCAAAATCCTTTATCGTAGCCATCCTCATTTCCATCGTCTGCCCGCTCATCGGCATCTTCCTCGTCCTGCGCCGGTATTCCATGATCGGCGATGCCTTGTCTCATGCCTCCCTGGCCGGCGTTGCCGTCGGGCTGCTCCTCGATTGGAATCCCGTCCTCGGTGCCTTTGGTCTGACCAGCTTTTTCGGCATCCTCATCGAAGTGCTGCGCAGCCGTTTTCGGCGCTATGCCGAGTTGATTTTGGTCATTATCTTGTCCCTCTCGGTCGGCCTTGCCATTACCATCATCAGTGCCGGCCTGGTCCATACCAACGTCGAGTCTTTCTTGTTCGGCAGTATCCTTACCGTATCGACCGATGACGTTTACGCCGTCATCGCCCTCAGCGTCGTATCCATCGCCGTCATCGTCAAGCTCTATCCGCAACTGGTCATGCTGACCTTCGATGAAGACGGGGCTCAGATTGCCGGCGTTCACAGTAAACTGGTCAACTATATTTTTTCGGTGCTGGTTGCGGCGACAATTTCCGTATCCATCCGCATCGTCGGCATCCTGGTCATCAGTTCCCTCATCGCCCTTCCCGTAGCGGCGGCCCTGCAGCTGCGAAAAGGCTTTCGTCAGACCCTGATGTATTCGATCCTTTTCAGCTTCGTCGATATTCTGTCGGGCCTCTTTTTGTCTTACTATATCGATGCGGCTCCCGGCGGCGTTACGGCCCTGACGGCCGTGGCCCTTTTGGTACTGGTCATCATTTATAAAGAAGGGCTGATGTCGGTCAAAGAAAGGAGGCGGCGTCATGAGTGATACCTATCGCGACTGTCTTCGCCAATACGGATTAAAGAGCACCAAGGCCCGCAACCGGGTGCTCGATGTGTTAAGCCATAAGACCGGCGTCATGACCGTCGAGGCCGTTTACGCGGAACTCCTCGAAGGCGGCGATAAGGTCAGTTTTTCGACGGTCTATCGCATCTTGGAAATGTTTACCAAGCGGGGGCTGACTGAAAAGATGTTTCTTCCCGATGAAGGAAAATACGGCTTTTCTTTGCGGCGGCCGGGGCATACCCACCGTTTAATCTGTTTACAGTGCCATAAGATCGTCGATTTGCCGCACTGCCCGCTCCATGACTACGAACGGGAAGTTGAAAAAAAGACCGACTTTGATATCGTCAGCCACAATCTCGAACTCTACGGGTACTGTGCTGCCTGCAAAAAAAAGCTCCCTCCGTCCGAACGGTAGGAGCTTTCTGTGTACCGGTGGGGTGAAAGAAAAATTTCTATACGGATACGTCTCCACAGAGAGAACTTATATCTTGTCCACACTGGCGATTGGATAGAAAAATATGCTATAATAAAACGATTAGATAGATAGTGATAAAGATGGTATGTAGGAGCGATGGCATTGGAAACACAAGCACCGAAGCTTTCACAGGAGTATATTCAACCGTTGGCGGATGTTTTCAAGGTTTTGGGGGATCCGACGCGGCTTCGCATTTTACGCCTTCTCATGAATGGAGAAGTTTGCGTTCGTTGTATTTCTGAAGAACTTGGCATGGGGCAATCGGCTGTATCCCATCAATTGCGTATTTTGCGGGATGCTCGCCTGGTTCAGTTCCGGCGGGAAGGAAAGAACGTGCAGTATTCCCTGGCCGATGCCCACGTATTTACGCTGCTCAACGTCGGGTTGGAGCACGTCGCCGAATAAGGGGGGCCTATGTATCTTTGTTTAATGCGTCACGGAAAGGCCCAGCCTTTTTTCTCTGAAAAAGCCGGATAAGCTGAGAGAATTGACGGAAAAAGGCTGCTGGCAGGCCGATTCTATGGCCAACTGGGCCGCCTCGTGGTGGCCGGAAGGAAAAACGGCACTCTGGGTCAGTCCCTATGTACGGACCTGCCAGACGGCTTCTTACTTGGAACAGCAATTGCCCATCGGGCAGTTCCATACGCATGAAGCTCTGGCTTCGGGAGACCTTGTCGCCGTATATGATCAGATTTTGAGTCAGGAAAAATCGGATGTCGTCTGCATCGTCGGTCACTCGCCTTTTTTAGACCGCTGGGTTCAGGCCTGGACGGGAACGGCGATCGATTTTAAGACCGGCAGCATGGCCCTGTTGGACTTTGACGTCCATGGCGGGCGAATCGGCTCGGCATCTTTGCTCTTTTACGTTCATCCGAAAGCTTGAAATTTTGGGAGGCATCTCGTAAATAATAACGATGGTTGGAGGTTTTATCTATGATGAAACATGTATTGTCCATAGCCGGTACCGATCCGTCCGGCGGAGCCGGGGCAGCTGCTGACTGCAAGACTTTTTGTGCCCATGGCTGTTTTGCCTTGAATGTCATTACGGCCGTTGTGTCGCAGAATACCCAGGGCGTTCGCGGTATATGGACGTCACGCCGGAACTGATTGCATCGCAGATCGATGCGTCTTTGAAGATATCGACGTCGACGCCGTTA
>ENA-OQCE01000998-OQCE01000998.1-human-gut-metagenome-genome-assembly--contig:-NODE-998-length-12680-cov-2.809528_pt1 | contig 12680 bp, 15 predicted proteins | sample MGYA00242495_ERZ504572 | MGnify/ENA primary metagenome ERZ504572 (study PRJEB26092, sample SAMD00036228) | human gut metagenome | host: Homo sapiens | study: EMG produced TPA metagenomics assembly of...
TCCCATTCCGCTTCAATGCGTTGGAGGCGTTTACTCACGGCCGACTGCGTCATATATAGACTTTCGGCAGTCTTGTTGAGACTCTTTTTTCATGGAGCAGCTTCATGAGCAGCCAATCAATATTATCCACAAAAAGCCACCTTTCATTGAGTTCCTTTTCTGCGTATGCGTCAAAAAGCCAAGGCCCTTCAGGGTCTTTTCATGGCTGCACTTATCCAGGCACTGTCAGAAAGAAATATTCAGCATGGACCAAAGGGTCCGTGAATGCTTACCAGTTTTCTTGCCTTTAAGATCATACCACTCAACATCGGCAACCATATTGGGAGCAAGGGTCACGTTCCCGCCTACGACATATCCCTTATAGCCTTCCAGCGGGAAGGACTTGGTATCACCATACATCGGATGACTGATGACGGTTGCGGCACCTTGATTGAAGTATTGCGTAAAAAGCCCCCAAGATCCCGTTTTTTTCTTATCTGAGGCCCCGTAGCGCAGGCTGTAAACCGTACCCCAGTCACTTCCGCCGTAGGCGTCCACAACATCATTGTCTCCCTGCAGGTACATGGCGCCCACCTTGAGTTTTCCCAGTTTATAGTTGGTCCCGACGGACCAGATTTTATCATCGCTCCCCTGTTTTCCCATGTTCATGACATCTTTTGCCTTGACATAGTTGATTTCCCCGTCAAAGCGGCCCCATTCGCCGCCCAGGGCAGCCCGGGCGTAGCGACCAGCAGCCGAAATTCCCGTCGAACCCGGAGCCGAACTGACATCTGCACTTGCCATTTTACCATAGGCGCCGACAAGATAAGAAGCATGGCCCAAATTAACCCCCAGTTTAATGCCGTCAACACGGTTATCATAGATATTGCTTTCTGCAAACGCGTCATTATAGCGTCCTGCCGTGACCTTGACCGTGCCAATCCGTCCCTGTAGATAGGCGCGCTGGAAAACCGTATCACTGTCCCCCGATTCATTCTTGCCTTGAAGAAAATACTGCTGATTCTGGATCATGGAAACAAATTGCAGGGTATCATTCACTTCGCCGGTAAGATATAGCCGCGTACGAAGTTTGGCATCACTGTCTTCATGGAATTTCCCACTGCGCTCACGATAATTGAGACGGATCCGCCCCGTAATCTTGACCCGATTGGCCTGCTTTTCAAGGGCGGCAACCCGTACACCAAGTTGGTCCAGTTCCTCCGCAAATTCAGCGACAAGTCGATCATCCGCCCCAATGGCCCCTTTGGCAAGGGCCTTTGCCACGATCTGTGCCATTTCATAACGGGTCATGGTGCGCTCCCCCGCAAACGTACTATCAGGGTATGCCTCAAGGATGCCGGAACCTGAAAGTTGCGCAAAGGACGCATAGGCCCAATGGCCTTGCGGTACGTCCGAAAAAGGATTCGCCGCAAAGGCAAGGGAAGAAATCCCCATGGCAGCAGCACCATCATCACTGTTTTTTCATCATAATCACTCCTTCCAAATTTGGGTTAGTGTCCTCTATCCTCATAAAATGGGATACAACGTCATGATCCACCCCACCGACACAACGCAGGCAATTACGGAATAAAGCAGGCCCTGCTTGATCATGGAAGTCTGGTCATAGCCGCCGCATTCCATGATATAAGGAACCGCGGAAGTGGCCATCGGCGTCATAAAGGCAGAAAGGCAGGCGGCTTGAATAAGGATCATCAGCCCGACGGGATTCCCGCCGATATACGCACAAGTGGCAATGGCAATGGGATGAAAAATCAGCATTGTCCCACGATTGGACATAAACTGCGTCATGATGAAGGGAATCAGGAAGAAAATGAATCCCACCGCATAGGAGTTCCCGTCAACGAGCTTCACAAGGGCCGCAATATGGCCGCCTATGAATTCACCGGCACCCGTTACACTAAGCGCCCCGGCCATAGCCTGGAACCCACAATCAAAAGGAGCATGCTAATAGGAATAGAGCCCGACGCTCTTTAGGTTTGAGGACTTTGCAGATGACCATCAAAAGAGCCCCCGCCACGCAAACTTCCCAATTTTGAAGGCCCAGCTTTTTAGCAAACATCAAGCGATGGCATCTCCAAAGAAAATGACGAATGGCAGCCATTTCCGAAAAAGTACTCAGCGGTGCATGATCTTTTGTTTTTTGTTTCAAGGCTGGTTGGAAGGATGGCTCGTCCGGAGAAAACCGCAAGGCAAAGAAACTGAAATAAACAATGGCAATGATCAGCATCGGCAGTCGGCCCATCATAGGATCGAGGAAGCCGACCATATGCTGCGTATAGCCATAACTTTCAATGTAGCCGTTCAGTTCGCCTGCTACGGTCGCACCTGCACCAAGGGGCAGGGTACAGCAAGTGCAGATAGTGGCCACGCCCACGGGAAAAATGACCTTACTGGGACTGATTCCCATGCTTTCCGCAGAAGCAATGAGCATGGGGGCCACAATCCCAAAGACAACGACAGGACTTTGGATGAACTGGCTGAGAAGAACCCCGATGAGCACGTATCCCAGCATCATCTTCTTGACACTGCCCTGTGCCAAACGGGAAATCCCATCAGCCAGCCGCGCGCAAAACGCGGTCCGGTTGAATCCGGCGGCTACGACGCACATTCCCGCAATCATGATGACATTGGAATTGGAATAGTATCCAGTGCCTGCTTTGCACTCAGACATCCTGTAAGCGTCAGGGCAATCAAAGAAATCTGGGAAATCGTTGCAATACTATACAACCCGCTGCAGTAGCCAATTACGGTCACCGCAAAAATAAGAAGACAGACGGCTAATTGATCCATATTACTTTCCTCCTTTGATCCTTATCCAAGAAAGCTCTGAAAAGTCTGGAACACAACCTGTTCCGCTCTTTCATAACCGGTTGTCCGGCTCACTAGGAAAGCATGTTTGGCCCCAAGCACCTTTTTTACCGTAACCGTGACCCCGGCTTCGATAAGATGTTCGGCAAATTCCAATGCTTCCCGGCACAATATATCTTCTTCCGCCGTGATCACCGTAAAAGGTGGCAGCTTCACCAAGTCGTCCGGGGACGCCAGCAGGGGGGATGCGTAGATTTCGTGGTTTCTTCCATCGGGCAGGTACCAGCTGTTATAAAGACGGCCCCGTTCACTCATGGGGTCATCCTTTTTCCCGCCCGCTTTGACAGCGGGATCTGTTACGAGATCACAAGGTGGATAACAGCAGATGACGCAGCTCGCTGAGGCGCCATTATTTTTTTCAGTTTCAAGGAAATTCCGATGGCAAGGTTTCCTCCGGAGCTTTCCCCCATGAGTGCCGTACGGTTCCTGTCCCCGTCATAGTCTGCCATATGTGCCAAAAGATAAGTGACCACACTCTTCCCTTCTTCAAGCGCATGGGTAGGGATATTCCGGGGCAACCTTGTAGTCCACATCAAAAACAAGATAGGTTCCTCGCGAGGCTATCATCTGCGAAAATTCAATATCTCGGCCCCGATATCCCTTTACAAATCCGCCACCGTGAAAATTAATCACCGCTGGCAGCGGTGAAGTCAGGGCCTGCGGACGATAGAGGTGAACCAGGCATTGCCGCCGCGCGTTGGAATCATCAGTTCCTCGCATCCTTTAGTGGGGAATTTTTCCAAATAGGCAGGGTCCGCCTTCTTTCCAAGAGCCTGTCCCCTTACCTTTTCCAGCTCATCCATTCCAAGAACCTCCTTCTGTTTTAGCTATTTAAATATTCCGTTTATTCTATGAATTCATTATAGGAGGCTTCGATTTTGATATGAACTTCGAAATGAGCAAGTCATGGTATTCCTTAGCGGAATATCATGAAAATACAAAAAAGGCCGGAGATCCATAGAGACAATGGATCCCCGGCCTTTTGCCGTAAACGAATAAGGAATAGCCATGTTTTGTTTTCTGTGGAACTTTCCTGCGGCCTATTTCAAAAGCCCCAATTTATGACCCAGCCACGCCATGCGTCGGCCGAGGAAAGGGATTTCCAGCAGTTCTTCTTCTGTCAAAGTCTTTAGCAAGAGGAGCATCAGGATATAGACGGGCACTGCAACCAAGATGCTGAGGAAAAGCGCCAGCCCGCCGCGGCTGACAAGGGAAAGGACGAGCATTACAGCGCCTCCCATGACCGCTGCACAAAGGGCAGTCTTAAGAAGCTGCCGCCCTTCAAAGGTAAAGGCTGTATACTTCTTAATGAAAAAGAGGTTAAGAAGGGCTGCAATCCCAATATCGGCAACGGTTGCCCAACTCGATCCCTTGATTCCGAGGGTTGGCATCGCCGTCAGGTTCCAGTTGAGGAAGACCTTGACGATGGCTGCGATGATCATATTGATGACAGGGATGCGGGTCTTGCCAAGGCCCTGAAGGATGCCCGTCGACACCTGATGGAGGCCCAAAAGGAAGATGGCCCAGCTCATGATTTCAATGGCCGGTCCTGCTGCCGGTGCGTTATAGATGAGGGCAGCCACCCGTCCGCCCAAAACGTGAAGGCCGACGCTGCAGGGAATGGTGATGACCGAGGCCACCGTAAAAGCCGTTGCCACCTTGCTGCGAATGCCCGCTTCATCAGAAAGGTCCGGGACTCACTGATAGCCGGCACAAGCTGATGGAAAGAGCAGCCGTAAGGATTGTTGACATGTTGATAAGCGGCACGGCCATGCCAGAAAGGTAGCCAAAAAGGGTCGTTGCCTCGCCCGGGGCGTCCCAACCGCCGATCTTCAGCCGGGTTGGCACAATCATCATGTCAAGGTTAGACACTATGGGAAGCATGAGGCTTGACATGGAAACCGGCAGGGCTAGGGCAATAAGACGCTTCATAATATAGCCCGCTGACTCCTGCGTCTTGGGCGTCCTGTCCACCCTTTGGGGAAAAACTTCTTCTTGAGCTTTAGATAAAAGCCCATCAAAACAAGGAGCCCGCAGAAAGCGCCTGCTCCCGCCCCCATGCTGGCGCCGGCAGCGGCGTAAGTAAGACCGTAAGGCAAGAGCAGGGCAGAAAAGACAATCATGGTTCCAACCCGTACAACCTGTTCCGTGATTTCCGAGCAGGCGGTCGGCGTCATGATCTGCCAGCCTGGAAATAACCGCGGAAACTGGCGAGAAACGTAACGAAAAAAACGGCCGGAGCCAGGGCGATGATGGAATAATAGGCACGTGCATCAGGAAGGACCGTTTCCACAAGCCAGTGGGCCAGCACCACAAGGAGCAGGGAAAAAAGGAGCCCCGTGCAAAACAGCATCTTCAGGGAAACATGAAAGACGCGCTGCGCGCCTCCATAGTCTTCCATAGCCACCTTTTCTGCCGTAATGATGGAAATGGCCACTGGGATTCCTGCCGAAGAGACCGTAATGGCCATCAAATAGATAGGAAATCCCATCTGATAGAGTCCAATGCCCTCCCCACCCATGATTCGGGAAAGGATAACCCAATTGAGGGCTCCTATGACCTTGACAACAATACTGGAAATGGTAAGGATCAACGTCCCTTTGAGGAACTTGTTATTGCCCTGGGACTTTGTCACTTCTTCACTCATGCCGCGACCATCCTTCTTTGTCATGATAAGCCAAAGGCTTGTATCCATTGCATAGCGTATAGCACATCATTCTATCATATTTAAGAGAAAAAGTGCAATCGCACAGGGACTTTCCCGCGTTTTTGAACACGGACCAAGCTCTTTTTCCCTTTGATTCCTATAGACAAAGACCCTTTTTTGATGTACCATTGATATACCTTCAACTGTATATTTTTTATTTCCATTTATTTTAGGAAGAAAATATAGAAAAATAGGGGAAATCCATCATTCCACGCTAGGAAATATGGTATAATTAGCTGTTAAGACCTATTGTTTTAGAGGTGTATCATGAGTACTTATCAAGTAGGGTTGGACATTGGTTCCACTACTGCTAAAATGGTCGTTCTGGATGGCAGCAAACAAGTTGTTTTCTCCCGTTACAAGAGGCACCAAGCCAATATCATGGGAGTCCTCAAGGAAGAGCTGTCCGAACTTACCGCAGCCATCGGAGAGGCGGCCGTCAAAATCAAAGTGACGGGCTCCGTTGGCATGGGGATTGCGGAAAAATTCAAGCTTGCTTTCGAGCAGGAAGTCATCGCCGCGACCAAATTTGTCAAGGAAAAATACCCTGAAGTAGCCACCCTCATCGATATTGGTGGGGAAGACGCCAAGATTGTCTACATCAAACCCGATGGCACGTGTGACCTGCGCATGAACGGGAACTGTGCGGCGGGACAGGGGCTTTTCTTGACCAAATGGCCGTACTCCTTGACGTGCCCATTGACAAACTGAACGAGCTTGCCGAAAAAGCGGAACACGTCCACTATATTGCTTCCCGCTGCGGCGTTTTTGCCAAGACGGATATCCAAAACCTCCTCAGTAAAGGTGTAAGCCGTGAGGACATTGCGGCGTCAATCTATCATGCCGTCGCTGTACAGGTCATTACGACCCTTTCCCATGGCTGCACAATCAAGCCGAAGATCCTTCTGTGCGGCGGACCGCTCACCTTCATGCCGAGCCTCCGCAAAGCTTTGATGGATGCGCTTCACGTCCCCTATGTAGAGTTCATTGTTCCCGATAAGGCAAACCTTATCCCGGCTTACGGGACTGCCTCAGTGCAGAGGACGCCCCGTCAACGAGCTTGCAGAAACTCTGCGACCGGATTGCTTCTGCTCCTAAGGACGCTGTCCGGGTCACCGATACGGTGCCACCCATCTTCCATGATGAAAAAGAATATGCCGACTGGAAAAAGGAAAAGGAAGCGGACCAAATTATTCTGTCGCCCCTGACCAAAGATACGGACAAAGTCTTTGTCGGCATCGATTCCGGTTCGACCACGACGAAACTTGTCGTGACCGACGAAAACGACCGCATCCTTTATACCCACTACGGCCCCAATAACGGCAACCCCGTAGGAGCGGTGCGTGAGGCTTTTGCCGATTTTTATACGAAATGCCTGGCCGTTGGGGCCAATCCCCGCATCATGGGAAGCTGCTCTACAGGCTATGGCGAAGACTTATCAAGGCAGCTTCAGCCTCAACACGGGCATCATCGAAACCATTGCCCACTATTTGGCAGCCAAGAAAATCAACGACAAGGTTTCCTTCATCCTCGATATTGGCGGTCAGGACATGAAAGCATCTTTGTCGATCACGGCGTACTGAACCGCATGGAGCTGAATGAATCCTGTTCCTCCGGCTGCGGGACCTTTCTCCAGACTTTTGCCAAGGGCCTCAACTACAGCGTCAGTGAATTTGCGGACCTCGCCTGCAAGGCCCAGCATCCCTGCGATTTGGGAACGCGCTGCACGGTCTTTATGAACTCCAAAGTCAAGCAAAGCCTCCGCGAAGGGGTCACCAGCGCAGACATTGCGGCCGGTCTTGCCTATTCAGTTGTGAAGAACTGCCTGTATAAGGTCCTTAAACTCAAGAGCCCACAGGAACTGGGCAATGAGATTGTGCTCCAAGGGGGCACCATGAAAAACGATGCCGTAGTCCGGGCCTTTGAAATCCTCACAGGGACCAAGGTCCATCGCAGCAACATCCCTGAAATCATGGGAGCCTATGGCTGTGCCCTTTATGCTAAAACCAAGGGCCATGGTCAGGCAACCGTAGATGATATGATCCATGTTGCTTCCTTCAAGGATGCCCAGCTGACCTGTCACGGCTGCGAAAACAACTGCCTCATCAAGAAGTATCAATTCGATAATGGATCCATCTATTATTCGGGCAACAAATGCGAAAAATACTTTACCAATAATGGCGATGATGTGACCCCTGGTGAGAATATCTACACCTATAAGTACGATCTGCTCTTTAACCGGCCCATCAACGAGGAGGCGGAACGCACCATTGGGCTGCCGCGGACCCTTAATATGTATGAGGACTATCCTTTCTGGCATGCCCTATTTACGTCCTGCGGCCTAAAGGTCCAGCTTTCTGACCCGTCCACCCTGCACCTTTATGAGACAGGGCTTCATGACGTGATGAGCGACAACATCTGTTTTCCCGCCAAACTTGTCCATGGCCATATCCTGAACCTCATCCAAAAGCGGGTCAATCGGATCTTCATGCCCTACGTCATCTATGAACAGCAGGATGATAAGCGGCAAATCAACAGCTATAACTGCCCAGTTGTCTCGGGGTACTCCGACGTCATCAAAAGTGTCACGGAAACACAGATTCCCATCGACGCTCCGCCCATCAACTTCCAAGACGAAAAACTGCTCAAAAAGCAACTCCGAAAATACCTCTCCTATATTGGCTTTGACCGTTTTCACGGCCGATAAGGCCATTGCTAGCGCCCTCAAGGCCCAAGATGAGTACCGCCGAAAGATCCAGGAAAAGAACGAGGAGATTCTCGAAAAAAGCCGCCGACAAGGAAAACTCACCATTCTCCTTGCAGGCCGGCCTTACCATGCCGATCCCCTGGTCCAACATAAACTCAGCGACACCATTGCCGCCATGGGCATCAACGTCATCAATGAAGACCTGGTACGAGGCAACGAATCCATCGATATCAACGACACGTACCTCATCAAGCAGTGGGCCTATATCAACCGCATCCTAAAATCCGCTGACTGGGTAGCCCGTCAGGACAACACCATCCACTTCATGGAAATGACGAGCTTTGGCTGTGGACCTGACGCCTTCCTCCAAGATGAGATTCGCGGTCTTTTGCAGCGCCATGGAAAAGCCCTGACGCTCCTCAAGATTGATGATGTATCGAACATCGGCTCCCTGAAACTCCGCGTCCGGTCCGTTGTGGAAAGCATTCGTTACAATGAAGACAGCAAACGCCGGGCCGAGCCTTTTATCGACACGCCGCACTTTGAAAAGAGCATGAAGACTACACCATCCTGACGCCATACTTTACCCCCACCTTGTCACCGCTCATTCCGTCTGTCATGAAGGTTTTGGGCTATCACGTAGAGACCCTGCCCCAGAGCACGGGGCTATCCGCCGACATGGGCCTGCGCTTTGCCAACAACGAGGTCTGCTATCCGGCAACCCTTGTTGTGGGGGATTTCGTGGAAGCTTTGAAATCAGGGAAATATGATCTTCAAAAGACGGCCGTTGCCATTACCCAGACGGGCGGTCAGTGCCGAGCTTCAAACTATTTCGGTCTGATCAAGCATGCCCTCGTTTCTGCAGGGTTCAAGGATGTTCCTGTCATTTCCCTTGCAACGAGCAGCAGTATCCAAAACGATCAGCCTGGATTCCATATCAACTGGCTGAAGATTGCTAAGATCACGGTTACAACCATCCTCTTCTCGGACTGCCTGTCAAAATTCTATAATGCTGCAGTCGTCCGTGAAAAAAAGAAGGGATTGGCAGAAAAACTGCGCAGCAAGTACCTCGACCTCGCCAAGGTGCAAATCGAAAAGAACCATCCAAGGGGCTTTTGAAACTGCTCAAGGAAGCGGCCCAGGAATTTACGGATGCCGTCAAACCCAATGTAAAACTGCCTCAAGTCGGGATTGTTGGAGAAATCTACCTCAAGTTCAACGCCTTTGCCCACAAGAATATCACAGGCTGGCTCATGGACCATCATATTGAGGTGATGCCGCCCCTTATGACGCCCTTTTTCATGCAGGCCTTCGTCAATCGGCTGACCAATGATAAGTTTGACCTCAAGCATGACCGGATTCCCCATCTCCTGGTGGATTTTATCTATCTCCAAATTGTCAAGATCATCGATAAAGTCAACAAGATTGGCCGTGCTTTCCCCTATTTCACTCCTTTTGAAGACATCTACGAGATGGCCAATGACGGCAAGGGCATTATCAACATGGCTGCCCAGTTTGGAGAAGGCTGGCTGCTGCCGGCTGAAGTTATTGGATTTGCCAAAAGAGGCATTCCCAATGTCATCAGTCTCCAACCCTTTGGCTGCATTGCCAACCACATCATCGCCAAGGGCATTGAAAAAAAGGTCAAGACCCTTTATCCGGAAATGAACCTCCTGAGTCTGGATTTTGATAGCGGCGTCAGCGATGTCAATGTCACGAACCGTCTCCTGCTTTTTGTTGAAAATATCAAGACCAGCAAGGCACCCACCCCAAGAAAAGAGGCACAAAAAGAAGAAGCCTTCCAAGGTGAGATTATGCTGTAAATAAAAAATCGTGGAACCGGAACTCCGGTCCCGCGATTTTTTGCATAAAAGAACGCTGGGAAAAAATTCCCAGCGTTCTTGATCAGCCTTCAATGGCAATCATTTTTTTGTTTTCAGACTGCGGCAACTCCTTCTTGGGAATCGACAGCTTCAGGATCCCGTCAGCATATTTTGCCTTGATGTCGCTTTCCTTCACACCGTCACCGACGAAGAAAGTACGGCTCGAACGGCCGAAGCTCCGTTCGCGGCGGATATAATGGCCTGCCTTGTCCTTTTCGTCCTTATCAAGGCTCTTTTCGGCAGAAATGGTCAGATAGCCATTTTCGAGTTCTGCATGGATTTCATCCTTCTTGAAGCCCGGCAGATCCATATCGAGTTCATAATGGTCACCCACATCACGGACATCGGTCTTCATGAGGTTCTTACCATGTTTTCCATAAAGGGCGCTGCGGTCCATAAAAGAATCAAAGCCATCCATAAAATCATCAAACACATTGTCATTAAAAATGCTCGGCAGTAACATAAGTCATTCCTCCAATCAAATATTACGGCCTTCACACAGGTCTTTTCATTTCTTGGAACGGTGGAAAGGAACCCTGCTCCTTCTGGGGGGGCTTCCTTTCCTTCGTTCTGGGATTATCATAGCACGCTTTTTTAGCACTGTCAATAGTTGAGTGCTAATTATTTTAATCTTTTTGACTTTTTTCGATAAAAAAGAACCCGGAACCAATCCGTTCCGGGAAAAATATCGTACGATGCAGGCGCCAGCGAATCCGAGGTCCCTTGTTTCCCCGGTATCCGCATGCTGCCGAGCTCATTTGAATGGCTGTGCACTATTATGGCACAATATCACATTTATGTCAATATAATTTCTATTTTTTTGTAATGCTTAGTCAAAAATTCCAGCTTCATCATACATTGAAGGAATGACAAGATTTCCTTTTCCGTCCATATATCCCCATTTCCCGCTCTTCTTATCCATAACTGGAAAACGATCCTGGGCATAGGTCCCTACGTCACTGTACGCCTCCTGGGGCGCGACAAGATTTGCACCGCTGCGGTCAATAAGGGCAGCTTCCCGCCTTCAAGAACGGCTGCAGCATCAGAGACAAAAGGGGTCACCTTCGTAAAGCGGTTTTCAATGACGATCTTGTTGGTTTCGTCGATAAATCCCCAGTGCTTATCATAGGCAAAGGGAGCACGGTCTTTTTCAAAGGGTCCCAATTCATCATAGGAAGCTGGGATGACCACTTTTCCGCTGCGGTCAATCATCCCAAAGCGGCCTTCACGGTCAACAATCAAAGCGCGGCCTTCACGGAAAGGTGATAGGGCCCGGTAATTTGCGGGAATGACTTCCTGCCCCTGCTTATTGATGGCACCCATATAAAGGTTCGACGGATGGATGACTTCCCCTGGAATGATAGAAATGCCGCCGCCCCATCCATGATGATGGTATCCTGCATCGCTCCAGCCCCAGCCAAAATCAAAGGGACCCCAGCCCCAGCCCGGGAAGCCGACACCCCAGTGTCCGCCCCAGCCCCAGCCAATGGAAACATAGTCAAAGACAGAGCGGTGACGGCGCCTCACCCCAACACGGGCCAATCCCCCTTCATCAAAAGAGCCAACATAGTCATAGGCCTTCAATTTGGCGTAGCGGGCACCCGTTGTGTCCATAAGCAGCTGCCATCGATAATGCCCACGCCCTGGCTCATGTCACTGACAGTCTTTGCCTTTCCAACAAGAAGGGCGGTTCCGTCTTTTTTAACATACATCCAGCGGTCCTGAAGCTTGACGGCTGCATACCCTTCTTTAAAAGGCTGGGCCTTCCTATACTGGGCTTAAGGATATAAGCTCCCTGTTTATCGATATAGCCCCATTTTCCATCCGTTTTCACAGCCGCAAGGCTTCGGAAAAAGGACCCACCTCATCATAATGGGAAGCAAGGGCCTTGCCCTGACGGTCATAAAATGTCCATCCTTCCCGGTCCCGGGCCGCAAGCATTCCATCGCTGAAGGGTCCCACCTTCTTAAAGGTTGGAGCGATGATGACCTTGCCCTGTCGGTCATACATTCCGTATTTTCCATCCTTTTCAACAAGGATGACAGCATCTGTTTCTCCTTGTTCCACTTCGATTTTTTTATATTCCAAGGGCAGAACCACTCGTCCCTGCAGGTCAATGACGCCTGCCCTGCCCTTTTGGGTCACAATGGCCAAATGGTCCGCTGCAAGCACAGCATGAGCGCATGCCATGAGTCCCACAAGGAGCAGGAACCCTCGTTTGATTTTATTTTTCATAATATATAACACCTCCGATGCAAAAAACGGCTTCCTTCTGCGCCTATTGTATCACGAAGGATAGGCCCCGTGCCAGACAAGAAAAAAAGAGACGGTAAAAAAATGAGCGGTTCATTTTGAAATGTACCCTCTTTACTGGACACCCAGTAAGGAGGTACATTTTGCGTTATACGACTGAATTTAAGCTGATGTGTGTAGAACTTTATCGTCAAGGTAAGTGGGTAAAAACACCTAAAGGAATTAAAACAGCAAATTTTCGTAACAAGATTCGTACTTGGAA
>ENA-OQCE01000999-OQCE01000999.1-human-gut-metagenome-genome-assembly--contig:-NODE-999-length-12672-cov-1.645436_pt1 | contig 12672 bp, 20 predicted proteins | sample MGYA00242495_ERZ504572 | MGnify/ENA primary metagenome ERZ504572 (study PRJEB26092, sample SAMD00036228) | human gut metagenome | host: Homo sapiens | study: EMG produced TPA metagenomics assembly of...
ATTTCTTCTTTTCTTTGTAGCGCATAGAAAGAGAAATACATTACAACCTAAAACTTTGACTTATGAAAAGAATAATGTTAGTATGCCTGACAGCCCTTGCTGTTTCAGGTACTTACTCTTTATATGCCCAATCTTCCGGAAGTGATTTCATGGTCGGTGACAAAAGCCTGTTTGAAGAAGTCACCGGTATCAAGAAGAAAACGGACAAGTTCAATCTCTATCTTAATATGCACGGTGATTTCAACATGAAATGGAATGATTCCGGATTTGATCAGGGCGCATTCGAAATGAAGCAGCTCCGTATCGAAATGAAGGGAGATATCAATGATTGGTTGAGTTACCGTTACCGTCAGCGTCTGAATCGGGGTAACGATGGTTCCGGCAATATAGATAATGTACCTACCAGCATAGATTGGGCAGGAGTAGGCATCAGATTAAATAAGTTCTCATTTTTTGCCGGAAAGCAATGTGTCTCGTATGGTGGTATAGAATTTGATTTGAATCCGATTGATATTTACGAATATAGTGACATGATAGAGCACATGAGTAACTTCATGACCGGTTTGAATGTGGCATACAACTATAATTCTTATCAGCAGATACAATTTCAGGTATTGAACAGTCGGAACGGACCGTCCGAGGAGATGTATGGGGATTTGGAACGTACCAAACTGCCGTTAGTTTATACCTTGAACTGGAACGGAAATTTCCTGGATGTTTCAAAACCCGTTGGTCTGCCTCTGTTATGAACGAAACGAAGGGCGAAAAGATGTATTATTACGCTTTGGGTAATGAATTTAATTTCAGCCTAAATGGCATGCCTATTTTGACTGGATGTATTCTCGTGAAGGAGTAGACCGTAAAGGGATTATAACTAACATCGTAGGAACTGATAATCAGGCACACAATTGCTTTTAATGCCGAATATATGTCCTATGTGTTGCATGTGAATTATCGTTTTGCCCCGAAGTGGAACTTGTTTGCAAAAGGAATGTATGAAACTGCTTCCGTTTATAAGGCAAGTGATGAAGTGGAAAAAGGGAAATATCGCACGGCATGGGGATATGCAGGAGGTATAGAATTTTATCCGATGGAGAGCAATCTACACTTCTTCCTGGCATACGTGGGGCGTTCCTATAAATATACCGATCGTGCAAAGGCGTTGGGTGAGGACAATTTCAGTACCCATCGTGTGTCAGTGGGATTCATTTGGCAGATGCTGTATTCTAGCTCATGCTTTCCTTTTTTTGTTTGTTATGAAGAATCGGCAGGCAACTTGTTGCTGCTGCTATTTATCATGAAAATGTCTTTCTTTTATCAGAATTAAAGCCGTTACCTTTTCTATCATACACGTCATAAATCAGCCTGGCAACTTTTCATGAATGGGTTACAGAGTTTCCTGACTTTATCTGATTCGGGAATATTTTTCCTGTTTATTGTATGGACCGGAGATTTTTCTTTCCGAAAAACTTATCAATAATCAATGCGATAGCCCCATCGCCCGTCACATTACAAGCAGTACCGAAACTATCCATGGCAATGTAAAGTGCTATCATCAAAGCCTGTTCACTTTCTCCGAATCCCAGCATGGAAGACAGGATCCCCAATGCAGCCATGATGGCTCCTCCCGGTACTCCCGGTGCAGCTACCATCGTGATTCCCAGCATAAAGATGAATCCTGCAAACATGGGGAAATCAAAGGGCATTCCTTGCATAATCATCAGCGCCAGTGCGCAAGCAACAATCTTCAACGTGCTTCCCGACAGATGAATTGTGGCACATAGCGGAATGACAAATCCGGCTATATCCTCCGTGACCCCATTCTTGACAGTCTGTCGCAAAGTCACCGGAATGGTGGCTGCCGATGACTGTGTGCCCAATGCTGTGAAATAGGCAGGCATCATCTTTCCCAGTAGTTTGAACGGATTCCGATGTACAAACAGCGCTGCAATGGTATATTGAAAAACCAACAGGAAGATGTGAAGCAGGAAAATGACTCCGATGATCTTGATAAATACCACCAGAATGTTATATACTTGTCCGGAATGGGTCATATTCAGGAATATACCGAATATATAGATAGGCAGTAGGGCAGAATCACCGTCTGGATGGTTTTGACTATGATTTCTTTGAAATCGTTACATACGTTTTTCAGCGCTGTACTATCCAAATGTGCGATGCCCAGACCTAGTGTGAAGGCTAAAATCAAGGAAGTCATCACATTCATCACCGGGGGGATGGCTACAGTGAAGAATGGAGAAATATCATGTGCCTCGCTGATTTGTTCTATCGGTGCTCCCGGAGTAATCATGGAAGGGAAAAAAGTCACTCCGGTGAAATAAGACAGGAAACCGGAGAACAACGTGGCGCTGTATGCTACCAATGTCGTTATCACCAGCATCTTTCCTGCCTCCTTACCGATATCGGCAATGGCAGGAGTGACCAGCCCGAGAATAATCAGCGGAATGATGAAACCCAAAAATTCGCTGAAGATTCCGTTGAAAGTCACAAATACTCTGACCAATTCGCCGGGAAGAACGTTTCCGAATCCTATACCCAATGTGATGGCGATGATAATTCGGGCTAATAAGCCGATTTTTAACCTCTTCATGATAATGTGTTATTATTCAAATTGCAAAGATAGAATTATTGAACAAATAACCTATCAAATTGTTAAATATAAAAAGAATAATTTATGGAAAAGGCAGATATAGGATTAATCGGATTAGGTGTGATGGGGCAGAACCTTGCTCTGAATCTTGCCAACAAGGGATGGAAGGTTGTAGTATGGAACCGTACCGTTCCTGGAAAAGAAGAAAATGTAGTGGAACACTTTATAGCCAACCGCGCCAAAGGAAAAGGCATCATAGGCAGTAATGAACTGACAGATTTTGTCGAAGCACTGAAAACTCCGCGTGTCATCCTTTTGATGGTACAGGCGGGTCCCGCTGTCGATGAACTGACGGGCAAGCTGTTTCCTTTGATGGAAAAGGGTGATATCCTCATTGACGGAGGCAACTCTTATTATGAAGATACGGAACGTCGTGTAAAGGAACTTTATGATAAAGGTATGTACTTTGTAGGTTGCGGCATTTCAGGAGGTGAGGAGGGTGCTTTGCATGGAGCGTCCATCATGCCCGGTGGTGCGCAAGAGGCATGGCCAGTCATTCAGCCGATGCTGAAAAGTATTGCGGCAAAAGCTGAGGATGGTACTCCGTGTTGTGAGTGGGTAGGTCCCGGTGGCGCAGGGTACACTATGTAAAAATGGTGCATAAGGCATAGAATATGGGGATATGCAGCTGATTGCTGAAACTTATTTCTCCATGAAGCACCTGCTGGCGTTGAAGAATGAACAGATGGCGGATATTTTTGAACAATGGGACAAAGGACGTCTGCATAGTTACCTGATAGAGATTACTTCGGCCATTCTGCGTCATAAAGAAGAAGGAGGCGATTATTTGCTCGATAACATTCTGGATGCTGCGGGACAAAAAGGAACGGGTCGCTGGAGTGTCATTAACTCCCTACAACTAAATACACCACTGGACGTGATTGCCGAGGCGGTTTTTGCCCGTAATCTGTCGGCAGAGAAGAACTTGCGCGTGCTGATGTCCAAACATTATATGCATGTGGAGAATCATCCGGTATATAATTATCAGGATACGGTGATTGGATTGGAAAGTACCTTATATGTGGCTCGTCTGACAGGCTATGCGCAAGGGTTTGCTCTGATGTGCACTGCCAGTGAGCAATATGGCTGGAAGTTGAATCTTTCCACTATCGCGCTGTTGTGGCGCGCCGGATGCATTATTCGTTCTGCTTTTCTGAACGACATTGCCGAGGCCTATCACCGTGCACCGGGATTGTCGCATCTGTTGCTGGACGAGCATTTCGGACGGGAAGTAATGGAAGCCCTGCCCGCGTGGAAGAAATACATCGGTGTCATGTTGAGAGAAGGGTTGCCCGTACCTGTACTTTCCGCAGCGTTGAATTATTTTTTAGGTCTGACCACCAACCGTTCCCCAGCCAATATGATTCAAGCGATGCGTGATTATTTCGGAGCTCATACCTTCGAGCGTGTGGACAGTCCACGGGGGGAATTTTTCCACGAACATTGGGAAGACAACTATTGATATGTCGCAACACAAAGCATTATACATTCATTTTTAAAAGAAAGAATCATGAGTTTACCACATAGTTTATTTTTGGTCATCTTCGGTGCATCCGGTGATTTAACCCGGCGCAAACTGATGCCTGCCTTGATAAAGATACATAACGGGAAACGCTTCCCCGAGCATTTTGCCATTATCGGCTGTGCCCGTACTGCATACACGGACGAGACCTATCGTGCCTATCTGAAAGAAGAACTGATAAAATTCGGTTTTCTTACTAAAGAGGAAATGGAAACATTGGACGATTTTCTCTCTACTGTTCATTACCAGTCCATGGACCCAGCTGACGAAACCACTTATTTTCTGTTGAATGACCGTTTGAAGGAGCTTTCGCCTCAATATGAGAATAATGGGAACTATTTGTTCTATCTGGCAACTCCGCCCTTGCTTTATGAATTGATTCCGAAATGTCTGCATGATGCGGGCTTGTTGAAAAAGCCTGGATTAAAGCGTATCATTGTCGAGAAGCCTTTCGGATACGACCTGGCTTCCGCTCAGAAACTAAATAAAATCTATGCCGCTTATTTTAAAGAAGAGGATATCTACCGCATCGATCATTTTCTGGGCAAGGAAACGGTGCAGAATATTATGGTGACCCGTTTTGGAAGTACTATTTACGAACCGATATGGAACCGTAACTATATAGATTATGTAGAAATCACTGCGGTGGAAAATATGGGTATAGGTACTCGCGGAGGATATTATGACGGGGCGGGAGCTCTGCGCGATATGGTACAGAACCATTTGATGCAGTTGCTTGCTATTACTGCCATGGAACCACCGGCCAAGTTTGACAAGAATGGTTTCCGTAACGAGGTGATCAAGGTCTACCAATCCCTTCGTCCGCTGACTGATAAGTATATCCGTGATAATGTCATCCGCGGACAATATATTGCTGGTGATGACCGTATCGGTTATCGTGAAGAAAAGAATGTTCGTCCTGATTCCCGTACAGATACCTACGTGGCGATGTGTCTGTATGTGGATAACTGGCGTTGGCAGGGAGTGCCTTTTTATATCCGTACCGGAAAGCAGATGCCTACCAAGGTGACCGAAATTGTGGTTCATTTCAAACCTGCTCCTATGCAGATGTTCCAAATGAAGGAAGGCTTTTACAAAGGTGAGGAACTGATTATCCGTATTCAACCCGACGAGGGAATTCTTCAGCGCATAGCCATGAAAGAACCTGGTGCCGGTTTCTATATGGGAACCATGGAGATGGACTTCAGCTATGACCAGCACGATCAGGAAACGGGGGATGCGTATGTACGCCTGTTGGAAGACAGTCTGGTGGGTGATCCTACACTTTTTACCCGTTCCGATGCTGTGGACGAGAGCTGGACTTACTTTGATAAGATTCTGGATTATTGGAAGAAGCATCCCGAAACTCCTCTTTATGGGTATCCTGCAGGAACATGGGGACCGAAAGAAGCGGATGTATTGATCAACCGCAGTCATTCCGAATGGACAAACCCGTGCAAGAATCTGACACATTCCAATTTATACTGTAAATTGTAAGTCGTCATCTGTGGATAGTAAATTTAAAACAGCAAACTCTAAGTAATAAATAGTGAATAAGATGATTGACCATAACTTTTATGCGTCGCCTGTACAAGCGTCGCAAACCTTGATAACTCATATATTGGAAGCGATGGATAAAGAGCTTGAACGGCCTTTTACCATTGCTCTTTCCGGAGGGACTACTCCTGCCACACTTTTTGAGGTTTGGGAGCGTGAATATGCCGCATATACCCCTTGGTCCCGTATTTATTTCTATTGGGTAGACGAGCGTTGTGTGTCACCTGGCGATGATCAGAGCAACTTTGGCTTGGCCTATCGTCTGTTGTTTAGTAAGGTAGGTATTCCTGCCAGTCATTACTACCGTATTGTGGGTGAGGGCGCTCCCGAAGAAGAAGCCAAACAGTATTCTTCCATAGTCAAGACCACCGTTCCGACCGTGGACGGTGTGCCTGTTTTTGATTTTGTATTATTAGGGATAGGAGAGGACGGGCATACATCATCCATTTTCCCCGACCATCAGGAACTTCTTACCGCCGGGGAACCGTATGAGGTGTCCGTCAATCCTTATAATAAAACAGTGCGTATATGCATGACGGGACGTCTTGATAGAAGCCCGGCATACCTGTTTTCTGGTGACGGGCGAGAACAAATGCAGTATTTTGAAAGAAATCCTTGATAAAAACAAGGAAGGGGTCTATCCGGCATCTTATATTTGGCATCATGCACGTAATCCGCAACTGTATGCATCACTTGTATCATAATATTTCTTTTAGATGAAGAGTTTAAACGAAAATAAACTTTCTAGATGGGAAATGAATCAACTATGGATGCTATGTCTCCTATAGATATAAAAAAAAGGAGCAACGCCTTGCTCCAACCTTTGTTAACCTTAAATCTAATACTATGAAAAACACAGTGCAAAGGTACGGATATTTCGGAAATTTGCAAGATATTCTCTTCATTTTATAGGTTGAAACAATGTTATTTAACATAGAAAGGCATCCTGTTTACAGCTATTTGCAAAACAGGATGCCTTCACTATAATCCATTAAGACTCTTTAATAAGCGTGTCCGTCTTGTTCCAGTCCTTTGCTGTAATGGGCTTGCGGTCTATGGCACGCCAAGCATAAATAATATAGGCCAGAACGAAAGGTACCAGAATGGAAACGTATGCCATGGTGCGCAGGGTAAATTCGCTGGAGCAACTGTTTGCCAAGGTCAGCGAACTTTGTAGATCGGCTGTGGACGGGTAATAAGCCGTATTATTATATCCCGCACAAAGCAATAAAGCTAATACAGTCAATACAACTCCTATTCCGGTAAACCAGATACCATTGGTCGCAGTCTTGCTGAAGACAGCCCTTCCGATACCCCAAAGTACCCCGACAACGCCTGATAGGAACAATACCAGCAATAGAGGCATATCCATCAGATTGATGAAATACTTGTAAGGTTCCATATAAACTTCTTTTGTTTCGGGATTTACAGCGAAACCATCAGCCAATAAAGTATGGATAACAAATGCCAGAAATAGAATAAGGAAAGGAATAGCATCTGTTATAAGCTGACGGCGGCAGCGGGGGATTAAGTCTTTATCCCGGATGTTATTGATAAAATAAAGATTGCCCAAAAGGCGGGCCAGGAAGAATACGGCAAATCCCAAGACCAGATTCCAAGGATTGGTCAGCGCATCCAGTCCGTGCCATCCGTTTGCCCAACTGCTGATGACAGGCATCAGCTCATTACCCATGTTTCCTTTATTAACCAGGAAATTGGAGCCGGTAAAGAATGTGGCTACCGCACCTCCCAGCAATAGAGGCCCTACAATACCATTTATAACCAGAAACCATTGGTAAGTATGTTTGCCCAGCAGATTGCCCAGCTTGGACTGGAACTCGTATGAAACAGCTTGCAATACGAAACTGAAAAGAATAATCATCCACAACCAGTAAGCACCGCCAAAGCTGGTACTGTAGAACAGCGGAAAGAAGCGAAGAAGCGCCGCCGAAAGTGACAAGGGTGGTAAAAGTAAACTCCCACTTGCGTCCTGTGGAGTTTACCAGCAAGGCACGTTCTTCGTCATTGCGTCCCAGCGTGAACAGCAAAGAGTTGCCACCCTGCACAAAGAGCAGGAACACCAACAAAGCACCCAGTAACGATACTAGGAACCACCAATAATTTTGTAGAAATATATAGTCCATAATATTCTAAATTAAAAATTGAGAATTGAATATTGAAAAATAGAATTAGAGAAACTTGAACTAAAAAAGAATGACTTGATGGCGGAATTAATCTCCTGTATGTAGCCATTTATTGCGCAGCCTGAATTTATTTCCACCTGTTTCATTTATTCCTTAATTCTTAATTCCCTCCGGTCCTTTCTTGATGGCCTTCAGCATGATACCTATTTCAGCAAAGAGCAGAACGGTAAACAATAGAAGGAAGATAAAGAAAGTAAGCTGTACGGAACCTGTCTGCAATTTGGAGATGGCTGCTCCTACAGGCAACATATCCTGTATAGCCCATGCTGACGCCCCACTTCGGCTACCACCCAGCCTGCCTGACTGCCGATATAGGCTAGTGGAATAGTCCACAAAGCCACCCGTTGTAACCATCGCATATCAGCCAGCTTCTCTTTTTTCGATACAATCAGTACTATAATAAAGAACAGGATGAAATAACCTCCCAGCCCTACCATGATCCGGAATGACCAGAAAGTAAGTCCTACATTAGGAACCAGATGGGCGGGATCCTTGATATATCCGTAACCAAAATATTTTACGTTTTCGTCCAATGTCTTGCGAGCTGCTGCGGCACTTGCTTCGTCACCTGCCTTATGCGCTTTGCGGAATGCATCCAGGGCGGCGATGGCAATCTGTCCGCGTTTAATTTTCTCTTCGGCCGATAAGCCGTTGTACCGTCGGGCATCTGATAACCACCTTCCAGCAGATTGTTGATACCCGGTACATAACCGTCTATGTCGTGAGTGGCAAGGATAGAAAGCATTTTGGGGATTTTCAAATCGCCTGCAATGGTGAAGGGTACTCCGTTTCCGCCATCGTGCAATCCTTCAGCGGCAGCCATTTTCATAGGTTGCACTTTGGCTACCTGTACTCCCGAAATATCCCCCGTCCATGCAGTGACGAGAGAGGCGAACAAACCTACGGCGGCGGCAACTTTAATACTGCTCAGAGCGAACTCCTTCTGACGGTTGCGCAGTAAATACCAGCAACTTATTCCTACTACAAAAACGGCTCCCAGTATCCAGCTGCTTAACACTGTGTGGAAGAACTTGGCGATAGCCATGGGAGAGAGGGCGACAGCTGCAAAGTCCACCATTTCATTTCTTACTGTTTCGGGATTGAAAGCCATCTACGGGGTATTGCATCCAGGCATTGGCGACCAGAATCCACCAAGCGGAGATCGTTGCTCCCAGTCCGGTGAGCCAGGTGGATGCCAGATGGAAACGCTTGCTCACTTTGTTCCAGCCGAAGAACATGACGGCAATGAAAGTGGCTTCCATAAAAAATGCCAGGATTCCTTCGATAGCCAGTGGGGCTCCGAAGATATCGCCCACAAACCAGGAATAGTTACTCCAGTTAGTTCCGAACTCGAATTCCAGAATCAGACCGTGGCAACACCTACGGCGAAATTGATTCCAAACAGTTTCATCCAGAATTTAGCTGTGTTCTTCCAGAATTCCTTACCTGTTGTTACATAAAAGGTCTCCATGAGCCCATTATCACAGCCAATCCCAAAGTGAGAGGTACGAAAAGCCAGTGATACATGGCCGTTAGAGCGAACTGTGCTCTTGACCAGTCAATTAATGAAGTGTCAATGTTTTCAAACATAACTTTCTGATTTATTTAAATGTTTATGGATTTGCCCGTTCTATTAACTCCTCACCTACATACTGTTGCTTCTCTTCCGTTGTCTTCCCGCCAAGGAAGGAGGGAAAGAAGAAAAGTTTTAGAATAAAGAACATGATGAATAGTTTGATAAGAATAATCGTCCAAAGGGTACGTCCCAAGGTCATCTCGCGAAAGCCGTCGCGATAGAATATCCAGATGCGTGTCAACAAAGAATCATTCATAAATTTATCTTAAAGTTGTAATAATTACAAAGAAAAACACTTTATCGGTAAAAAGCAAGTTTTTGTCCATAGAAATATTCCACAAATCTATATTTATTGCTAAAAAAATCACAGTCCTCTACTTTTGTACAAACAAATTAAATAGTAAAAAGGATGAAACAACGAGTAGTATATTTCGTAATGATTTGGGTCGCGGTCACTTCGGTTTCCGCGCAAGAGGCCAAAAAGTGGACGCTGGACGACTGTATTGACTATGCATTGGAGAAAAATATCCAATTGCAGCAGGACAAAATCTCACTGGAAGAGAGTTCGGTAGACGTGAAAACCGCCAAAGCCGCACTATTTCCCAGTCTGTCGTTCAGCACAGGACAGAATGTGACGAACCGTCCGTATCAGGAAACCAGTAACACGGTAAGCGGAACGGAAATCATCAGTAGTGACAGTAAAACCACTTATAATGGAAACTATGGTCTGAATGCACAATGGACATTGTGGAATGGTAACAAACGGTTGAATGCCATCAAACAAAAGAAGACGAGTCAGCAGATTGCAGGGCTTACCGTAGCCGAAACAGAAAACTCTTTGCAAGAGCAGATTGCACAAATATTCATCCAGATACTTTATGCCGACGAGTCGGTGAAAATTAACCAGAACACCTTACAGGTGAGCCAAGCTACATACGACAGGGGCAAAGAACTCTTTCATAAAGGAAGTATTTCAAAAGCCGATTTGGCACAATTGGAATCACAGGTAGGCAGTGACAAATATCAGTTGGTGATCTCCGAAAGTTCCTTGCGTGACTATAAATTGCAGTTGAAGCAGTTGTTGGAGCTGGATGGTACGGAAGAAATGGATTTGGTTCTTCCCGAACTCGCCGATGAACATGTTTTGCAACCGTTACCTGCTCAGGAGGATGTTTATCAGCAGGCTTTGGCATCACGTCCGGAAATTCAAAGCAGCAAGTTGAGCATAGAGAATTCCAAATTGGACATATCAGTGGCTAAAGCCGGCTATCTCCCTACCATCAGTCTGAGTGCATCTACGGGGAGTATGACAAACAGTGCCAGTGATAATAGCTGGAGCAAACAAATGAAATATGGCTGGAATAATATGATAGGATTGAATATAAACATTCCGATTTTTGATAATCGCCAGAACAAAAGTGCTGTGCAGAAGGCACGTTTGCAATATGATAGTAGTCTACTCGATTTGATAAACAAGCAAAAGGAACTCTATAAGAATATAGAAAGTCTGTGGTTGGACGCTACTAATGCTCAAGAGCAATATGCGGCGGCTGAGAGTAAGCTGAAAAGTAGCCAGGCCAGTTATGAGATGGTCAGCGAGCAATTCAACTTGGGAATGAAGAATACCGTAGAGTTGCTTACCGAGAAAAATAACCTGCTCAGTGCACAGCAGCAACGTATCCAGGCCAAGTATATGGCTATCTTGGATCGGACTCTACTGAACTTCTATGCAGGTCAGGATATAAAATTATAATCATAACGCTATACATATTATATTATGGAAAAGAAGAAAATGATCCTTACTACAGCGGTAGCCGTAGTGGTCGTGGCAGGCGGTTTCTGGATGCTTGGCGGACCGGAGGGAAAAAGTACGGTCGATTTCGCAACGGAAACCGTAACGAAAGGTAATGTCAGCAATTTCATTACTGCTACCGGAACCATAGAGCCGGTGACAGAGGTGGAAGTGGGTACGCAGGTATCTGGTATTATTGACAAGATTTATGTGGATTACAATTCTGTGGTAAAGAAAGGAGAATTGATAGCCGAGATGGATAAAGTGACACTGCAAAGTGAACTTCAGTCGCAAAGGCCACTTATGACGCAATGAGGCCGAGTACGATTACCAAAAGAAATTATATGACCGCAACCGTAAACTGCACGAGAAGCAATTAATCAGCGATATGGACTATGAAGAAACGGTTTATAATTTCCAACGTGCCCAAAGTGCATTGGAGCAAAGCAAGGCGGCTCTGGCAAAGGCTGAGCGTAACCTGTCATACGCAACCATCACCTCGCCTATCGATGGAGTGGTGACCAGCCGTGATGTGGAAGAAGGACAGACCGTAGCATCCGGTTTCGAAACTCCGACACTGTTCACCATCGCTGCCGACTTGACCAAGATGCAGGTGGTGGCCGATGTGGATGAAGCCGATATTGCGGGGTGGAGGAAGGAGCCCGTGTAACTTTTACCGTGGATGCTTATCCCGACGATGTGTTCGAAGGAGTAGTCAGACAGGTTCGTTTGGGAAGTACGAACAGCACGAGCAGCAGCTCTTCAACAACCACCAGTACCACTGTAGTTACTTATGAGGTAGTGATAACAGCTGATAATCCCTATTTGAAACTGAAACCGCGTCTTACCGCCAACGCTACCATTTATACATTGACCAAGGATAATGTGTTGACCGTTCCCAACAAGGCTTTGCGCTTTACTCCCAACAAAGACATAGTGGGAGGTCGTAAGATAAACGATTGTCAGAGCAGTCATAAAGTGTGGACACTGGATAACAATACCTTTACCGCCCATCCTGTGAAAATAGGTATTACTGATGGCAGCAAGACAGAGATTGTGAGTGGCATCACTGAAAATACGCCGGTAGTGACAGAAACGGTAGTGAAAGGTGCTATGCCTGGAATGGAAGAGCCGTCTGCCGGAGAAGGTGAGAGAAGTCCGTTCATGCCAGGCCCTCCGGGAAGCAATAAGAAAAAGAACAAGTAATAAAAGGTAATGCTTCCGTTTACATTGAAAGAATAAATCATATGAAAAAGATAATCGAATTACAAAATATAAAACGGAACTTCCAGGTAGGCGATGAAACCGTCCACGCTCTGCGTGGCATCTCTTTTACCATTTATGAAGGAG
>ENA-OQCE01001000-OQCE01001000.1-human-gut-metagenome-genome-assembly--contig:-NODE-1000-length-12671-cov-1.687181_pt1 | contig 12671 bp, 18 predicted proteins | sample MGYA00242495_ERZ504572 | MGnify/ENA primary metagenome ERZ504572 (study PRJEB26092, sample SAMD00036228) | human gut metagenome | host: Homo sapiens | study: EMG produced TPA metagenomics assembly of...
CTCACTAATAGGAGAAAAACAGGGTGTGAAGCGGAACTGTTTTTTGAAAAATCCGAAAAAATATTTTGAGGGATTTTTAAGCGGGCGTAAGCCGCATAAGCAGGGTTTGGGGAAGGCACTCACAAGATTCCCGCAGGGGCAAAATGAGCGAAAAGCGAATTTTGGCACCTCGTAGAATCTTGCTCTAAGAAACTGCCGGACTGCCGTTCACTTGCTACTGCCACTTTTTCGGGAAATCTATAACCAGCTTTTTTATAAAAGGCTGCGGGCGGCGTTCTCCCCTTACTCCCTACAACACCGCAAAAAGCAAAAATGACGGACTTTCCGGCAAGAACTTTTCCTGCGGCGTGGTCTTTCCCGACAATAAGGCGTTTTGGAAACTGTGTTTTGCTCGCCGTCTGAAAAAAACGGCAATCTTTTTTGGCTTCACTGTCTAATACGGAACATTTGGAAATTTGCCAAAAATGGGCGCAAAAAAAGCAGCAAATCTTTTTCGGATTTACTGCTTCATGTGCCGCTGCGGGGCGGCGGGATATTCAGTTTTTATGTTATCGGTCAAGCCGAAACTTGAACAGGCTTTCAATCAGCTTTGTTCTGATGTAGTCCTCCATATCAGAGTTATAATAACCGTTCATGTTGGAGAAGTAGCGGATATATCCAGCGTATCGGTCAAGGACGGCTTGTATCGCTATGGGGTCGCCTCATGTGCCTTTATGATAGTGTCATAGGGGAGAAGTCGGTTACTCATGGGACAACACCTCCATTTCCTCTTTCAGCCGCTTCAAGGCAAGCTGAATATGCCGCCCGATTGTGCTGCGTGTCCAGCCGCTTTGTTCTCCGATTTCTTTCTGTGTCAAGTGCTGGAAGTAATATAAAAAGATTTCCTCTTGTGTCTGTTCCGGCAGCCCGGCAAGAGCCGCCGCAAGGGAACAGCTATCTAAAAATATCGTCTGCCCCCGGACAGAAAACAGATAAGTTTCGCCATAGTCCGGCACTTGAAAATACTCGTCTGTGGTGCTTAGTGGGACAAACTTTTCTTCGGTCAAATATTCAAGAGAGATTTCCCGTCTCCACCTCGCCGCCAGCATACGGGCAGCGTCAAAGGACGCATGGCGAATAACAATCCGGCAATAGGTATCATGGGTATAGCGGATATGTTCTTGATAGGCTTCCTGTTCGGTCATGGAAAATCCCCCTTTCTTCAATTATGGGAAAGGGCGGCAGCATTTTCTGCTGTCGCCCCTTGATTACCCACCGGCAAGGACAGGCGGGGCTGTCAACGGTGGGTGCAGCCCATTTACTTGCCGTTGACTGGCTCGGCTGGATTTGCTATTTATATTATCATTCTTGTGTTTTTGCTTCTTGTCTGTTGTGCATGATTTGTATTTGATATATAAGAACGGGAATCAGAGAAATCAAAGCAAGCACACCAAAAACAATCGAATGATTTATAACTGCAAATATTGCAAACATAAGCAGTATCAACAACCATGGATTACGCAGATTTCTGTAATAGTTTTCCTTGTCCTCATAGGAAGTATGAAGTTCAAACGGCTTTCCATCATTCTCTTTTTCTACAATCAACAATTCACGGTTGAAGGTTGTAGTGTTGGTCGCAATGCGTCCGCCTTTTTCAGCCCATGGACGCCAACGCACCTTACCGACAGAATAGTTAAGATTGATATTTTTGAAAAATACCTTATAGCCCATATCTTCCAAAAAGAGGGAATAGTCTTTTGCATTCTCTTTCGATTTTTCTCCGATAAATTCTACACAGTATTTTACTTCATTAGGTTTACATTCTTCAAACTCATATAACATTTTCCCCGCTCGAATAAGACGATAGCCCTTCTCCGACATTTTATTCAGCCAATTCGCCTGTGCATTCAACAGACCACCAAAAAAATGATAACATTTTTTCTCATACTGTACCTCCAATAATTCCACTTGCAACCTCTACAAGTTCATTAAGCCTTACAAGTTCTTTTTTCGCAACTTCTTTTCCCAGTGAGGTAATGATGTATTCTTTTTTTCTACCTTCACAATCTCCGCAAGGCTTAATCCATTTCTTTTCCTGCAAAGAGTTTAGCGCACCATACAAAGTGCCTGCTCCCAATGAAAGACGCCCACCTGTTTTTTCTTCGATAAATTGCATGACAGCATATCCATGTTTTGGAGCATAGAGAGAAAGTAAAATGTAAAATGTCACTTCTGTAAGCGCACCACCTTTCATATTATCACGCATTGTTTATCCTCCTTGTTACGGTTACTGTAATAAATATATCACTAACCGTAATAGAAGTCAACAGCGTTCAAAGAAATTTGGAAATATGAAAATGAAGCAGCAACATCTTGGTGTTACTGCTCCATTCTTATACGGTATAGCGGTAGCCTTGGCTGCCTTTGTCTTGGTTTAGCTTCTTTACCGCACATGAGCATTGGCACCAGGGTTGTCGTTGCCGTAGCCTTCCAACAGGTTGATCGCTCCCCAGATGCCGAGGCCGGCACCCCAGTGCGATAACGAGGGTCTGAAGAACGGTTACTGCGCTGTTGAAAAATGCCATAAATGTGTTCCTCCTTGTACGTTGTGCCCTTATGCTGATGAATAGTGATTTTCCATCTGCATGTGCACCTGCAAATGGGCAAACATATAGCCAAGTCTCCAATCCCAATCAGAAACCTGGCTATGTAAAGAGGCGGCAGCTCGCCGCCCCTTCTTATTCTGTTGTCAGCAGCGCACCCATGACATCTTCGTCACCGGAACAAACTTACTTGGCATGATCTGCATCAACCACTTCGTACTTATCACCGGGCTTGAGTTTCAGCCGATGGTCAAGAAACGCCTCGATGCTGAACGTGTTTTTCTTATCAGCACCGGCAGTGAGCTTGTAGTTCGGATGCTGGGTCAGATCATATTTATCTGACTTGAACGGTCTTCACACCGCGCAGTTTGCAAAATGCACTTACCGCCATCCAACACAGACAGTTCATCCACCGAGGCCAGGTCATGCCCGACTTTTTGGTAATTGGTGCCGTAGGATGGGCTATTACCTCTGGTATCGGAAGTGTTGTACAGATCAATCGTTTCTTTCCCCAGTGCCTGATTCAGCTCTTTCAGCGTAGTCGCTCCGAACCGCCAAGAAAAATACGGGAATCCATATTGCCGATGATGGTATCGGCATTGTCCTTGTAGATTGCCTTCAACTGGCTCTGTGCCTTGAAGCACCAGACACGCCGAGATTTCTCTTGATCGGATGGTGGCTACCAGCTTTTCCAGATTCGGAATCTGACCAATGTTCGCACACTCATCAATCAGGCAGCGCACATGCACCGGCAGTCTGCCGCCGTAAACATCATCCGCTTTTTCGCACAGCAGGTTAAACAGCTGTGTGTAAATCATGGAAATCAGGAAATTAAAAGTCGGGTCTGTATCGCTCATAATGAGGAACAGAGCCGTTTTCTTATCTCCCACCGTATCCAGCGACAGCTCATCGTACATAGTGATATCACGGACTTCCTCAATATCGAAGGGAGCAAGACGTGCGCCGCAGCTCACCAGAATCGACTTTAAGGTCTTGCCCGCCGCCAGCTTGAACTTGGCATATTGGCGGACAGCAAAGTGGTTCGGTTTTTTCTTTTTCAGAGCTTCAAACATCTGATCCACTGGATTCTGAAAGGTTTCATCATCCTCGCGTACTTCCATCGCATTCAGAAATTCAATCAGTGTTGCAAAGTTCTGCTCTTCCAGCGGTGCCTCATAGTGGATATAACCAATCAAAGCACAATACAGCAAGGTCTCTGCCTTCGTCCAGAATTCGTCACCGGCCTTGCCGTCCCCTTTGGTGTTGGCAATGAGCGTTGTGGTCAGCTTCAAAATATCCTTTTCGCTGTGAATATACGCGAAGGGATTATAATGCATCGACTTTCTGAAATTGATAGTATTGAAAATCCGGATACTGTATCCGTTCTTCAAAAGGGCTTGGCCGCAGTCGATTACGATATCGCCTTTCGGGTCAGTGACCACATAGGAACTGTGGCATTGTAAAAGATTGGGTTTAAGCCAAAACCGGGTCTTGCCGCTGCCGGAGCCGCCCACCACCAGCACGTTTTTGTTTCGGGCATTTGCCGGATTCTTCGGGCGGTTGCCCATCATCAGCCGCTCCGTCCGGGTCAGAATCACATTGTTTGCAAACACTGGATCTTCAAACGGTTCGATGTCTTTCTGCGTACCCCAACGAGCAGAGCCATACTCCATGCCATGGCGATATTTCTTGGCATTTTTGCCTTTCAGGTACACAGCAAGCCGCAAACCCGCTCCGCAGCACACACCAATCAGCAAATCCATCGGATGCAGACTTGGCATCGGATTGGAAAAGGCTGCACCCAGGGCAGAAAGAAAGCCGAGGAGCTTTTCAGACATGTCTGCGCCCTCGGCAATTCTCCACGCTTCTCCCAGATTGGTACATACAAGACCGGCAATGAAGTACGGCAGGTTCAGGAGCAGCTGCTTCTTGGTCTTATTACTCATAGATCACGCTCCTGACTTTTGTGGCGAACCTTATCCGGAAGAATTGCAGCAACCAGCTCTTTGAGCTTGTTAAGCTGCTCCAGAACACTCGGTTTTTCCTTTGTTTTCAGCTTTCGGTTGGTGAATTCCTCAAAAGCGGAAGTCAGTGCATCCGCATCCTTCGCCTTAAAGAACACCGTGTACTTGGGTGGCATTACATTTTGGTCTTTCGTAATGGCATAATCCACACCATATTTCCGTGCCACCTGTTCAAAGCCTTTCAAATCCGTTTTCTCAATGGGGATACTGCTGACTCCCTGATTCTGACCGATCAGTTCTTTGATGCTCTGCTTTCCAACCGGCAGCTGCGCTGTTTTCTGAGCCACCTTTGCCTGATGGTGCCGTTTCCACGCATTATAGCCATTCACGATGGTGCGAAAGGTCAATTTCGTGGTGCTGATTGCCAGATTGACGGTACGATTTTCAACTTCTTCCTGCATGAATCTCCGCCTCCTTCCTTACAAACTGTCCCGGTCCGGTGCAGGTTTGCTCTTTTCTTGGGGCTTTGCAGCCTTTTCCTCCATCTTCTTCACCATGTCATCCGGAACCGGAATCGCCATGATGCTGCGACCCATACGAACGAACATCTGGCTGATGGAACTGTTCCTCAAATTTCTGCATCTGCTCCGAAGTCAGAGAACCAAAGTCATCCTCTGTCAGCCCTACCACCAGAAAATCACCGGCATAAATGTCCTGCATATCCCCGTCTTCGGTGTAAATCGCACGGTTCAGCGGCAGACCATTGATTTTGCCGGATTCATTCAGAATAATGGCCACTTCATCCTCAAATGGATAGGTGACTTCAATATCGCCGCCGACCATGGCCTGCAAATCTTCCAGCTCCGTGCCAACACTGATTTTCTTCGGATAGGCATTGGGCTGTACCAGCAGCACATCCATTGTCCTGGTCTCTGCCAATTCATGTTCTCCCACGGTCTTGAAATCCACACCGGTGAAATCGCCGGAATCCAGAACATAGTCCTGATTGTTCCACGCCTGCGTCACCATGCTTTCCGCATCTTCCTGTGAGGCAGCTTCCACGGAAACCTTTCTCTGGAGAGTCTCTGTAATCTCCACATCAAATTTCTTCATAGGCACCTCCTTAGATCAGGCGCAGTGCCGGAACCAACTCGCCGCCAATGGAAACCACCGTCAGGTTCTCGTTCACATAGTCGATGGTGCGTTCCAGCGTAAACAGATTGATGCTGCATTCGTTGCCGTTCTGGTCGATTTCCGAAACCTCCGCAGCTCCCAACAGATAGCGGGTTCTGTCAGTCTCGATCACATCGCTCTTATCATAATGGAGAAGCAGTTCCCCATCTGCCACCAGATCAGCTCCATCTCATCGTAAACATCCTCAAAGATGTCTCGACTGCCATCCTCGGTCAGGAGTTCGCCGCCAGCCCCCGGCAGGATCACCATCACAATGCGCTCCTTCGGGTGATCTTCACGGATTGCCTCCAGCATCAGCCAGTTATGAAGCATCGCAATGGACTTCTCAAACATGGGATCATCCATCGGATTGGGCTGCGATGCACCGTGCGGGCAGTTCTTGCAATCCATGCTGCACACTGCGTTGTTCTGATTCTTCTTAAAGTTCATCATCATAAAAATCTCCTTCTCATCGTTCCATATCTCGTTGTTTACTTCGCTGCCATTTTTCCAGCAGCCGGATAATCGTGTCCTGCATCTGCTTCGGCGTATAGGATTTCGGGAAATACTTCCGAAGAACCTCGTTTTTAATCGTCACATGGTCAAGCTCATCCTTTTTGATTTCATTCATCACTTCACACATGGCATCCAAGGTACAGCCGCCCTCCTGCGAGAGCTTTTTCAGCCGCTGTGCCTGCGACAGGGATGGAGATGCCTGTGCATAGTCCATTGCCTCCAGAAATTTCTTCTGTTCAGATGGTTTCAGATAAGACAGCTCTACCGCCGGATTGAAGGCGATTTTCTTCTCATCCACCATGTCCAGAATTTCAGGAATCAGATTGGTAAGGCGGATAAACCGCTGAACTTGCGTTTTACTTTCATTCGCATCATCAGCTAACTGGTTCACAGCCCACGACTTCTGACCAACTTGGTCAGAAGTTAAATCTCCGCGTTGTCCCTGATGCTTCATCGCTTCCAACTTCATCTTGTAGGAAAACGCTCTCTCACTGGGAAGGATATTTTCCCGCTGCAAGTTGCTGTCCACCATAAAGATGATTGCCGCATCATCATCCATTTCCTTAACGATGACCGGCACTGTCTCCAAACCTGCCAGCTGCGCCGCATGAAGTCTGCGGTGTCCCGAAAGGATTTCGTAGCCGCCTTCCGGGTCAGGTCGGACAATCAGCGGTGATACCACACCGATCTGCTTGATGCTCTCCACGGTCTGTTCCATCAGCTCATCGTCCAGCACCTTAAAGGGATGACCTTCAAAGGGATGCAGGTCAGAAAGCGGCATCTCCGTCCGCTGCTCCTTAGCCGCAGCGTCGGGAGCTGAGCCACTGTGGTTTTCTGTTGTAATACTGGTTTTTGCTTTTGCCATTCAGCTTCTTAACCTCCTTCCAGCGGTGATAGATGTCATTCTTACCTGCGAAAAACGCCTTTTTTGCCCTTGCACTTCATAGTTCAAGTACCTCCTTAACGACCTGCTGTTTTTCTTTTCCAATGCTCTTTCTGCGGTCCTCTCCGCTGATTCGCACCGGCGTACACATTTCCAAAATCCTGCTGTAAATCCGGGCGTATGCCACATCCTCCGGATTGCGGATTTCAGCAATCTTCAGATTGGTTGTGATAATGACCGGAAGTCCGGACTTGTACCGCTCATCAATAACGGCGTAGACCTGCTCCAGCGCATATTCGGTGCTGCGCTCAATTCCCAGATCATCCAGAATCAGCAAAGAATAGTTGGAAAACGAAGCGATATACCGGTATCGTTCTTCCGAATACATGGCACCCATCTGGTTCAGGATTTTGGAGAAGTTCGTCATCAAAACCGGAATGCCCTGATCCAGCAGCGCATTTGCTATACACGCCGCCACAAAGGACTTTCCGGTTCCGACATCTCCCCATAACAAAAGGCCAAGGTTTTCAGCCTTGACCTTTTTCCACTGCTCCACATAACGTTTTGCCATCTGGATGTCCTTGTTGTCTTCTGCAACGCCAAAATTCCATTCCAGAAGATGCTTTTCCTGAATCCCAGTTGCTTTCAGCTGCCTGATTTTACGCTGCCGCTCCACCAGTTCATCCTGGCGTTTCTTTTCCGCCATCGCTTCCTGCTGGCATCTGCAAAGGCAGGGAACAATCTTGTCTCTGCCCCAGAGCTTTACCCTGCACTGCACCGGAGTATGACAGTTCCGGCAATACAGCAGTCCGTCCACGCCCTGGTATTCCTGCTCTCCGGGTTCTTTCGGCGTAAAGAGCGAATCCAACGCCGCATTCAATACTTCAGGCACCATGTCGCTCATAGGCTGTCTCCTTCCTCAAATGTGTAGTCTGCCGGGTTATACTTCGGCTTTTCTCTCTTTGCCCAACTCCGGATTGTGGCAAGGTGATTTTTGTAGCTCCTGCCGGTGGAAGCCATATACTCAGAGAGCCGTTCCACCCGCATCTGATAATCTCCTGGGAACTCCTGCCGGAGCTTGCCGTATTCCGTGTCAGAGAGAAGGACATTTTCGTATGAGCCATACCGGTGCTGGATTTCCTTCTTCTCTCTTTTATTGATTGTTTCAGTACTTGTTCTATTAGTACTTAATTGCGCGGGATTTTCCGTAACCGGTGTGTCCGTATCCGGATTTACCGTATACGGCTTTTCCGTACACGGTGATTCCGAACACGGCTTTTTCCTTGGCATCTCATAGATCACATACTCCGCTCTGCCCATCCGACCGTTACTCTCACGCTGCTGGTTCCTTTCCAGATATCCAAGACGTTCCAGTTCTTTCAGAGCTGTAAGCACCCCATCTACGCCATCCGGTGTAATCGAAGATAATCCCCGTACCGAATAGTTCCATGTGTCCGGTAAACTAAGCAGCATAGAGAGAAGTCCTTTTCCTTTCAGGCTGAGACCCTGATCCCGCAGGTGGTAATTGCACATCGTTGTGTAATTGCTGTTTTTCTCAACCCTGAATACCGGCATGGTGCTCACCATCCTTTTTCGCAGGCTCCGTTTTTTTTCTTCGGACATTTGCGCGAACGATCTTCGCTGTCCTCCCGTCGATGGTATTTGCCGGTATCCTGCATCATGCGTTCAAACGCCTGAAGGCGTCCCTCTGTAAAAAGCGTCATTCGATCACACCCCATTTCTTAAACAACTTGAAGAGATGATTCTTTCCCTTGCAGGTCACTCTCGTCTGCTGCACCAGTTTTCCGCTTCTGCCGTAGCAATCCCGGACAATAAAATAGCCCCTTGCAGATTTGTCTGCAAAAGGCATCAGCCAGCCGCTTGGACTGCGGTACAGATAGCGGTGATCCAGTAAGAGAGCTACTGCCGTCTTCTCTGGGATTCCGATTTCCTTACAGAAATTCCGGATACAGGTGCAATCTTCCGAATTTACAAAGGTGTCGAAGTAGTCTGCCTTGGGCTGTGCCGCATCCAGCTGTTTGCGGATACCCTCAAGCTGCTCTCTCTCGGCTACAAGCTCCTGTGCCAGTGTGTAGATGACCTCCGGATGCTGAATCACCTGATCCAAAATGGAATCGCTCATATACACACCATGCTTGCGAATGGAAGGAAGAACTTCATCAAACACCCAGTGTTCAAATCGTTCTGCCGATGGCAGCTTGCTGTGAACGATCAGCCGGTAAACATCGCCTTCTGTGATAAAGGAGATTTCAACGACCTGCTCTCCAGCATCCCCATACTGATTCACCTTCTGAACGACCCCCTCGCGTTTCGTTAGGGGGCCTCTGCAATGGCGTTTCACTGCGGCGTAGGGATTCACATACCCCAACGCTTTCGCCACATCGCTTGCACAGAAGAAGGTCTTGCCCGCCTCTTGCAACACGCGGATCGAACCAAACTCCTGGTTCTCAAACACCTCCATCATCTGCCTTGACTGTCCGCCATGACTGCCCACATCGGTGTCATGGGTCTTCTGATTGAAATCCGTCATACCTGTTACCTCCTGCTCAAATTTGTCTCGCCGGATTTCGGGCGAAAAAAATTAGAGACCTCGACCCATTCTCGTTTTCAAAGAATGAGCCAAGGCTCTATGTAACAGGATACCTGATATTAAATTTTTGCAGAATTCGTCAGAACTCGCCAAACGAACCTGACACTGTTTTTCATTCCGTTTCAGCCGGATTTTTGCCGAAAATCTGTCAAGGATATGGGGCTAATTTCCCCTCCAAAATGGCCTTCTGTAAACCCATTTTCCCACCCATTAGGCTCAAAAATAGGCCGTAAACCCATGGTAAACCCATCAAAATGGGTTAAATTTGAAGTCAAATTTCCTCAAATTTCACCATCGGAATCAGGTGATTTCAGGCATAGAAAAAGCCCGGAAAATGGCGTATTTCCGGGCTTTTTTAGCATTATTAAGCTGTAGATTATCGCTTGCTGAACTGAGGTGCGCGACGAGCGGCTTTGAGGCCGTACTTCTTTCTTTCCTTCATTCTTGGGTCTCTGGTTAAGAAACCTGCTTTCTTCAGAACTGGTCTGTAATCAGCGTCTGCCTGAAGAAGTGCTCTGGAGATACCGTGACGGATTGCACCAGCCTGTCCTGTTGTGCCGCCGCCGCGAACGTTTACTAATACATCGAACTTGTCAACTGTCTCAGTTGCAACTAATGGCTGACGAACGATCAGCTTTAAAGTTTCAAGACCAAGATATTCATCGATTGTCTCTCTTGTTGATGGTGATATTACCTGTACTGGTACTAAATATACTCTGGCGATAGATTTTTTTCTTCTGCCTGTTCCGTAAAATTTGTTAGCCATTATAGTTTCCTCCTTCCAGTGCCTTTAATTAAAACTTGATTTCTAAAACTTCCGGCTTCTGAGCTGCCTGCTCGTGCTCCGGACCTGCGTATACATGAAGTTTTGTAATCATGCTTCTTCCTAAAGGTCCCTTTGGAAGCATACCTTTAACTGCTAACTCAACAACCTTCTCTGGCTTCTTAGCATCATCTCACGCAGAGTGGTTTCTCTCATGCCACCTACGTAATCAGAGTGGTTGTAATATACTTTCTGATCTAACTTCTTGCCGGTAACTTTTACCTTATCAGCATTAACTACGATTACATAATCACCACAGTCAATGTGTGGGGTAAAGATTGGCTTATTCTTTCCTCTTAAAACTTTAGCTACCTCAGATGATAAACGTCCTAATGTATAACCTGTAGCATCAACTACGTACCATTTTCTCTCAATTGTCGCTGGACTAGCCATAAAACTCTTCATTGGTTAACCTCCTGTTAATCTCAACCTTGTTATACACCTGACATCCAACGGATGCCCGCTATATGCCTGATAAATATGGGAAGTATTTATCAATCAAAGTGCTCACTCCGGGGCTTTGGATGAGCATTTACTCTCAACGTCACAGTTTCTTATTATATAATATCTGTTTTGCCATGTCAAGCCATTTTCTTGGCTAAATCCTTATATTTTCAAGGATTTTTCCATTTTTAATCCTGATATTCCATTCCCACTAACATCAGACCTTTTGCAGGCGCTGTTGGACCTGCCGCCGCCCGGTCACAGGCTGCAAGGATATCCGGCATTTCCTCCGGTTTTCTCTGGCCCATTCCCACTGCCATAAGGTTCCTGCAAGGATGCGGACCATATTATAAAGGAAGCCGTTTCCCCGTACCCGTATGGTGATCACATCATTACTGTCTTTTTCTATATCAATACTGTATACAGTACGCACAGTATCTAATACCTGGGTACGAACATTGCAGAAACTTTTATAATCATGTTCTCCTGTCAGCAGTTTGGCAGCCTGGCGCATCTGATCCAGGTCTAAGTCAAAATGGCAGAAATGGGTGTACAGACGCAGAGACGGTACTTCCATCTTGCGGTTTAATATTTTGTATTCATATGTCTTGATACAGTGATGTTTTCTCGGATGCCAGTCCGGTTCCACTTCCATAGATGACTGAATGCGGATGTCTTCCGGGAGCCGCTGGTTTAAAGCGAAACAGATCTTGTCCGCAGGCATACGGTGTTCTGTGTCAAATACTGCCACATTTCCCATCGCATGAACGCCGGAGTCTGTGCGGCTGGCTCCGATCACTTCAATAGGTTCCCCTAAAAGCTCTGTCAGTTTTTCATTTAACACCTGTTCAATGGTCACTGCTCCCGGCTGTACCTGCCAGCCGTGATAGTTGGTCCCGTCATAGGCCACTCTCAGAAGGACCCTTTTTTTCATGTTTCTTTTCTCCTTATACTTTCCTGCGTCCCATATATTTACTGCTTATACTGTTTCTTATCTTTTATTGTATACAGGATACATTTACAGATAAACCCTGGAAGCAATGATCAGCACAAAATACAGTGCAAAGACCATATATGCCTCATAGTCTTTCTGGCTGTACTGCAACGGTTTCATCTTGGTCCTTCCTTCGCCGCCGCGGTAACATCTTGCCTCCATTGCCATTGCCAGGTCTGTTGCTCTGCGGAAAGCAGAGATAAATAACGGTACTAACAGCGGATCATGGCTTTTGCTTTCTGTACCAGATTTCCAGACTCAAAATCAGCGCCCCTTGCCATCTGGGCCTTCATGATCTTGTCTGTTTCCTCTACTAAAATAGGAATAAAACGCAGTGCAATAGACATCATCATAGAGATCTCATGTACCGGTACATGGAACCGCTTTAAAAATCCCAATCCCTTTTCCAGACCATCTGTCAGCTGGTTCGGAGTGGTAGTCAATGTCATAAGGGAAGAACCTACTACCAGGTAGATCAGGCGCACTGCCATAAAACCTGCAAGGCGGATTCCTTCCCAGGTGATCTTAAAGATCCAGAAACGTACCAGTCGCGTCCCGGTGTAAGGAACAGATTAAAACTGACACTGATCAGTAATAAGATCACAATGGCTTTTAATCCCTTTAAGATAAAACGTACACCGGAACTTTTGTCAAGGTACGAGTACACAGCAGCCCAGTGCT
>ENA-OQCE01001002-OQCE01001002.1-human-gut-metagenome-genome-assembly--contig:-NODE-1002-length-12640-cov-12.652841_pt1 | contig 12640 bp, 17 predicted proteins | sample MGYA00242495_ERZ504572 | MGnify/ENA primary metagenome ERZ504572 (study PRJEB26092, sample SAMD00036228) | human gut metagenome | host: Homo sapiens | study: EMG produced TPA metagenomics assembly of...
GTAAAACAGCGCCCTTCCGTAGCAAGGCGGCACCGGCTACCGTCTTTATTGTAATATGCCGCCCAGAAAAGGGTACTAAGTTCGTGGTAGATCGCTGCCCGGTGTGGGCGATCGGCGCTATCATAGTCTTCCCGGTTAATTAAAAGTTCCAGGCGTTCCCGCTGGCGAAGTTCACGGCGTTTAAGTTCGCGGCCGTAGGTCTGCTTCCAGATACGGTAAGCTTCTTCCTTTGTCATTCCTTCGCAGTCTTCATAAATTTGTCCTATGATCTGGAACTGATCGTAGGTATCGGGCGTTTCCGGCGCCCGCGTACCCTTTAAAAACTCGCTGTAAAGCATTTTCTTAACACCCCCTTAAAAGTAATCCGGTCTTATCGGATAGTCGTAAAGTTCTACTGGCTTAATGCCGCAGTCTTCCAGCTTTATGTTTTTGTGTGTAACGCTTCCGGTGTCTATCCAGATTGTGAAGTAGCCGGCCTTAATTGCTTCGACGTGTCCGGTAAAGACTACCCCACATTCTGGGTATTTTTTCTTTAACACCTTTCCGGTGTAGGCTTCACACTCTTTAAATTTTTCTTCCACCAGTTCGGCGTTGCGATCGGTAACAGCTTCGCACTCTGTAAAATACTGATACCATGCGTCCTTGTTCATATCTGCACTTCCTTTCTGGAAGGGGCCGAAGCCCCTAAATAAAGTCACTTACACACATTCCCGGTGCGTCCCATGGGTTGCTAGGTCCGTAATTTCTTGCACTACAGCAAGAAAAGCTTTCCATTTCCTGTCTGGCCTGTTCTGCGTCTGCTTCACAAAGTCTTTCTAAAAACTCTTCGCTTTCCGCTTCCAGCTGCTCTGGCGTTTTTACCAACTCCTCTTTAAGGCTTTCAATCCAGTCCTGTAAGCTACTGTCTGTCATGTAGCCTTTATCGAACCATCCTTGTACCTCTGCTACCTGTTCTTCTTTAGTCGTATACCTGTTTCCTACTTTTCTAAGTAGTAAAACCGCTTTTAAAATATTATTATCTCTCATATTGTTACCGCCTTTCGTGTTTGGTTATTTGTCTTTCGTTTCTGATTAGATAATACTTCATAATGATTATATTGTCAATACCTATTTTAATTATTTTTCTAACTTTTTTGATTGACTTTTCTAATCAATTTGATTATAATTATAATATCTTAATAGAAAGGGGGTGTACAGTTTGGCAGTAGCCGACAAGATCAAGGCACTTCTTAAGCTACAGGGTAAGAAGACAGAGACTTAGCGGAAGCGCTGGGTCTGGCTTCTAAACAGGCTCTTTATAACAAGTTTAACCGTGATAGCTTCACGGCGTCTGACTTAATAAAGGCCGCGGACTTTCTTAACTGTGACTTGAATTTTGAAACAAAAGAAGGTCAGAAAATCACACTTACAGTAGACGACATCAAAAAATAGTTACAGTTCGGAAGAACGCAATTACCCAGGAAAGCCCTACAGCTGCAAAGCTGTAGGGTCTTTTCTTTGTCGTCGTTGGGTGATACAATAGAAAGAAATGAAAAAGAGGTGTACTCATGGAATGGAATTACACGGAAAACTTAAAGGGAATGACGAAGGCTTCCGTAGAAAACTGGAAAGCTTTAAAAGACGGGGCCTGTGTGGTATGTGGCAGTAAGGACGCTGGGTATTATGATCTTTGCCCGAACTGCCAGGACAAGCCGATACCGGACTACGAAGCATTTCACGTAGCCCAGCTGTTTAATGTGCTGCATAAAGCCGTATTGTCTGATATGGCGGTGCAGCTTAGTAGGGCTTACGACGCTGGGAACGGACAGGAAGCTACAGCGGCTTACAAAGATTATTGCTTTAGCTACGGAACACCTGGAAGGTATATTATAACGACCAGAAGGTTAAAGCTGATCGTGTTAAAGACCCAACGCCAGGAAGTCTGCGCTATATGCTTAAGGTTTATGGGTAAACAGAGGATAACAGAGGACAACGGCATAAACTAGCTTACTTCGGATAACTAAGGATAACAGAGGTAAACAGAGGATAAAGAAAAAGACCTACAGCAGTAAGATAGATCAAAAATTTTTTAAAGAACTTAAAGAAGGGGGTAGGAAAAACCCACTCATAAAACGAATAGGAAAATGAGTTAAAAAACAATACCCCCTAAAAGAAAAATACATATACTTTATATTATATACACTAATCTCTATTATATATTTTATTTATTATATAGTTATGTATATATGGTTATTATATGTATATAATAGGTGTCTTTTATGCTGTAGTTTCTTACTGATTTTCTACTACGAATTTTACTACAGTTTCTACTACAAAGCCACGGAAAACAGGGGTAAACAGAGGATAACAGAGGACAACGGAACAATTACGGAATATAAAGAAAAAGCCCAGAAACGCTATGTTTCCGGGCTTTTAAAATGGCTATATCACATTGTCCATGAAAATGTCATAAACTCTGGCGAAATCACTGTATGCTTCCATAAAAACCTCCAAATATTTTCCGGGCGTTCCATCGCCCGCAGCGTTCACATTATACCATGTCTTCCTGTATAAGTATACGCCTCTGACATAATATGACACAAAAAATCCGGGACCGCAGCCACAAAAGCTGTGATCCCGGAATTCTTATCTAACCGAATCTCCTGCTGCTCCAGGCTTTACTGTACAGGCATATAGTATACGTCTGCAGCCTCACCGTGCCAGTAGAAGCTTGTTCCATCCTCTTCATATACATCACAGTCATACTGAGAAGAGAAGGTGAAACGGTTTCCTTCGTTATCCATCCATGCACCGTTTCCGTCCGGAACGATAACACGTGGTTTACCATCGGAGTTTCTGTAAATAGTTCTTGTCTCATCTGTGTTGCCAAGCTGCTCATCTGTAAATCCGCCATTTACGATAGCACCGGAGGAGCTGCTGTCAGTGGATGCAGTTCCATTGGAAGAACCATCAGATGTACTGCTTCCGTCTGTAGATGTTCCGTCAGATGCTGCACTTCCGTCTGTAGATGTGCTTCCGTCGGCAGCTGTAGTTCCATCTGCTGCTCCGTCAGAAGAAGCTGCTGCATTACCATCTGCAGATGCACTTCCGTCAGAGGAAGCTGCTGCATTACCTTTACCGGCAGTCTTGGCTGCGGAACCATTTGCCGCACTCTTCAGAGTGGAATCACCAAGGATCGCAAAGCTGTCGACAGACTCCTGAACCTTTTTCAGAGCATCCTCTTTTTTAACAGATGCCACAAGGCTGTAATACTCACTGTCATTTACAAAGTATTTATTGATAGCATATACATAACCGTCACTCTTGGTCGTATCCTTATATTTCACAGTATAGGAATAAATGTTGATTCCGTCTTTCTGATCTGCCTTGTAATCCTGGATCTCAAAATCGGTTCCATTTACCATGTTCTCTGCCTGTGTCATGGAAACTGCCATATCCTGGGAGTTCGGGATCACTGCAGATTCCAGATCTGCACCGGAGCCGTGAAGGATCAGGATCCTGCCCTGGTCCGGAGACTCGAAGCTTACCATATCTGTCTCATCGGACTTGTTGGCCCAGGTTGCATCTGGAGCTTGATCGCTACGGATTTATCCTTGGATGTATAGGTTGTATTCTGTGCGTCTGCTGCAACAGTCGGTGTAACCTTCGCTTTTTTCGCCGGTGTCGGAGTAGGAGTAGACTCCACAACCACGCTGTCCTCTTTTCCTCCTCCGAAACTACATGCCGTCATGACACCAGAAAGAGCAACAGTCATAGCTAAAAGTGCAATAAATTTTTTATTCTTCATAGTATCCTCCTCATAATCATCATCAGTCACAAAGTGTGTCCGGAATATTCACTCCTGAACACACTCTTTGCTATAGTTTACGATTTTATTACAGCTTTGTCAATTGATTTCTCCCTGTACTTTATGAATATCCTGTAAGCAGATATCCTGCTCCGTACAGGATTTTTCTAACATTATAATTTTCCCAGATATACCTATCTTATTCTCTTCTTATGCTGATCCTGTATTTCCCATTTTACGCCTTCATTACGAAAGTTCTGATTTATTCCCCACCAAGTAAGCCTCCTGTTTTAATGACAAATATCTCCTCGAATCTGTCCCCTCTTTTTTTTCTATAATTGTGTCTTTATTCATGTACACTCATGTTGTAAAGTATACCCAACCAAAAATATATGAAAAGAGGACATCCATACATCGATGTTTTCGGGAAAGGATCTATCACTATGGAAAAAGCAGTTCAGACATCTCAGAGAACTGACCAGGAGCTTTCATCTGTTCAGTTTCTCACCATTACAGCCGCATTTGTTGCACTGACTTATATCTTCACCGCATTTATTAATGTTAAGCTTCCGATCGCAGCCAACGGCGGACTGATCCACCTTGGAAATGTACCGTTATTCATCGGTGCCATTTTATTCGGAAAGAAAACCGGAGCCATTGCCGGTGGGATCGGAATGGGGCTCTTTGACCTTCTCTCCGGCTGGACCTGTGGGCACCATTTACTCTTATTATTGTAGGAATCATGGGCTTCACAGTAGGTAAGCTCACAGAGGATTCCCGGCACCAGAACATGAAATGGTATGTAATCGCCATTGCTGCAGCCTGCGTGATCAAGGTTGCAGGATACTACATTGCAGAGGTTATCATCTATGGAAATCCACTGGCACCGGTATCTTCCATCCCGGGAAACCTGGTCCAGATCGGTGTTGCAGCTGTCATCGTTCTCATAGTGATCACCCCCTTAAACCTTGCAGCAAGAAAAACCGGATTAAAAAAGCAGCCGTAATTTACGGAAATAATATAAAGATCAAGAGGTGAGCTTATGTATAAGATCATGACACCGGGACCTACACAGGTCGCAGAAAATGTCCGTCTGGCAAGAAGCATGGAATGCACAAATCCGGATCTGGACGAAGATTTTGTCGAATTTTATAAAGAAACCTGCGAGAAGATCAGCTCTCTTCTCCACACCTCCAACGAAACCCTCATCTTAAGCGGTGAGGGTATCCTTGGACTGGAGGCTGCCATTGCTTCCATGACTGAGCCCGGAGATAAGGTTCTTGTTCTGGACAATGGTATCTACGGAAAAGGCTTTGCCGATTTTGTTTCCATGTACGGAGGCAGACCGGAGCTTTATACCAGAGATTATCAGAATACTCTCGATGTAAAGGAACTGGAAGCCTTCCTTACGGATAACCACGACTACAAATATGCAACCGTAGTACACGGTGATACTCCAAGTGGCATGCTTAACGATGTAGCTTCCATCTGCCCGCTTCTTAAAAAATACGGGATCCTTACCGTTGTAGATTCTGTCTCCGCTTCCTTCGGCGAGCCTCTGAACATTGATGCATGCCAGATCGATATCATGTGCGGCGGATCACAAAAGGTGGTATCTGCACCTCCGGGACTTACCTTTGTTGTAGTCAGCAGCGATGCAAAGAAGGCAATGACTGAAAGAAAGACCCCTATTGCTTCTTTCTACGCAAATCTCACAACCTTCGCACATTATTATGAAGAAAAATGGTTTCCATATACCATGCCGATCAGCGATATCTATGGTCTGCGGCTGCTATTGACAACATTGCCGATGATCCCGGGATCCTTACACGCCACGCCAAAATCGCCGCAGCCTCCCGAAAGGCCATCTCAGGCGCAGGCCTGAACCTTTATCTGCACAGCGGATATTCCAGTACAGTTACTGTTTTTGAAGTACCGGAGGCACAACAGCCGAAGCGATCCTTGAGGGAGTAAAAAAAGACTACAACATTATGCTGGCAGGTTCCTTCGATGTCCTGGCTGGCAAAGTGATCCGCATCGGACATATGGGAAACAACGCTACATTCTACAATATAAGAGAAGTTTTTGCAGCCCTGGACGGAACTTTACGCAGGCTTGGCGTTCCGCTTAAGGCTTCCATGGAGGATATCTTCTGCAAAAACATGCAGTAATTTCTGAGATTTCAATAGTAAAAAGCACTGTAAGATGAATCCAACTTTTCATCTCGCAGTGCTTTTTTATAATTCTTATAATATTTTTCTTTATTCTTTTACCGCACCGGATGTCATACCACCTACGATGTATTTCTGGCCGATCATGTAAACAATAATAACCGGGATACAGGTAAGTACGATATCAGCAAAAATATAGTTCCAGTAACTCTTGTTCTTTCCGAAGAACTGATATACAGCCATTGTCATCGGGAAGAGACGGCTCTTGCTTGACAGATACAAAGGTGTGAGGAAATCACTCCATACTGTCATGAACTGAAGGATAAAACATGTTACCATAGTTGGTTTCAGAAGCGGCATGATGATCTTGAAGAACAGGCTTAACGGGCCTGCGCCGTCGATAACAGCAGCCTCATCCAGCTCAACCGGGACAGAGATTACGAAGTTACGGATGGTAAATACACAGAACGGAATCATTGCACTGGTAAATACCATGATAATGCCAACTCTTGTATCGTTCAGGTGCAGTGTACTGAGTACACGTACCAATGTTACATAGTTGACCGGGAAGAACAGTCCGCAAAGTACAAAGTAATACAGGAATACATTCAATTTTGTTCTCTTACGGCACATAACAAATGCAGCCATGGAGCAAAGTACAACGCCAAGTGTTGTAGCGATCAGCGCATATGCAAAACTGTTCAGGAATCCCTGGATCAGACTTCCTTTTTCAATAACCTCAGAGTAGTTGGAAAATACCCACTCTGTAGGAAGTGCCAGACTCATTCTGGCTGCCTCTGCTTTTGTCTTAAAAGAGTTGATCAATACCATATAAAATGGAAGCACGACACATAAGCAAAGCAGGATACATACAACATGTTTTAATAAATTCTGAATTCTTTTTTTTGCCATTACTGCTGTACCTCCTGTTTACTCAATGTCTTAACAATAAATACACCTATGATCGCTGTAATTACAAGAAGAACAGTATTCAATGCAGAAGACATTCCATACTGGCCTCTGGAATAGAGCTGGAATGCATAAGTTGTAAGAACCTCTGTTGCATGTCCAGGGCCACCGTTTGTAAGTACATAAACAATATCGAATACTTTCAGACCATATGTAATACCAAATACAAGGTTGATCATGATAGCACCACTCAGCATCGGAAGTGTTACATACCGAAGTCTCTGCCAGAAGTTTGCACCGTCAATCTGTGCAGCCTCATAATAAGATTTCGGAATCGTATTCAGACCTGCAAGAAAGATAGTCATAACATAACCAATACCTCGCCATGCATCTACACCATAGATGGATTTCCATACAATAGCCAGATCAGACAGCCATTTCTGTTTGAAAATTCCAAGATGGAATGCATCAAGAAGTGTGTTTAAAAGTCCGTTATTATAATTCAGGATGGATTTAAATACAAGACCAATGATTACAAAAGGCAGAATAGACGGCAGGTAGAGCAATGTTCTGTAAAGCCTTTGCCTTTAAGTCCCTCCTGAAGCATAATCGCGATCAGAAGAGCCGGGATCAGCTTAACGATGTTGGAAATGATAGTAAACTTCAATGTATTGCCAATACCGCTCAGATAAGACTTATCTGATGTAAAAATCTCAGCAAAATTCTGCAGTCCCACAAAATGAGTACCATTAAGAACACTTCTGGAGTTCCAGTCTGTAAAGGAGTAACCAACACCCATTACACTGGGAAGCAGGAAAAAAATGATATATAATGCCAACGGCAGTATCAGAAACCACTGTGGATAGATTCTCTTCTTATTCACAGAAAGCACCTCCTGTTTTAAGTTAAAACAGAGCCGGCAAATACCGGCTCTGCCTTCGGGTCAACTAGTTTTAAGTTCTGTTATTTATTTCCAGTTCTCGTCGCCTACAGTTTTTGCTGCCTCAGCACGGTTGGTATCCATGTTCTTAAGAACATCGTTTGCTTCCATCTCGCCCTGGCAGAATGCAACCATATCCTGACCAAACTGTGTCCAGTAATCGTTTGTATATTTTGTACCTGTCTGAAGTGTTACAACAGCCTTCTTGTCATCCGGAACTGTTTTAAGGAACTCCTGCTCCTCCGGCAGCCAGTGCTGCTCAAGCTTGTCATCGTTAACGTCAAGGTTTGTGTATGCCGGAGAGTTGTCAAGAATTTCCTGAAGGCTCTCTGTTGTTGTAACGAAGTTGAAAAACTCTTTTACAAGATCCTCATGCTCTGTTCCCTTGTAACCAAACATTGTCGGGCCGGAGTTGCTGCTTGGATACCAGGTATTGTCGCCAAGTGGCTCAAGGAACATTCCAAACTCATCAGATGTGCCTGTGTCTTCCTGGATCTGTTTGATGAAACTGGAATTTGCAAGTGCCATTGCACAGTTTCTGTCACCAAATTCGTTGGACATGTTTGTACTGTCTGTTCCGATCCAGTCTTCTCCGAAGTATCCTGCATCAGAGAGTTCTTTGAACTCATTCAGAACTTCAAGCATCTTCTCGTTATCTGCAAATGTTGCTTTGTTTTCATTTAATTCGTCATATAGACAGGTGTTGCTTCTTCATAAACGCCGCCGATCTGGAAAAATGCCAGCTGATGCTGCCATCCATCTGCACCAGGCATGAACCAAGGTGTGATTCCTGCATCCTGGATCTTACCGCAGAGTTCTTTCAGCTCATCATATGTTGTCGGTACTTCCCAGCCGTTCTCTTCGAACAGTGTCTTGTTGTAAACCATTACATACTCCGGAGATGCGTTCCAGATCTGAAGTCCGTACAGTTTGTCATTGTATACGCAGGACTCTTTTCTTGTCTCCGGCATAACATTCTCCCAGGAAGCTCCTGTAAAGTCGATGCAGTATTTCTCAGGATCAACGATGGTAGATTCAATTGCAAACGGGTTGGACTGGATCCAGAAGATATCTGCACAGGAATCTGTAGCAAGTTTGGACTGAAGAAGATCTGAATACTGATCAGCCGGAATCGTCTGAAGGTCTACGGTAACATCGTAGGTATCCTCAAAACGTTTAATTGTCTCATCGTAACGATTGTCCATCCATCCTGCTGAAACCAGGATGCTGAGCTCCTCGCCTGCGAAATCGCTCTTCTCATCCGCTGCAGATACGTTCACTGCAAGTCCTGTCGTCATGGAAGCGATCATTGCTGCTGCACAGGCTACTGCCAGAAATCTCTTTCTTTTCATTAATGTTTCCTCCTTTTTTTGAACTGATTTTTCGTTCTCTCTTGATGATATTAGTTTATCATCTGATCATTTTAAAAGCCATGGATATTCCTGCCCTGTATTTGTACTTTTTTCACAGTTTATTATACTTTTTTCATATTTTCCGTAACTATACACAAGTTTCTATTGACATTTTCAAGCACTATTTCAGAATTACATTTTTACAGTTTGTACTTTTTTTTACAAATGTGCTATACTTTTAGCCAATGTTTTGCACGACCATTTCACACACAGGGGGCTTACCAATATGAAAACACGCAGTCTGCAGTCCAAACTTTTTATCGCCTATCTTGGCATGGCCTGCCTGATCCTTTTTTCTTTTGCCATATTCTTTTATGTTTTTGCATCCGGGCAGCTGAAGAAAAGCCAGATCAGTGCCATGAGCACCTTAAATTCCACATTTCAGTCCCAGGTAGACTCTGCAATCCAGAATCTTGACACTGTATCTGTAAACATCAATTACAGCAACATGTCGAAATCCGTTCTCGACCAGAAATTTGACCTTAATATTTCCGATGAAATGCTTTCTGCCATGTCCGATCTTTTTATCTCCTTAAGCGGCACTGAATTGAAAGCTGATCAGGTAAATCTTTATGATTTCTCCGGATATGTGCTCCAGGCCGGCCTTTCCACCATGGTCAAAAAAAGCGACGACTCTCATAATGAATGGATCCAGAAAGCCCGTGAAGCCAACGGAAAAAAAGTCCTGACAGCTCCTTACAGCACTTACGTCTATTCCAAATCTGCCCGCTATCCCCAGTGGTTCATCTCCCTGTACCGCTCCTTCACCAACCAGTACGGCCGTGGTGTCGGCGTGATTGAAACCGCTAAACAATGTAAATCCATCTTTAAGAGCATCATTTCCTATGAGAAAAAAAATCACGGAAACGCTGCCAGTGTCTATGTTTTCAATGATTCCGGCGATCTTATCTATCCTTATGATATCACAGCCGACGATGCCAATGATATTTCAAAATATTACAAACTTACTGATTCTGACCAGGATACCCTTACCGTACAGAGTCCCGTCACAGATCAGAAAGAATACGTCTCCAGACTGAATTCCGCATATACAGGCTACACTTATCTGACTATCCAGCCGGAATCTGTGATCCTTGCCCCTGTATACAAAATGCTGAAGATCCTTCTGGCTGTTGTTGCTGCTTTTCTTGCCGCAGCAGTAATCGTTTCCTACAGGCTTTCCCGCTCTGTAGTAAAACCGGTGAAACACCTGAAGCACATTATCCAACGTATGGAACTGGACACTCTCGGCCAGGAAAAAGTCACTTCCTATCCGGTTTCCGTCAATGAACTGGAAGAACTGTATCAGGCATTCCAGCTGATGAGCGATAACCTAAAAGATTCCATGACTCAGCTTAACGAAGCCAAGGAGCAGGAAATGAAAGCACGCAGCATGGCTTTGCAGAGTCAGATTAATCCTCATTTTTATTACAACTCTCTTTCCAGCATTATGGTGCTTGCAGAAAACGGAGATACGGATACCGTGGAAAAAATGTGCCGCAATCTTTCCAGGATCATGCGTTATATTACCAATACTGCTGAAACAACTGTAACACTCCGCGAAGAGCTTGATTATGTCCAGAAATATCTCTACTGCATGAAGGTCCGCTACCAGTCCAGTCTGAATTATTCCATTGATGTGGATGAATCTCTTCTGGATCAGCCGGTTCCGAAGCTGATCATCCAGCCTATTGTGGAAAACGCTATCAAATATGGTTCTGACTGCGAACCGCCATGGACTATCACAATCAGCAGTACAATAAACCAAAACAGCTGGCAGATCGATGTTACAGACACCGGACCGGGATTCACTGAAAAAGCCAAGAAAAAAATAAATTCAGATATCATGAATGCCATTCGAAATCCCGGCATGCCTGCTTTGAAGATCAACGGTCTTGGCACTGTCAATGTATTTCTCCGCTGGAAACTCTTCTGCAAAGATGACATCATTTTCAGGTATGGAAATACAGCGGACGGCCACGGAATTGTTTCTATTGGACGGTATTTTCAGACAGATGCGGAGGAATAATACTATGAACTATACTGTTATTGTGGCAGAAGATGAAGAACTTCTTCTGAATAATCTGGTACATAAGATTGAAAAAGCAGATCCTGATTTTCAGGTGATCGGCACAGCACAGACAGGTGCACAGGCCCTCTCGCTGGTGGAACAGATGAGCCCGGATGTGGTATTTACGGATATCAAGATGCCCGTCATGGACGGAATCACCCTGCTCACCAGGATCCGTGATCAGTTTCCCTTTACGAAATTTGTGATCACCAGCGGATTTTCTGATTTTGAATACGCAAAAAAAGCCATCACGCTGAAGGTTTCTGATTACCTTCTGAAGCCTGTAGATCCGGACGAACTCCAAAATGTTCTCCTTAAGATCAAACAGGAACTTCAGATCAAACGTGATGACTACGAAACCGTATTCGCCCCAGGTGCTTCCTGCATGTCACCGGGACAGATTGCAGAGCTTCTCAAGAACTTCATGGTACAGAATTATGCAGAGGATATCAACCTGAACCTGATTGCAGGAACCATGAATAATGAGGTGTGATAGCGATAGCGGCAAAAAGCTAATAAAATCAATGGTTTTGCGGACAGCGGATAGACAGGGAATGTGTTAAAAACTGAATACGCACACAAACGGCGTTACCTTAACCCCTTTGGGGGAGAAAGTAACGCCGTTTTTTTATGCCCGCAGGAAAGGAGGTGCAGCCGGAATGTATTTCACAAAGGGCAAGCAGCGGGCGTTTGAATTGCTCATGCAGCAGAAGCCGGGATTTGACCGCTATCAATCCGGTTGTGCCGGAGATGATGAAGATTGCGGCACTTGCCGTTTCTACCGCCCCGGGTGGAAATATGAGTTTTGCGTTTTCAAAGAGTGTCCCTATTGCCCCGGCAAAAGGACGCGGAAAACGCACGCCAGCATGGACAAATAGACGGGCAAAAGCCTTGTGCCATGCGGCTTTGCAGACGCGAAAACGGCAAAGGGCATATTGCAATACCAAAACAGCCGAAAACGGCTTTCTAATTGTCCACGCATACCAAGAGAGGAAGTGAGGAAATATGGCAGTTTTCAGAGTGGAGCGAAATACGGGATATACCGTTATGAGCAACCACCACTTGCGAAACAAGGAATTGTCCTTAAAGGCAAAGGGCTTGTTGTCGCAAATGCTTTCGCTGCCCGAAGATTGGGATTATACTTGCGGGCTTATCCCATATCAACCGGGAGAAGATCGACGCAATCCGCGAAGCGGTAAAGGAACTCGAAAAAGCCGGATATATCGTGCGCAGCCGGGAGCGCGACGAAAAGGGACGCTTGCGGGGCGCAGATTACGTCATATACGAGCAGCCGCAGCCGCGAGAGCCGGAAGCAGCTACCAGCGGCGGACAGCCGCCTATATTGGATTT
>ENA-OQCE01001003-OQCE01001003.1-human-gut-metagenome-genome-assembly--contig:-NODE-1003-length-12623-cov-3.212548_pt1 | contig 12623 bp, 11 predicted proteins | sample MGYA00242495_ERZ504572 | MGnify/ENA primary metagenome ERZ504572 (study PRJEB26092, sample SAMD00036228) | human gut metagenome | host: Homo sapiens | study: EMG produced TPA metagenomics assembly of...
CACCGGAATTGTTCAACACCTGCACACCGCTGCTTTGCCCTTGCAAAGCCTGGGTTACATTGGATGCTTTGATCTTCTCCAGCGATTCTTTCTTGACCACGCTGGCCGATCCTGTAAAGGTCGACTTCTTTCCTGTACCATAAGCAACAACCATCACCTCGTCGATAGCTACCATGTCCGGCTCCATTTCGATCTTCATGCTACGGCCGGAAATGGTGACTTCCTTTGTCTTATATCCCAAGTAAGAGAGATGCAGTGTTTTCGTACGAGGAGAAACGGTCATCGAAAACTCTCCTTTTTCGTTGGTGGTTACGCCATTCATCGTCTGCTTGTCTACGACAGCCACCCCGATCATCGGCAAGCCGTCTTCGGTAGAAACTACGATACCTGACACAGCCTTTTCCTGCGCCATCAGCAAATGCCCCCATAAGGACATCACAAAAAGAACCCAAAAGAACCTTTTCATAATCAATAGATTTAAATGATACATTCAAGTATAACCACATTGGCCTATAAAAACGTTTCCTTTTAATTTAAGGTATAGAAAGCATAATGATCCTCAATCAAAGGACGTAGTTCTAACAGGACATTGTATTCGACACACTAATAGACGCAAATATATTAAATTTATAATTAATCAGACTAAAATAATATATTTTTTAATCGGAAAGGCTAAAAAATATTCAGATTGTAAAATAACAAGACCATCAGGAAAGCTTTTTCCAGGCTTTTTTTCTACCGAGTCTATACCCCCATGCAAGTAGGATGATTTTATAATCTTCCGTTCCGATGACCAGGAAAACCGGCTAAAACATCGTCCCGCCAAGTCCTGTTAGAACTACGTCCTTCTTTTTGGCGTGATATCGAACTTTTTTCTGTCAAATTTCAACTTTCAGGCAAAAAATGCTTGCATTTGAAAAATAATGCGTAATATTGCCGACGTAAATATAAACACAAGGAAAATCGCAAATGACATTAACAGGTTTCACATATCACACCTGGGCACTGACAATGACCCCTTGGGGGGTTTAGCATATACAAATAGACAAATGCGGAGACCACGTCCCGCGTTGTTGCAATTCTCACATTGCACTTGCGTTTCTTTTTTTTCAAATCAATCAATAATCAGTAAATAACTGACATTCTCAAACCGGCATGCAGTTTTGTTTTTAAACTGCCGATTGTCGATTACCGATTGTCAACTAAATAAATACATATCGATGAAAGTATTGAAATTCGGCGGAACATCCGTAGGTTCCGTGGATAGCATCCTGAGTGTAAAGAAGATAGTAGAGGCCATTGAAGAGCCTGTAATCGTCGTAGTATCCGCCTTAGGAGGGATCACGGACAAACTGCTGAAGACAGCTCGATGGCGACAAACGGAGACGTAGCTTATGAAAGAGAGTTTTCCGAAATCGTAGCTCGCCATCTCGACGTCATACAAGGTGTTATCCCCGACAAAACAAAACGGATCGAAGTGCAGAAGCAAGTGATGGCTTTGCTCGACGAACTGGGTAATATTTACAAAGGTGTGTACCTCATCAACGACTTGTCGGCCAAAACTTCCGACACGATCGTCAGCTACGGCGAACGTATCTCCTCTCTGATCGTTTCGAACGTGATAAACGAGGCCAAACTGTTCGACTCGCGCAAATTCATCAAAACGGTCAAACAGTTCAACAAGCATATCGTCGATTTCGAATTGACAAACCGCCTGATCGAAGAAACATTCGACCCGCTGCCTAAAGTATCGCTGGTTCCCGGCTTTATATCTTCCAGCAAGGAAGGAGAAGTGACTAACCTCGGACGCGGAGGCTCCGACTATACGGCCTCTATCCTGGCAACAGCACTTAATGCCCGCAGGCTGGAGATATGGACGGATGTGGACGGCTTCATGACGGCCGATCCGCGCGTGATCAGTTCGGCTTATGTCATCGACCGGCTGACATTCACGGAAGCAATGGAATTATGCAACTTCGGAGCGAAAGTGATTTATCCCCCGACGATCTACCCGGTTTATCATAAAAACATACCGATCCGCATCCTGAATACCTTCAACCGACTGCAAGGGGAACTTATATCTCCAAAGAACGGGTGCAGGATGACAGCAAGGCGATGATCAAAGGTATTTCCTCCATCAACGACACATGTCTGATCACGGTGCAAGGTCTGGGTATGGTGGGTGTTATCGGCGTCAATTACCGTATTTTCAAGACATTGGCAAAGAATGGCATCAGCGTGTTTATGGTATCACAGGCCAGCTCGGAAAACAATACGACATTTGCCGTCCGGAATGCAGATGCAGACCTGGCAGTCAAAGTATTGGACGAAGAATTCGCACTCGAACGCGCCCAGGGTGATATGAGCGACACGGTAGCAGAAAAGGATCTGGCCACTGTCGCTATCGTAGGCGAAAACATGAAACGCACTCCGGGTATCGCCGGCAAGTTGTTCGGAACACTGGGCAGCGCAGGTATCAGCGTAATCGCCTGCGCACAGGGGGCTTCCGAAACGAACATTTCTTTCGTCATCAAGCTGAAATACCTGCGCAAGGCATTGAACTCGATCCACGACTCCTTTTTTCTTTCCCAATACAAAGTGTTAAACCTTTTCATAGCGGGTGTCGGTACGGTCGGAGGCAACCTGTTGGAACAGATCCGCATCCAGCAACCGAAACTGATGCAGCAGAACGGGCTGAAACTGAATGTGGTCGGCATAGCTAACAGCAAGCATGCCATTTTCTGCCGCGAAGGGTTGAACCTGGAAACCTGTATTGACGAACTGAAAAAGAACGGACAGGAAAGTTCGCCCGAACATCTGAAAGAAGAAATCCTGAAGATGAATATCTTTAACTCGGTGTTCGTGGACTGCACAGCCAACCAGGCGGTCTCCGATCTGTACGAAGAATTGCTGAACAATAACGTATCGGTCGTTGCGGCAAACAAGATCGCCGCATCCTCTTCATACGAAAACTATATCAAACTGAAAGAAACTGCCCGTCACCGCGGCATCAAGTTCCTGTTCGAAACGAACGTAGGGGCCGGACTACCGATCATCAACACGATGAACGACCTGATCAACAGCGGCGACCATATCCTGAAACTGGAGGCTGTCCTTTCCGGAACGCTCAACTATATCTTCAATACGTTGAGTGCGGACATTCCTTTCAGCAAAGCGATCATGATGGCTAAAGAAGAAGGATATTCCGAACCGGACCCCCGCATCGACCTGAGCGGGAAAGACGTGATCCGCAAGCTGGTAATCCTGGCACGTGAAGCCGGATACAAGGTAGAACAGGAAGATGTGAAACGCAACCTTTTCATTCCCGAAAGCTATTTTGAAGGCTCGCTGGACGATTTTTGGCGTAACATACAAGGCTAGATGCCCGGTTCGAAGAGAAGCGCCAGCAGTTGGAAGCGGAAGACAAGCGTTTCCGCTTCGTCGCCAAGATGGAAAACGGGGCATGCGAAGTCGGTTTGCAGGAAGTGGATGCCCACCACCCGTTCTACGAACTGGAGGCAGCAACAACATCATCATGATCTCTACCGAACGATACCACGAGTATCCTATGATCATCAAAGGATATGGAGCCGGAGCCGATGTCACGGCGGCTGGATCTTCGCCGATATTATTTCGATCGCTAACATCCGTTAAACAATTGATAATTGACAATTGACAATTATTAGAAGAGAATTATGAAAAGTATCATCATCTTGGGAGACGGTATGGCCGATGAACCGATAGAGGCCTTGGGCGGCAAGACACCAATGCAGTATGCGGACACTCCCTATATGGACAAACTGGCCGAAATGGGCGTTACCGGACGAATGAAGACCGTTGCCGACGGTTTCCATCCGGGAAGCGAAGTGGCGAACATGGCAGTGCTGGGCTACGACCTCCCGACCGTCTACGAAGGACGGGGCGTGCTGGAAGCGGCCAGTATCGGATATGACCTGAAACCAGGTGAAATGGCCATGCGCTGCAACCTGATCTGCGTGGAGGGCGATATCCTGAAGAATCATTCATCCGGCCATATCACCACAGAGGAAGCGGACGAGCTGATCCGCTTTCTAAATAAGAAATTAGGGTCCGACCACATACATTTCTATACCGGTGTGTCTTACCGCCACCTGTTGGTTGTGAAAGGAGGCGATAAGCGCCTGGACTGCACTCCGCCACACGATGTGCCCCTACATCCCTTCCGTCCCCTGATGATCAAACCGGAAGCACCCGAAGCACAGGAAACCGCCGATCTGCTGAACAACCTGATCCTGCAATCGCAGGAGATACTGAAAGACCACCCCGTCAACCTCCGGCGCATCGCTGCCGGGAAAGACCCGGCAAACAGCATATGGCCCTGGTCGCCGGGATATCGTCCGGCTATGCAAACCATGCAGGAAATGTATGGCTTCAAGCAGGGTTCCGTCATCTCGGCCGTCGATCTGATACGGGGCATAGGCGTTTATGCCGGCCTGGAAGTAATCGACGTGGAAGGTGCCACCGGACTCTACGACACGAACTACGAAGGAAAAGCGCATGCCGCCCTCGAAGCACTGAAAACAAACGATTTCGTTTATCTTCATGTCGAAGCCAGCGACGAAGCCGGACACGAAGGAGATGTAGATCTGAAAATCCGGACCATCGAAAACCTGGACAAACGAGCCATCGGTATCCTCTTCGAGGAATTGCAGAAATGGGATGAACCGGTAGCAATTGCCGTCCTGCCCGACCATCCGACTCCTTGTGCCATCCGTACACATACGAATACTCCCGTCCCTTTCCTTATCTATAAACCGGGACAGGAGCCCGACAGCGTGACGCGTTTCGACGAGTTCTCCGTACTGGAAGGGAAATATGGCATATTAGAGAAAGACGAATTTATAAAAGAATTATTATGAAATATTACAGTACGAACAAACAAGCTCCGCTTGCCTCACTGGAAGAAGCCGTCGTAAAAGGCCTTGCCGGTGACAAAGGTTTATATATGCCGGAACATATCCGGCCTTTGGACAAGGATACGATCTCCGGTCTCAAAAACAAATCATTCCATGAAATCGCCTGTACGGCAGCACAGGCTTTCTTCGGGGAAGATATAGAACCGGAAACGCTCGATGCAATCGTCCGGGACACGCTGTCGTTCGAGACGCCGGTCGTCCCTGTACGCGACAATATCTACAGCCTCGAACTATTCCACGGCCCGACTTTGGCTTTCAAGGACGTAGGGGGACGTTTCATGGCCCGCCTGTTAGGCTATTTCATTAAAAAAGAAGGATTGAAGCAGGTGAACGTGTTGGTGGCCACCTCCGGTGATACGGGAAGCGCTGTTGCAAACGGTTTTCTCGGCGTACCGGGTATTCATGTGTACGTGCTCTATCCGAAAGGAAAAGTAAGCCCGATCCAGGAATGCCAATTCACTACGCTTGGACAAAACATCACGGCACTGGAAGTAGACGGGACGTTCGACGACTGTCAGGCATTGGTCAAGTCCGCCTTTATGGATGAAGAGTTGAACCGCCACATGAAGCTGACATCAGCCAACTCCATCAATGTGGCACGTTTCCTTCCGCAATCTTTCTACTACTTCAACGCGTATGCGCAACTGGATAAAATAGGCAAAGCGGACCAACTGGTAGTATCCGTCCCCAGTGGAAACTTCGGCAATATCACAGCTGGTTTGTTTGCACATCGGATGGGGTTGCCGATCAAACGTTTCGTGCTGCCAACAACCGCAACGACGTGTTCCAGGAATACCTGCACACGGGGGTTTACACGCCGCGTCCCTCCGTTCCGACTATCGCCAATGCGATGGATGTCGGTGATCCGAGCAACTTCGCACGCATCCTGGACTTGTACGGCAAGAACGGCAACCCGCACGCGGAAATCAGCCAGCTGATCAGCGGTTACCGTTTCACAGACGAAGAGATCGGGGCTACCATGAAGCAAGTTTACAACGAAACGGGCTACGTGTTAGACCCTCACGGTGCTTGCGGTTACCAGGCTTTAATCGATAACAAACTGGCTCCGAACGAAACCGGCCTGTTCCTCGAAACCGCCCATCCCGCCAAGTTCAAAGGGACGGTAGACAAAATACTGGATGCCGACATCGAAATCCCCGCCAAACTAAAAGCCTTCATGCAAGGAGAAAAGCAAAGCGTAGGGATGGAAAAGGACTTCGAGACTTTCAAAAGCTATCTGTTGGCACAATAAACATCTTGCACAAAAAAATAAACATCCCGCCATTCAAGGTGAAAACCAATTCGAAACCCTGAATGGCGAGATGTTCATGTCTTCGTACTACTTTTTGCAATCACCTATTTATCCAATTTCAAAATACTCCTTATAACGGTCATACAGATGCCCTGCCTGCAAATAGGCGGACTGAGGACTCATGAAATGGGAGAACTCGAAAGTGATCGCCTTGTCGTACTTTTGCCGGGCGGCCGCTTCGAGCTTCATGCGCAGCTTGTCGAACTTGATCGGGAGGAACTTGATCGGCATATCCCGGTCAAACGATTCGGCATTCGTCCAGCACTCGATACCGTACTTATCCGCCATCTTCTTATTGACACTGAAAAAGGCATCCAATTCATCGTAATCGATATGACCGTCCTGGAAAGCGCAGGCATCCACGTTTCCCTTGATCCCGTCGAATATTTCAGACCATTCCTTTTCATGCTGTTCCACAGAGACCGCTTCGGCTTTTGTCAGGTCTCCTCCAGCAGCAGCGACAGCTTTCTTTCCGTCAATCCAGGGAGAGATGAGAGTCGGCAGACCGCCTGAGACCTCCTTGCACTGCTTGCCTAAACTGCTGAATGCCGCGATCGCCCCCTTGGTCGCACGGCTGATCTCCTGGCAGAGATACCATCCTTGGAAACTTTTATGATGCCCGTATTTCTTCCAGACCTCCTCGATCACATATTTGTTGGATTCGATTTCCCAGGTCAGGTCGCCCGTATCCCAGTATTTGCCGGAATCGTATAGTCCGAAAAAGAACTTCATCCCGTATTTATCCGACAGACGCAGGTACATGTCAATCAGATCGACCGAAGGCATATAGCAGCCGAATGTTTTCATCAGATACTCCGAAGGATAGGTGATAAACTTGCGATAACCGCTCCGGATCACGATTACCGTATCGATCCCGATCGCTTTCATATAAGCAAAATCCCGATCCCATTCCTTTTCCCCCCAATTCTGATGCGGGATATCATGGGATATCTCATCCAAAAAAGTTCCGGATATTTTCAGCCCCTGCGCCTTCGGAATGATTAGTTTACTTTGGATATTCTCTTCCGTGCCGGCGCCCGAACAGCTTGCCGATGCCTTTTCTGCACACGAAACAAATGCTCCGGTTGCTAAAACAGCCCCGGTAGCAGAGACTTGCTTGATAAAATCCCTCCTGTTGTGATTCTTCATGGTAAATATACATTTTATCTAATCTCACAAATATATGTAAATATATTTAGCATTCGTTTTTCTAAACTTTCAGGAAAGAGAAGCTATTTAGAACTCAGAAGCAAAAACTCCGGACAATATCACCAAACATGTTTCCGAGTTCTACAACCATGTTCCCTTGATTTTTTTCCTACGGGCAAAACATATCATTCAATGGCCCACTCCTTCATCTCATACATATCCAAGTATTCCTCCCATTCGGGGTCCACCTCCGTATAGATAGAGATCGGCAACATTTCAAACGGCGCCAGGGCTTCATTCAACCGTTCACCAAAAACGCGGACGGTGCGGGTATAATAGACCCATATCCTCTCTCCGCCGCCGGTATAAACGCCGGTCAGGATCGACAGCTTATCTTTTTCCATCGCCTTACGCAAAACTTCCTGTACCTCCTCCATCTTTTCGGCAAGCGCTTCGGAAGGCATTCCTTTATCGTCACCTTCATATTTCCAGGTGATTTCCACCCGTTCCTTGAACTTGCCCGACTGAATAAATTCAGTTAATTCATCACGACCGGAAACGGTGACCAGTTGTCCGGATTCATTCTCTGAAAGAGCGGTAAACCACTCGTTGCTTAATCTCATATCAATATCAATTATTCTACAAAAATACAGATTATTTTCCTTCTAATACATTATTTTTGCGGCAAGAATACAAGATAAAAGGGATATGATCAGACAAGTGAAGCTCCAGGACGCAAAGGCGATCACAGATATTTACAACGAATATGTGTTGCACAGCGTGGCTACTTTCGATACGGAGCCGGTGCAGGAAGAAGAAATGCGTGCCCGAATTGCAGAAATATCTTCCCGCTTTCCTTATTTCGTCTACGAAGAAGACAAAGAAATCACCGGCTATTGTTATGCCCATACGTGGAAAGAGCGTTCAGCTTACCGCTATACGCTGGAAACAACTGTCTACCTGTCTCCCGGACATACCGGAAAGGGCATCGGGATGCTCCTGATGCAAAAATTGATTGAAGCATGTCGCGAAAATGGCTACCGAGCCTTGATCGCCTGCATCACGGAAGGGAACGAAGCCAGTAATATCTTGCATGAAAGGCTTGGGTTCAAACAGGTTTCCCACTTCAAAAAGGTCGGCTTGAAGTTCGACCGTTGGCTGGATGTCGCAGACTACGAACTTCTGCTGCTCCCGGCCTGCGACTGAAAAAGCTCTAAATGGGATCATTTTTTCTCTTCTTCCACAACTGATAACTGTTAAAAAGATTTTGCCACAGGACGTATGATCCGGGGCCGACCGATGAAAGCGGGTCCAGATAGGTATAAGCCATCCAGATGGCAAGTACAGTGTTTTTCTGCCCAAGGGCCTGCCCGGCACTGATGCGGTCGGAGTAGCGGGTTCCGATCCGTTTACCCAAATAGAACTGGACGGCGCAGGTCACTAAGCCCGCCAAGGCTATCAGCACCTCCACTCCTACCGGAGCATTGCTTTCGACAAGAGACTTCACGGTCTGGGCCGTCACGATGGCAAGCGCGACACCCCAGAGATAGAAAGCAAGGTCGCGGAAACCCAACAGGAAATGATGCAGTCCCGGAAGGAAATAGCGGAACAACATCGCCAGGAAAAACGGGCAGAGCAACAAAGGGAACACCTTGCTCAATATCTTCAGAAAAGCGGTCACAAAGGTTATATCGGCATGAGGTTCTACCAACGGAAACATCAACGGGACAACTATCGCCGCCAGAACGTTCGACAGCAACGTGTAAGTCGTCAGGCTGGATGCACTCCCCCCTAACTTGCCGGTGATGACAGCCGCTGCCGTAGCCGTCGGCAGATCAGGCAGACCATCGCACCCTCGAAAACCTCCTTGTAAGCACCATCCATGTGTACGAATATCAACAAGGCAGCTACAAGCGAAGCCGAAACAAGCTGGAACAACAACAGCCATCCATGCCAGAGAGAAGGCATTAACTCGTGCGGTTGCACTTTGCAGAAAGTCAGCAATAGTTGAGCAAAGATCAATGCGGGAGTCAGATAGGCCACAAAAGAACTCATGAACGGTTTCGTCGGCTCCAGAAAAGCGAAGTTGGCAAAGATAAAATACCCTAACGCACCGGCAAGCATCGCAACGGGCAATGTCCAGTTTTTCAGAAAATTCAACATAGCACCTTCTTTTATTTTCGGGCGCAAAGGTACGACAAATAATCAGATATATCAAAGCCTGTTCCGCCGTGTGACGAAACAGGCTTCGTTGCCTGACGGAGCCGCTTAAAGAGGCTTGCGATTGAAGCTTCGCGACCCGTCGATTGTATCAATCGTCAAGCTTACTTGCGAAATGGCGCTTTTACGACTGGGCTTTCAAGTTACGCCCCCGGACCTTGATACAGATTTCCGTCCCGGCTTTTGCAAATTCAGGTTTCACATACCCCATACCGATACCTTTCTTCAAGACAGGCGACATGGTTCCAGATGTCACCACACCGATAATATTGTCTTCGGCATCGGCAATCTCGTAGCCGTGGCGAGGAATACCTTTGTCAACCAGCTCGAAGGCACACAGCTTGCGGTTAACGCCTTCTTTCTTCTGGCGTTCCAGTTCGGCGCGATTGGTGAAGTTCTTGCCTTCGGCGAACTTGGTGATCCAACCCAGACCGGCTTCGATCGGCGAAGTCGTGTCGTCGAGATCGTTGCCGTACAGACAGAAGCCCATTTCCAGACGTAGCGTGTCGCGTGCACCCAGCCGATCGGTTTGATACCTTCAGGCTTACCGGCTTCGAAGATGGCATTCCAGATCGTCATGGCATCATCCGGGTAAAAATAAAGTTCGAAGCCACCGGCTCCGGTATATCCCGTATTGGAGATGATGACGTTCTTGCAACCTGCAAATTCACCCGTCACAAACGAATAGTAAGGAATGGAAGACAGGTCGACCGGAGTCAGGCGCTGCAAAACTTCGACGGCTTTCGGGCCTGGACAGCCAACTGTGCAGTACGGTCGGAAGAGTTTTCCAGTTCCGCCCCTACTGTATTATGGCTCACGCACCAATCCCAATCTTTGGCGATGTTACCCGCATTGACAACCAAAAGGTATTTTTCCGGTTCATAATGATAGACCAGCAGGTCGTCCACGATACCGCCCTTGTCATTCGGAAAGCAAGTATATTGAGCTTTGCCGATCGGCAACACGGAAGCGTCGTTCGAGGTAACGCTCTGGATAAAAGCCAGCGCGTTCGGGCCTTTTACCCAAAACTCGCCCATGTGGGAGACATCGAACACACCCACACCATTCACAACGGTCATGTGTTCGTCGATAATACCGGTGTATTCGATCGGCATGTTGAAACCTGCAAATTCATGCATTTTGGCACCGAGTGCAATGTGCACATCGGTAAACGGAGTTGTTTTCATGATTTATGATTTGTGATTTATGATGTATAATTACCTTTGACCAATAGTTCTGCTATTTTAACGATCGTCTCCATGCTCTTTTCAAGCGACTTGACCGGGAGGAATTCATACCGTCCGTGGAAGTTCAACCCGCCTGCGAAGATATTCGGGCAAGGCAGTCCCATGAAAGAAAGGCGAGCACCGTCCGTACCTCCACGGATCGGCTTCACCAAAGGTGTGACACCGGCTTCCTTCATGGCGTCGAACGCCAAGTCCACGATGAACTTCTTCGGTTCGACCACTTCACGCATATTGTAATACTGGTCGCGCAGTTCGAGCGTCGTACTGCCCGGATGCATCTCGTTCATTCGCTTCACCAACTCGTGCAGCAACTCTTTCTTCCGTTCGAAAGCAGTGCGCACATGGTCGCGTATGATATAGGAAAGAGAAGCCTCCTCGACCGTTCCGCTTATGCCGGTCAGATGGAAAAAGCCTTCATAACCGGTCGTATGTTCGGGACGTTGCGCGACAGGCAGCCAAGAGGCGAACTCTACCGCCAGCAACGATGCGTTCAGCATCTTGTCCTTGGCATATCCCGGATGTACGTTCAGCCTTTGAAAACGACTTTGGCTCCGGCAGCATTGAAGTTCTCGTATTCCAACTCGCCGATCTGTCCGCCGTCGATCGTATAGGCCCATTCGCAACCGAACTTTTCGACATCGAAGTAGTCGGCTCCGGCTCCGATCTCTTCGTCGGGCGTAAACCCTACGCGAATCTTGCCGTGTTCGATCTCCGGATGATCCTTCAAGTATTTCATGGCGGCGATGATAGCAGCCACTCCTCCCTTATCATCCGCCCCTAACAGGTTTTGCCGTTGGTCACGATAATATCCTGTCCTTTATAATCGTCCAGTTCGGGAAACATAAGCGGCGAAAGCACCACGCATTCTTCGGCGCACAACACGATATCCCCCCCTTCGTAACTTACGATACGCGGCTCGACATCCTTGCCCGACATATCGGGGCTGGTATCCAGATGGGCGATAAAGCCGATTGTCGGAACTTCCTTCGCCGTATTGGCAGGCAGGGTAGCCATCAGGTAGCTCTTGTCATCGAGGGTGATGTCTTCCAATCCTATCTCTTCCAACTCTTTCACCAACGCTTCGGCAAACACGCGCTGTCCCGGCGTACTGGGAGTCACACCCGTGGTTTCGCTCGACTCGGTGTCGAACGTCACGTACTTCAAAAATCTATCTGTTACAGTCATAAGCTTATCATTAATATTACAAGCCATAAAAGTAATTAAAGTGTCACTAACAACAAAAAAATCATGCGCATTTCTGCACATGATTTTCCTTATTTCATCCGATCATATCTCTTTAGAAACAACTGCTTCCGTCGAAACAATGAGTACAAACTTTGCATTTCGGTAAGCCGATTGCCTCGATGAGTGTTTCCAGCGTATTGAACTTCAACGAGCTCAAACCGAAACGGTCGGCAATGATCTGCACCATCTTTTGATATTCAGGAGAGTCGGTCGTCGCATATTTTTCCAGATTTTTGTTCTCGTCTCCTTCCAGTTCCTTGATGATACGACGGGTGATCAGTTCGAGCGGACTCTTCGACGAAGTAAAGCCGAGGAACGGGCAACCATAGATAAGAGGCGGGCAGGCAATGCGCATATGTACCTCTTTTGCCCCGTAGTCATACAAGATTTTCACGTTGTCGCGAAGCTGCGTCCCGCGCACGATCGAGTCATCACAAAACAAGATCCGCTTTCCTTCCAGCATGGCCCGGTTCGGGATCAGTTTCATTTTCGCGA
>ENA-OQCE01001004-OQCE01001004.1-human-gut-metagenome-genome-assembly--contig:-NODE-1004-length-12617-cov-1.482226_pt1 | contig 12617 bp, 18 predicted proteins | sample MGYA00242495_ERZ504572 | MGnify/ENA primary metagenome ERZ504572 (study PRJEB26092, sample SAMD00036228) | human gut metagenome | host: Homo sapiens | study: EMG produced TPA metagenomics assembly of...
CCCCCTCCAACCTTGGCCGGGGTCAAAGTTGAGGTTTTTATGGTATTTTTTTTATTATTTATACTGCATTTTTTAACAGCCGTCAGGCTCTTTCAAAAGGCCTCATTTTTTTTCGACTGTACGGCGTCCCTACTAAGGGGATTTCCGTTTGGAACTGGCCGTTCCACTTATAGTACGCCCCGGCGACGGCCGGTGCCGTCGGAATCGACGTGATTTCACCGACGCCGATAGCCCCATAGGCAACATCGACGCCTTCCTTTTCAATGGCAATGGCTTCGACATCCGGTGCCTTATCGGCCCGCATCAGGCCTAAAGTGCCGTATTTTGCCGTCGGCTTACAGTGGTCGAGGGGATACTGTTCACTCAGAGCGTAGCCGCAGCCCATGATCGTCCCGCCTTCAATCTGTCCTTCCAGGCTCTTGCGGTTGACGACGCGGCCGACGTCGTGAGCGGCGACCATCTTTTGAATCGTCCCGTCTTCCTTGAGGATACAGACATGGGTCGCATAGCCATAGGCAACGTGCGACACAGGGTTTTCTACATCGCTCCCACTCTTATCGGTTTTACCGAGATATTCGCCGATATATTCCCGACCGCTTAGCGTATCTAAATCGCTGCCGGTAAAGCGGACCCTCGCCGTCGCCGACGATTCTTGTTCAACCGTGACACCTTCTAAGTAGTCACTGGGGCGGCTCGTTTCTTCGTAAACCAGGCCCTTAGCATGAAACAGGTCCCGCCGCAGGTCTTTAGCCGCCCGCCGCGCCGCTTCGCCGGTCAGCGTCGTCTGACGGGATCCGGACGTCGTACCGGCATCGGGCGACGTAGCCGTATTGGGCATATGCCATTTAATGGCTTCAATGGGAAGCCGGCTGCCTGGGATACGATCTGTACCAAGACCGTGCCGACGCCCTGGCCGATGCAGGAGGCCGATGAATAGATATGAACCCTGCCGTCGCGGACGACGAGGCGGCAGCGGCCATAGTCTGGAAGTCCGACACCGACGCCGGAGTTCTTCAAGGCACAGGCAATGCCCACATAGGGACCGCTGTGATAGTACGCGTCTTTTACGGCTTCCAGCGTTTCGACAAGGCCCGTTGACGGGTCGGCAATCTGACCGTTAGGCAGGACTTCTCCCGGCCGGATAGCGTTTCGATAGCGAATTTCCCAAGGATCGATGCCGGCTAATTCAGCCAGTTTATTTAAGTTTAATTCCGTTGCAAAAATCGTCTGGGTTACGCCAAAGCCGCGAAAGGCCCCGGCGGGAGGATTATTGGTGTAAACGGCTGTGCCTTCAATATCGATGGTCTGATAATTATAAGGCCCCGCCGCATGGGTGCAGGCTCTTTGAAGGACCGGCCCGCCCAGGGAGGCATAGGCTCCGTTGTCGGTGACGGCAATCAGTTTCATGGCCGTCAACTTGCCATTTTCATCACAAGCCGTCGTTAAATCCATGCTGAACTGATGGCGCTTCGGATGAATCAGGATGCTCTCCTGACGGGTCAGCTTCACTTTACAGATCCGTTTACAGACATAGGCTACGAGAGCGGCCAGATGCTGGACCGTCACGTCTTCTTTTCCGCCGAATCCGCCGCCGACGAAGCAGTTTTCGACGATGATCTTTTCTTCCGGAAGACCCAGCATGAGGGCCGTTTCCCGCCGCGTATCGTAAATGCCCTGATCGGACGAATAGACGAAAACGCCGTCATCGAAAGGCATGGCAACGGCACATTCCGGTTCTAAGAAGGCGTGTTCCGTCCATGGCGTTTCAAATGGTGAGTCACCTTGTATTTCGACGCGGCAATGACGGCATCGGCATCGCCGCGTACGAGATGTTCATGAGCCAGAATATTGGTCCCTGCCGACGGGTGAACCAAGGGCGCATCTTCGGCCAGGGCCTCTTCGGCACAGGTCAATGGCGGTAGTTCTTCGTATTCTATCTCAACGAGTTTCTTGGCTTCGGCCAATATCTCCGGCGTTTCAGCCGCTACCATGACGATGGCATCGCCTAAATAATGGGTCGCCGTCCCGACGGGAATGAGGTATCCCAATCGACCTTTAAATGGCCGACCTTTACCGAACCGGGAATATCATCGGCCGTCAACACGCAGACGACGCCCGGCAGGGCCTTGGCCCTTTCCGTGTGAATGGCCTTTACAACAGCTCTCGGGTACGCACTGCGAATGGCGCTGCCATAGCACATGTCCGGCAAATCGACGTCATCCAGATCGTCGGTATATTTTCCCGTTCCCAATACCTTGGTCTTGACGTTGACGCGCTGGCAGGGATCGCCGACACCGCGATAGCCCCCGACGACAGGAATCGGTGCATCATCCTGCAGCAGTTCCGCCGCCAGGGCAATGGCATCGATGATCTTCTTATACCCCGTACAGCGGCAAATATTGTTGCGGATAGCCGCTGTGATTTCCAGTCGGGTCGGCTTCGGATTGGTATCGATAAGAGCCTTGCCGCACATGACCATCCCGGGAATGCAGAAGCCGCATTGAACGGCGCCAGCTTCACCAAAAGCATAGACGAAGACGTCTTTTTCCCGCTGTGACAGTCCTTCTACAGTCACAATGTGCTTGCCTTCGAGACGGCCCGCTTTCTGTACACAAGCCTTGGTCGCCTTGCCGTCAATGATGACCGTACAGGTCCCGCAGGCGCCTTCACTACAGCCATCCTTTACGGATTTCAGCCGCAGGTCACGGCGCAAAATATCGATTAATTTACGGTCCGGATCAACGGCCACTTCCCGACCATTGATCCATAACTTACATGTCCTATCCATAACAGTTCCTCTTTCCGCCCATCCGACTTTCAGTGATACGTCTGTCATGGCTGCCATTTCGCTAGAGCCAGCTGCTTCCAGCGAGGGAAAATACCAGACAGGAAATGATACTTATGAATTTATAATCTAATGATGTCCTCATAGGGCACGGTGCGCTTTCGGCGCAGCAACTGGCCATCGCCTTTTTGCCCAAGGAAGACGTTGTTCTTAGCAATGAGCTGTCCCCTTAAAAATACATGAGAAATGGTGCAGTCCGTCGTCATGCCCTCATACGGCGAGTAGCCGCAGGTCGTGTGCAAATTGTCCTTGCCGATGGTCCGCTGCTGTGACGGTCGATGATGACGATGTCGGCATCACTTCCCGGAAGGAGGGTCCCCTTTTTCGGATAGAGTCCAAAAATCTTGGCGGCATTGGTACTGGTCAGGCGAACGAATTGACTCAACGAAAGCCGCCCTTTGACGACGCCTTTACTAAAGAGTAATGGCATTCGTTCTTCTACGCCGGATACGCCGCCGGGGCAGCCGCGAAAATCTGCGACGTGAGCCTGTTTTTCTTCGATGGTAAAGGGGCAGTGATCGGTCGCCACGACTTGAACCGTTCCATCCTGCAAAGCGCTCCACAAGGCCTCATTATCTTCCTTCTGGCGTAACGGCGGGGCCATCATGTATTTAATACCTTCTAAAGGACCGCCATCGATAAATTTATCTTCGCGCAGCAGTAAGTATTGGGGGCACGTTTCACTATATACGTTCCGCTGCCCTTCCTGCCGCGCCAGACGAAGCTGTGCTACACTTTCATGCGCCGACGTGTGAACGATGTAAACTGGGGCATCTCCACAAGCCCGGGCCGTGGCTAATACTTGACCGACAGCCGATGCTTCGGCCGCATTCGGCCGCGTTCGTGCCTGACCGATGGGAGCCAATTCATCCTTCGTCAAAGATTGGCGGAGGCTATTGGTAATGCCGTCGCTTTCAGCATGGACCGTCAGCAGTCCGCCATGAGCTTTCAGGACGGGAAAGAGTTTCATCATCTCAGTTTCCCCCATGGGGTAGCCATAAGTCGTATAAGCCTTGAAACTCGGAAATCCTTCTTCAATCAGCTCCGCCAGTTCTTGTAAGATAGACTCATCGACGTGCTGGAAGACACCATGGAAACTATAATCAACGGGACAGGTTTCAGCCAATTTCTTGTATTGCTCAAAGGGATATCGCAGAGAGCAGCCTTCCGGACCAAAGGCCATGTGGTCGATGATGGTCGTCGTCCCGCCGCAGGCAGCTGCCACACCGCCGCTGTAAAAATCGTCACACGAGCGATACTTCGGCGACTGCTGCAAGTCCATATGGGTGTGCGGGTCGATACCACCGGGGCAGACATACATCCCATCGGCATGGATGACTTCTTCACTGCCTTATGCCGATGCAGCCCAGGGACCAAATTTTCCCGTCACGAAGGGTGATATCTGCCTGGAAATGCTCCCCCTCCAGGCAAACCGTTCCGCCTTTGATGATGTAATCCATGATGGTTCCTTCTTCCTTATTTCACGAACAGATAGTCATAGTCTTTCATGACGGCCGTCATAAAGCCGCACAGTTCTTCGGAAATGGTGTCGTCGCCCGATTCGAGGGTCGTCGTCCAAACCTGTCCGTCGAGCCGCACCTTACAGCGTCCGCTCTCTTTATCGATCACGACAAAGCCTTGATTGTCGCTATTCATAAAGTCCGCTTCATTCGCAAACAGAGTCAATTTATCCAGGTACGGCGCACCGCCCCAGGGGCAGAAGGTCCGGCAGTTGCCGCATTCGTTGCACAGGGCATCGAGGTGGAGAATCTGCCGCTGCAGATGGCCCGGCACTTCGATGGCAACGTTGGCCCGGTTGGGACAGACTTCCGTACAGACTTCACAGATGCTGTCGCAGTGGAGACAGCGTCCGTCACAGCCCTCAGCCGGCGGCGCTGTTAAAAAGCCGCGTTGGTCGTAAACATCGTTACATCGGGCATCAGGGTCGTATCGACACTGGTACATTGCCCTAAGATTTCCTCTGCCGCTCTTTTCCCATCGGCAATACATTCTACGACGGACGTCGTCTTGCCCTGACGGCCATCGCCGATGAGCGTCAGTCCGTCGATATCGCCGGCATTCGATGCCCCGATTTTCCCCTTCACGCCGCAGCCGGCCAGAACATAGTCGAAAGAATCTAACTCATCGAAGGATGAAATGACCTTATCGGAAACGATGCGTACGCCGAGTTTTTGAATCAAGCCACGTCTTTATCGATGGCGTCAGTCGAAATCTCGCCCTTCTTGTCACAGAGGAAGGTACGGACCAAACCGCCCGGCGCCGGATTTTTATCGAATACGGTAACCGTTACGCCGCCGCGGGCTAAGAAGTACGCCGCCGCAAGACCTGCCGGGCCGCCGCCGATAACAGCTGCCGTTTTTCCCATCGGCTCCGGAACGGTAAGAGAGGCCATGACGCATCCCAACCCTTTTCAGCCGCCATGAGCTTGTTCTGCCGGATTTCTACGGCAGCTTCATAGAAGTTCCTCGTACAGCTATTCATACAGGTATGATAACAGACGGTCCCGGTGATGAAAGGCAGGGGGTTCTTTTCCAAGATGATCTGAAGGGCTTCGACATACTTTTTATCGGCCACTAAATCCATGTAGGCCGTAATATCCTGATGGATGGGACAGGTATCGATACAGGGCGCCGTGAAACAGTCCATCAAGGCAGTTCCCGTTTGTTCTTTCGATGCTGAGCCTTCGGATCCAGACGGGCATAGTGGCGGTCTCCGGAGGCAGATTCCAATAAAGCGTTCAGTTTACCGACGTTTACACCGTAAATGCTTGGCCCGCCTGGCCTGTCAAAAGATTGGCCATCTGCACCAGTCTCTCGTAACCGCCGGGCTTCAATAAGGTCGTCGCCACCGTAACCGGCCAAATGCCGGCTGACACAATATCGGCGATATTATGAGCATCGGCGCCGCCGCTGTAGGAAATTTGCAGCTTCCCTCGAAGCTTCACTCAGTTTCTTGGCTACATTCATGGACAAGAAGAACAGAGGCTTGCCAGACATATACATTTCCGTTCCTGGAAGTTCATGCCGCGTAATGGCGACGGGGAAGGTGTTGGTCAGTTTTACGCCAAAAATCCGGCCTTCAGCGGTACCGACGTCTTGGAGCCGCTTCAACAAGGCAATGGCATCGTCATACTGTAAATCGGCCTTAAAGTGACTGTCATCGAAGACCATGTGGCCATAGCCTAAGGTATCCATGCAGTTTCGCACGAACTCATAGCCGAGGAGGGTCGGATTGCATTTTACAAAGGTATGAACTTTCTTTTCCTTCAATAAATAACTGGCAATCCGTTCGATTTCATCTGGCGGACAGCCGTGCATCGTCGAAACCGTAATCGAATTACAGATGTCGGCTGGAATGGCTTCGACGTCTTCCCGGCGAAGTTTCTGGAATCGATCCAAGTGGGCGAGCAGCCAGGACTTACAGTCTTTGAAGATATCCGTCTGGGACGCATCCTTCAAATTTTCTATAAAGGTGTCGATTTTAGGTGTCTGTATACCGGCCAAATCATAGCCGACGGACATATTAAACTGCATCCCGTCGGACCGCCCCAGGCCGTATTCGACAGCCATGACATGAACCAAGAACCAGGCTTTTACGTACTCTTCAAAGGCCTTGAGAACCGTAAGCTCCGTCGACCATTCAACGTTATAGCCTCGTCATCGGCCTTGATACAGGGTTTGGGGACGGGCAAATCTTCACCGTCAAGCTGCTGCACGGTCTTCAATTCAAAGAATCGGGCCCCGGCAGCATAGGCAGCGGCAATGTTCTGGGCCAACTGCGTATGGGGGCCGGCCGCCGGCCCGAAGGGCAATTCTAACGGGCGGTCAAAAATGTCATATGGTGTTTGATTACCGGCTTTATATTGGTGGTGAACCCCAAAAATCGTACCACTCGGTGCTTCCCGTAATATCCAATTCATTAAATCCCCGAAGAATCGATGTCATGCGATCACTCATGATACCTGCCTCCTTACAAATAGCCGTTAATGCGCCCGGCCAGGACAGCGGCGCCTTCGCGAATTTTAGCCATCAAAGCATTTTCATCGACAGTAGTCAGTTCCCGATCTTTCATCAGGACCTTGCCGTTGGCAATGGTCGTGACGACGTTGCGTCCCGTCATGCCAAACAGGATGTGACCGTCGATATTTTCTTCATTCATCGGCGTCGGTGCCGTATAGTCAAGGACGATGACGTCAGCTGCCGCCCCTTCTTTTAAGACTCCTAAAGGAGCCTTGAAGTACCGGTTGGCGATGACGGCATTATTTTCAAATAACATCTGCGGTACTTCAGCCAAGCGGCCGTAGCATCGCAAAGATGATGTTTGTGCAGAATATTGGCTACCTTATAAGACTCGATCATATCGTGGGTGTAGCCATCGGTGCCCAAACCGGTCAAGATACCGCGGTGAACCATTTCCATCGTCGGCGGACAGCCGCAGGCATTGCCCATATTCGACTCAGGGTTGTGAACGACCATCGTATCCGTTTCCTTGATGAGGTCCATCTCATGAGCATTGACGTAGATACAGTGACCGAGCAGGGTCTTTGGCCCAAGAATCTTCCAATCATACAGGCGGTCGACGATGCGTTTGCCGTGTTTTTTCAAGCAGTCGTGCAGATCTTCAATCCCTTCGGCCACGTGGATGTGATAACCCACGCCGTCGGGCTTGTGTTCTGCCGCCAAGTTCATCGTCTCATCGCTGAGGGTAAACTGAGCGTGCATGCCCATCATACCGGCCAGCATATCCGTCGTATCCTGCTGCGCATGGCGGATCCAGGCTCATTTTCTAAGACCGCCTGCCGCGCTTTATCGGCGCCGTCCCGGTCAGACACTTCGTAACACAGACAGGAGCGGACGCCCATTTCTTGAGCAGCCTGACCGATGGCAAACAGGCTGTCCTTGATTCGCCAAGCTGGATGATGATCGAAAATCGTCGTCACGCCGCTTTTGATGCATTCGACATACGTCGCCATGGCACTCAAGTAGGTCAGGTCATTGGTCAAATGGCGGTCCATATTCCACCACAGTCCGTCGAGAATATCTAAAAAGCCCTTCGGGGCATAGCCTTCGATGTGAAGTCCCCGGGCCATAGCGCTGTAGATATGTTCGTGCGTATTAATAAAGGCCGGCATGATGACGCCGTCTTTCGCGTCGATAAAGGACGCTTCTGGAAAACGCTTGCGCAAGTCGGCAGTCCGGCCGATACCGCAAATTTTCGTACCGTCTATGGCAACGGCACCATCGGAACATATGGATTCCGAGAATCCCGTGTCACGACGTGTCCATTTCCTACAATAATCATATAACTCCCTCCTCCGTCATCTAACATACTGACGATGTTTCCATCTATTGTATTTTTATCATATCGTCATTGTCATTCATGAATCTATCTTAATACTACCGTTTTGTAAGTTTTCTGTCAAACTTTTTTGAGCCTAAAAAATTTTGTTGTTAATTTTATTATAGTTCGACGATAAGGATGATTTTTTGACATATAGATTTTTCGATGAGAGCCGTTACATTCTCTTAAAAATGTGGTATAGTAACATTACCTAAAAAATTTTTAGCAGAACAGCTAATAATCTGTTTTCTGTCATAGAGAGAGGTGTCTTTTATGTTAGACGATGCCGTCCTTAACTTTTTACGCCATTTAGCCAAGGGCCTGGCCGACCAGTTCGGACCCAACTGTGAAATCGTCATCCATGATTTGAGTGACAATTATAAAGAAAATTCTATTGTAGCCATCGAAAACGGCCACGTTTCCAACCGCAAAGTCGCGATGGACCTTCCCTTGCCGTTCTCGACGCCCTGAAAAGCGATCCCCAAAAATTGGAAGACCACGCCAGCTACCTGACCAAAACCAAAGACGGCCGCATCTTAAAATCGACGACCATCTACATTCGAAATGACGAACAGAAAATCATCGGCGTCTTTTCCATCAATTACGATATTACCGAATTGATCATGATTGAAAATGCCATAAAACCGCTGGTATCGGTCGAGTCCGAAGAAAAGGCCAGCCCGATTCCACAAAACGTCACCGACCTCCTCAACGACCTCATCGAAGAATCGACGCGGCAAGTGACGGAAACCGACGCTCATGACCCGCGAAGATAAGATCAAGGCCATCAAGTTTTTAAATGACCGCGGCGCCCTACTCATTACCAAGGCCGGCGATAAAATCTCCAAGCACTTCGGGATTTCGAAATACACCTTATATAGTTATATAGACAGCAGCAACGAACCGTAAAAGAGACCGCAAGGTCTCTTTTTATTATGCCCAAATCCGATAGATCTCTTTCTCCTCTTGCAAAAAAAGTGTAGCAACCAAATAGATTTTTAGGTTCATCCTATTGCAAATACGCATAGTCATGTTATACTCTAGATATACAAAAACTTTTAGATTATCTAAAATATTTTTTTCAGTTTATTTTAGGAGGTACGGATTATGAAGAAAGATATGAAATGGGCCATGAATCACTTGCCCAAATCAGACGATAAAAATCTCCATCATGAGCCTCAGCGAAATTGAAAAGGCCAGGACCTTTCATCAAAGTTTTCCCCAATATAGTGAAACGCCGCTGACGCGCCTAGATCAGATGGCGCAGTACTTAGGCCTGAAATCGATTTTTATCAAAGACGAATCGTATCGCTTCGGCCTCAACGCCTTCAAAGTCCTCGGCGCTCCTATGCCATGCTAAATACATCGCCAAAGAAACGAACCGTAAAATTTCTGACATGCCCTACCAGGTGCTGACTTCTGACGAACTCCGCAAAGATTTTGGCCAAGCCACTTTCTTTACGGCCACCGACGGCAATCACGGCCGCGGCGTCGCCTGGGCCGCACAAAAACTAGGCCAGAAGGCGATCGTACACATGCCCAAGGGGACGACCCAAACCCGATTGGAAAATATCAAAAAACTGGGCGCTGATGTCGACATCTTAGAACTCAACTACGATGACTGTGTCCGCCAGGCTGCCAAAGAAGCCTCGGAAACGCCGCACGGCGTCATGGTTCAGGATACGGCTTGGGACGGCTACGAAGAAATCCCGTCGTGGATCATGCAGGGCTACGGAACGATGGCCATGGAAGCCGGCGAACAGTTGAAAAAAGCCGGTGTTGAACGGCCGACACACATCTTCGTTCAAGCCGGGGTCGGATCTCTGGCCGGAGCCATCGTCGGATATTTTGCCAACCTCTATCAAGACAATCCTCCGAAATTCATCGTCGTCGAAGCCTCGGCGGCTGACTGCCTGTATAAGGGAGCTGCTGCCGGTGACGGCAAGCCCCGCATCGTAGGCGGCGACCTCAACACCATCATGGCCGGTCTTGCCTGCGGGGAACCGAATACGATTTCCTGGGATATCCTTAAGAATCACGTCACGACCTTCGTTTCCGCCGATGACCCGATTACCGTCCGCGGCATGCGCATGCTGGCCGCTCCCTTAAAAGGCGATGCCCCATCGTATCGGGCGAATCGGGTGCCGTCCCCTTCGGTACCCTGGCAACCATCATGCTGTCCGATGAATGTAAGGAACTTCGTGACCAATTAGACCTCAATGAAAATTCTCAAGTCCTCGCATTTTCAACCGAAGGCGATACCGATCCAGACCGCTACAAAAATATCGTCTGGCGGGGATTCGAAAAATAAAACAGCTCAAAAAGCAAACATATAAAAGGAGAGAGTACCATGACTGTAAATTACGCCAAAATTAAAGAAGCAGCCCAAAACTACGAACAGGATATGACCCGTTTCCTGCGAGACATCGTAAAATACCCCGGTGAAAGCTGCGATGAAAAAGCCCACATCGACCGTATCGCCGAAGAAATGAGAAAACTCGAATTTGATAAGGTAGAAATCGATCCCATGGGAAACGTCCTCGGCTATATGGGAACGGGAAAGACCCTCATCGGCTTCGACGCTCACATCGACACCGTCGGCATCGGCAATAAGGGCAACTGGGCCTTCGATCCCTACGAAGGCTTCGAATCGGATACGGAAATCGGCGGCCGCGGCACATCGGACCAGCTCGGCGGCATCGTATCGGCCGTTTACGGTGCCCGCATCATGAAGGATTTAGGCTTACTGTCCGACGCCTATACGGTCCTCGTCACCGGCACCATCCAGGAAGAAGACTGTGACGGCTCTGCTGGCAGTACATCATCAACGAAGATAAGGTCCGCCCGGACTTCGTCGTCTCGACGGAACCGACCGACGGCGGCATCTACCGCGGTCAGCGCGGCCGCATGGAAATCCGCGTCGACGTCCAAGGCGTTTCCTGCCACGGTTCGGCACCGGAACGCGGTGACAACGCCATTTACAAGATGGCCGACATCATCCAGGACATCCGGGCCCTCAATGAAAATGACGCCGCCGACACGACGGAAATCAAGGGTTTGGTAAAAATGCTCGATAAGAAATACAACCCGGAATGGGAAGAAGCCAATTTCCTCGGCCGCGGTACCGTTACCTGCTCCCAGATCTTCTACACCTCACCCAGTCGCTGCGCCGTGGCTGACTCCTGCTCCATTTCCCTCGACCGCCGCATGACAGCCGGCGAAACGTGGGAAAGCTGCCTCGACGAAATCCGCGCCCTGCCAAGTGTTAAAAAGTATGGCAACGACGTCACAGTAAGCTTATATGACTATGCTCGCCCCAGTTATACCGGTCTTACCTATCCCATCGAATGCTACTTCCCGACCTGGGTCATTCCCAAGGACCATAAAGTGACGACGGCGTTAGAAGAAGCTATACAGGTCTCTTCGGCACCAGCCGCATCGGTTCTGCCGAAACGGAAGCCATGCGAAAAGCCCTGCCCCTTACGGATAAATGGACCTTCTCGACCAACGGCGTTTCCATCATGGGCCGCAATGGCATCCCGGTCATCGGCTTTGGCCCCGGAGCCGAAGCACAGGCCCATGCACCAAACGAAAAGACATGGAAACAGGACTTAGTCACCTGCGCCGCCGTTTACGCCGCCTTGCCATCCGTTTACACCAGCAAATAAATTCAATTGACCATAAAAGGAGCTACTCTGATGAAAACTTTACAGGACTATATCGATAAATTAAAAGCCCTCAACTTCAAAGACATGTACGAAAATGACTTCTTCCTCACCTGGGACAAGACCGACGACGAATTGGAAGCCATCTGGGTGTTAGCCGATGCTCTCCGTTTCATGCGGGAAAACAATATTTCCACGAAACTCTTTGAAAGCGGTCTCGGCATTTCCATCTTCCGCGACAACTCGACGCGTACCCGCTTCTCCTTCGCTTCGGCCTGCAATCTCTTAGGCCTCCAAGTTCAGGACCTCGACGAAAAGAAGAGCCAGATTGCCCATGGTGAAACGGTTCGCGAAACGGCCAACATGATTTCCTTTATGGCCGACGTCATCGGGATCCGCGACGACATGTATATCGGCAAGGGTCATGCCTACCAGAAAGAAGTCGTCGATGCCGTTACCCAAGGTTATAAAGACGGAATTCTTGAACAGAAACCGACCTTGGTCAACCTCCAGTGCGATATCGACCATCCGACCCAGTGTATGGCTGACGCAGCGCATATCATTCACGAAATGGGCGGCCTCAAAAACCTGAAAGCAAAAAAATCGCCATGACCTGGGCCTACTCCCCGTCCTATGGCAAACCCCTGTCCGTTCCCCAAGGCGTCATCGGCCTCATGACCCGCCTCGGCATGGATGTCGTCTTGGCCATCCCGAAGCTATGAAGTCATGCCTGATGTCGTCACGTC
>ENA-OQCE01001006-OQCE01001006.1-human-gut-metagenome-genome-assembly--contig:-NODE-1006-length-12611-cov-2.325457_pt1 | contig 12611 bp, 18 predicted proteins | sample MGYA00242495_ERZ504572 | MGnify/ENA primary metagenome ERZ504572 (study PRJEB26092, sample SAMD00036228) | human gut metagenome | host: Homo sapiens | study: EMG produced TPA metagenomics assembly of...
CCTTTACGGCTCATGTAGAATTCAGAACTGGAGACTGTCCCTTTCTGCTTCATCAGCAATTCATATCTGGAAGACTGCACCAAAGAACGAAGATCCTTACGCATTTCTTTCTTTACATTATTATCCATTGTAGAAAGTACCTGCACAGAGTTCAACTGTCCGGACACTTTCCCAATATAAACATCTTTAGTAAACAAGTTGGGATTCGTTTCTATCATTGCCTTGGATATGTAGACGGACGACACGCCTTTCATATCTCCATACTTGTTGAATAGGTTCTTCTGTGCCTGGCAAAGCAAAGGCAACATCAGCAGTACACCTGCCAAAATAATTTTCATTGTTTTCATATCAGATTATTGTTGAATTTCTTTTCTTACTTCCTGGTTCACCTTCGTTACGTCTATCCGCGTTTCCTCTATCTGCTCAATTCCCTTGTTCAGATTCGCAGACACCTCGATTAAAGTGGCCTGCAATGCCTTATAAGCAGCTTCCGGATCAGAGAAAGTGTCCTGAGGTGTAGGAGGACGCATATCCTCTCCCATGTTCGTAATGCCATAACCTACACCTACAAGAACCAGAATGGTGGCAGCAATACCTCCTATCCAGCGCCAATTACGTTTGGCCTTGTTCCGGTGGAAAAAACGTTGTTCCTCTTCAGCCTTTTCATCAATCATCCGGCTCAGTTTATCCTCCAATCCGGCGGGAACATTATCCACCACTTCCCGGGAAAAAGCTGAGAAAGAGTTTCTTGTCCTTCTGCAAGTGCTCGGGCACTTCTTCGGTTCTGAAAGCTTCCTTCAACAACTCTTCTTCCTGCTCGTTGGTATTCCCTTCATAAAATTCGGCGAGCAGCCTTTCAATTTCCTCGACTTTCATAGTTACTCCATTTATTAAATTCCTCACGTATCTTTTTTCTTGCCCGGGACAACAGTACACGGACATTGGTAGCATTCAATCCCGTGACCTGCTCTATCTCTTCATAAGAACATCCCTTGACATCACGCAACGTTACTATCTTCTGCTGTTGCACCGGCAGATGGGCAATGATGTGCCTTACCTGCTGCGCTTCATCCCGCGCTTCAAAGTATCTGCTTGAGACACATTATGCACTTCGGCCAACTCCACACTCTGTCTGCTCAAAGTATACTTCCCGAACGAAGCAAATCAAAGCACATATTTTTCACCAGAGTAACGCTGAATGCTTCCGGATTACTGATAATGGCCAGTCCTTCCCGCTTGTCCCACAACTTCAGATAAGCTTCCTGCACCAAATCTTCAGCATCGGCAGCATTCTCCAATAGTCTATAAGCTATGCAGTACAACTTGCGATGATATGGCAGAAACTCTTTTTTAAAACTTTCAGCGTCCATGGGCTATTTATCAATAGTAGATTCCTGTTTATATCCTTCAGACGTAGGGGGAAAGGATTTTGTTACACGACCAGGAAAAAAAATGGAAAAAAAAATGAAAAACACCAATAGCACCAGCCCAAGAGTGCGTTTATTTCAAGACATCAGCAATCCGCTTTTTAAGATTCAATTTTGCAATGTCTTCAGGCTTCAGCTCAAGCTCCACCAACACCTTCGCTGTGGAGAGTCTGTATTCCTGCTCTAACGTATCATAATTTATCTGTTCCTTATGAATGGAATACAACAAAGCAAAATCGTAGTTCAAGGCACGTGAGACATTATACAACGTATCCGTATCAATACTTTTTCTCGTAAGCATATAGTCTACACTTTGAGGCTTAACTTTCAGTCTTCGTGCAAGTTCCGCTTGGTAACCTGCTGTTCAAGCTCACGTTCTTGATTATCTCTCCGATGTATATATTACTTTTTTCCATTTATATGAAGGTACAAATTAATCATTCATATTATAAGGAACACCAATACCAATTTGTCTGTATGTATCGTTCTTTTTTATTCATAATTCGTTTTGTTTTATCAAATATTTTATGATACTTTTGCAACATATTCATATAAACAAACAAATAATATCTGCTATCATGAATTTACTGACATGTATTCTCATAGCCATCCCTATCGGCATTATTTTTATTATGCTATGGATATACAATGACTACCGGAAATATAAGAAGAAAAATAAGCTGGCCATTTTGCTGTTTCTCCTATTTCCAACCACTTTATCTGCACAATACGTTGATGCAGGATGCCAAGTATCCTTTAAATGGCTGGAGAACCAAAAAGGGAAATTAGAGTATACAAAAGATGGGGTTACTTATAAGTTTATTCCAAACGACTCCCAATGGGAAATTGTAATTCGCAACAACTCTTCAGAAGATATCCGAATAAACTGGGAAAATATGCAATTCATTGTGGACGGAAGAACCTCAGAAGTCAAATACACCATACTTGCAGAAGCGGAAACTCCCTTTGCAATTATAAAAAGCCAGGCAGAAACAAGCCAAAAGATTGGTGTGACAACTTATACGGCAAATAACTCTCAAATATACAACAAGAAAGATATTCGAAAAGGAAGGAATTCCTCCATTACCATTATCCTTCCCATATCTATCGGTAAGCACCCTCAATTCTTCACCTCTTTCGACTTTATCATCAAAAAAGTGAACTAACTATGACTTCTCAAGATATAAAAAACAGCTGAAAGAACCACATTTCTGGAACATTGTATTAACTGGTCAGCACGCCGAACCGAGAACAAAAGCAATGCTGGAAGCAAAAGGTATCATAACTTGGCTTCCACTTGCTCCGGTCCGGCGTCAATGGGGAAGGATATTAAAAGAAATACACACCCCGGTTATCCCGAAATGTGTATTCGTCTATATATCCAATGAGGAAAGAAATACGTTGCAAAAATCCTACCGACTTCTTCCACCGGAAGTTATACTTCAAGAACTGCCGGACCTATGCAATCAGAACAAGTAGATATATGCCAACGTGCTCACACTAATCACTATCCACAACAAGGTGCCTTGTATCAAGGGCTTGATACCTACTGCCTTCAGTACATCACGTGACAGAGAGGCACCGATAAAGAACAGAGTGATAGTCAGCGTCTTGCGGGCCAAAGAATTGATTCCCTCCCCAATCATGCACCCGTTTCGGTAGTACCCAGCACATAAGTATTGAAAATCATAGCCAGCACAAAGAAGAAGATGAACCAGGGAATACTGATTTTCTGTCCCTTGCTCTTAAAGATGAACGAAGTTACCAAAGCCAAAGGAATAATCCATAAGGCACGTGTCAGCTTTATAGTCGTTGCCACCTGTAATGCCTCTTCCCCATAGGCGGCACCTGCCCCCACTACCGAACTCGTATCATGTATGGCAATGGCCGCCCATGTGCCGAACTCATGCTGGCTCATGTTCAAAGCGTGGCCTATCATCGGAAAAACAAACAATGCAATGGCATTCAATATAAAGATGGTGCCCAATGCCACAGACATCTCGCTATCCTTTGCCTTCAACACCGGCCCCACAGCCGCAATGGCACTGCCTCCGCAGATAGCCGTACCGGAACTGATAAGATAGGAAGTGTCACGGTCCACTTTCAGGAACTTACGTCCTATGAGCCAGCCTATGAGCAATGTCCCCACTACAGAAATAATCGTGAACTCCATTCCCTCCTTGCCCGAAGCCAGAGAAGCCTGCAGATTCATTCCAAATCCTAACCCTACAACAGAGTATTGCAACAGGTACTTTGAAGTCTTCTTATTGAACTTCGGATGTGCCTGCCCACACAGCAACGCAAAGGCCAACCCCAAGAACAACGCCAACGGCGGAGTGACCCATGCCGAATAGGCATGCATACCGGGCACATAATCCAGCAGCAGAAAGAAGGAGAGGACAACCAGAAGAGATACATAAATAAATTTATTATTACTTTGAAGAAAAGGCATATTAATGCTTTTAGCCAAAACTCGATTTGAAGCCATACTGTTTATTTTACTATTATTACTAATGTTTATTCCTTAATTTTCCGGATGCAAAGGTAGTTCTATTTTAGTACACCCGCCAATCGTTTCTACTTATAGACTATAACTTATTGTTATCGGGACATAAACATATAGTTCATAAAGGCTTGTGACAACCCTCCTTCCTGCCCTTGCAACTGGACAAAGCAGAAGTCGCGAAGCATGGGCATATCCTTTATCTCGACCACGCGGAAAGTGCCTGCCGCCAGTTCCTTGCAGATGGAACGGATAGACACGATTCCCATGCAATCGGAGTTTTCAAGAAAGAGCTTGATGCTTTCGGTACTACCCAGATACATCAGTACATGGAGTGAGGAAAGCTTGACACCGTGCTTCTGGAGTGAGCGTTCTATCACGTCCAGCGTACCAGAACCACGTTCACGAAGCACTAAAGGAATAGCGGGCAAATCCTGGGGAGTAATCTCTTCGGGCAATTGTAAACGGCTTTTGGAATGGACTACCGCTACCAGTTCATCCTCAAGAAAAGTAGTATACTTCAGATTGGGAAGGCGGAAAACCCCTTCCACCAATCCCAAGTCAATGCGGTGTTCCTGCAAAGCGGCTTCTATTTCCCGGGAATTTCCATTGAGCAAGGACAAGTTGACCTGCGGAAACTTGCCGATAAAACTGCCCAGCAACGGAGGAAGCACATACTGCGCAATGGTAGTGCTGGCTCCCAACTTGAGTTCTCCAATATATTCGTTATGTAACAAGTGCATTTCATATTCCAGCCGTTTATAGTCCTCCAATATCCGTTCGCAATGCTCCAAAAGCAGCCGGCCCGACTCGGTCAGACTGATTTTACTTCCCTGCCGGTCGAAAAGCCTCGTCTGGTAAGTGGCCTCCAGCTCCTGGATATGCTTGGTTATAGCCGGCTGACTAACAAACAACTCTTGCGAAGCCTTTGTAAAACTCAAGTTCTTGGCAACAGACTGAAACACTTTTAAACGGAAATCACTCATATACTTCTTATATCCTATAACTCGTCAGACTTGATGCCGAAAGCATGCGCCAAAGAATAAAACACCGGCTCCAGGCGGCAATACACCGCTCAGAGGTTCCTCCGTAATGAAATACACAGCTTTGCCCCGTTCTTCTTCATTCTTGTCTTTGAAGAAACCCGCCAGCTTTTCCTCCACTCCATTACCATATACCTGATGGAAAGGCAACAACATCAAACACTTCACATCTGCAGAATCAAGCGCCAGGTTCATCAGGTCAAGAAACAACTCTTCGGTAGAGACTAAACCAGAAGAGGTGACGGAAGAAAATGTAAATTCGCCCAGTGGCGTACGGCATGCCTGGTGATTCAGTCTATTCACATCGGATGGTTCACAACACTTCAGCACGTCCGCTGCAGGAGTATGCACCAACAACACTTCTACCTCATTTTCTTGTTCTCTCAAGCCGGCATCCAATGCCAGATAGCTCAACCATGCCGGCAGGTCAACATCGGGTAGCTTCCTTCCCAACTTACCTTCCAAAAAGTTCTTTGCACCATATACCACTTCATTCAGAAATGCAACATCTATCAATATCACATTTGCCGGAAACTTTATCTTATCCTCCATTATCTCCTATCTTAATACATAATTATACATAATGCTCCTCTGCAAGCGGAGCTCCGAAAACCTACCACACAGAAAGCACAAAACTTTGAAGCAGTAAAAGTACGACAAATTTATCAATAACTTGTATCATCCCAAGCAATTAATCTATATCTCCGAAGCGGAAAGAGAATATCCTTCCCCCACAACACGGAAACCTTGGAGCTGGAACACGAAGACTTAGCTACTAAAACATATAGCCCCTCACTACATAAGATGTGCATCTCGTACTACATGAGATGTACACCTCGTACTACATGAGATGCACATCTCATGCATGACATCCTTATTTGCCCTTCTCTTTAACCAATAGAGTTTAATACGAAAAGGAACTTTGCTCCAACTTCTTATCTAAAGAAGTAGAAAGAAACAAAACGACTGATTTACAGACAATTTGTCATTTTATATATTTTATATGCAGACAATTTGTCCGAAATGTGCCAATGGCAAATCTTTTGCGCCTTCCCAAGTGTTATGAAACTGATAAAATAGAAAGGAGAACAAAATATGAACTTTAACAACTTTACCATTAAAGCGCAAGAAGCAGTGCAGGAGGCTGTGAACCTGGTACAAAGCCGTGGACAGCAGGCCATCGAGCCCGTGCATGTACTTCAAAGCGTGATGAAAGTAGGTGAAAATGTCACCAACTTCATCTTCCAGAAACTGGGCATGAACGGTCAGCAGATAGCACTTGTACTGGACAAGCAAATTGATTCTCTGCCCAAGGTATCCGGCGGAGAGCCATACCTGAGCCGTGAAACGAACGAAGTGTTCCAGAAGGCCACCCAATATTCCAAGGAAATGGGTGATGAATTCGTCTCCTGGAACCGGTACTGCTGGCTTTGCTGAATGTGAAAAGCACTGCATCCACCATTCTGAAAGATGCCGGGATGACGGAACGCGAACTGCGGGAAGCCATCAACGAACTGCGAAAAGGAGAAAAAGTAACTTCACAATCCAGCGAAGACACTTACCAGTCATTGGAAAAGTACGCTATCAATCTGAACGAAGCAGCCCGCAGCGGCAAACTGGATCCCGTCATCGGCCGTGACGAAGAGATACGGCGTGTCCTGCAGATTCTGAGCCGGCGTACCAAGAACAACCCGATTCTTATCGGTGAACCGGGTACCGGTAAAACAGCTATCGTAGAGGGACTTGCCCACCGTATCTTGCGTGGAGACGTCCCCGAGAACTTGAAGAACAAACAAGTCTACTCCCTGGATATGGGTGCACTGGTGGCCGGCGCCAAGTACAAAGGCGAATTTGAAGAACGTCTGAAGGCCGTTATCAACGAAGTGAAGAAGTCCGAAGGAGACATCATCCTCTTCATTGATGAAATCCACACCCTGGTGGGTGCAGGCAAGGGCGAAGGCGCCATGATGCCGCCAACATCCTGAAACCCGCCCTGCACGCGGTGAACTGAGGAGCATCGGGGCCACTACCCTCGATGAATATCAGAAGTATTTCGAAAAGGACAAAGCGTTGGAGCGCCGCTTCCAGATTGTCATGGTGAACGAACCGGACACGCTGAGCACCATCTCCATTCTGCGTGGTCTGAAGGAACGTTATGAGAACCATCACCATGTACGGATTAAAGACGATGCCATCATCGCCGCCGTAGAGTTGAGCAACCGCTACATCACCGACCGTTTCTTACCGGACAAGGCTATCGACTTGATGGACGAAGCCGCTGCCAAGCTACGTATGGAAGTCGATTCCGTTCCGGAAGAACTGGACGAAATCTCGCGTAAGATAAAGCAGCTGGAGATTGAACGCGAGGCCATCAAGCGCGAAAACGACAAGCCCAAGCTGGAACAAATCGGCAAAGAACTTGCCGAGCTGAAGGAGCAGGAAAACTCGTACAAGGCGAAATGGCAAAGTGAAAAGACCCTTGTCAACAAAATCCAGCAGAATAAGGTGGAAATAGAGAACCTGAAGTTCGAGGCCGACAAGGCGGAACGGGAAGGCGACTATGGCCGGGTGGCCGAAATCCGTTACGGCAAACTGCAAGCGCTGAACCAGGAGATTGAAGAAACTCAGCAAAAACTGCACGAAATGCAGGGCGACAAGGCCATGATTAAAGAGGAAGTGGACGCTGAAGACATTGCGACGTAGTATCCCGCTGGACCGGCATACCGGTAAGCAAGATGCTGCAAAGCGAAAAGGACAAACTGTTGCATCTGGAAGCGGAACTGCACCAGCGGGTTATCGGGCAGGACGAAGCCATCGAGGCCGTATCCGATGCCGTACGCCGCAGCGTGCCGGACTGCAAGACCCGAAACGTCCTATCGGCTCCTTCCTTTTCCTGGGAACCACCGGTGTAGGTAAGACGGAATTGGCAAAGGCACTGGCGGAGTTCCTCTTTGACGACGAGACGATGATGACCCGTATCGACATGAGCGAGTATCAGGAGAAACACAGCGTTTCCCGTCTGGTAGGAGCGCCTCCGGGATATGTGGGCTACGATGAAGGCGGACAACTGACAGAAGCCGTAAGGCGGAAACCGTATTCTGTCGTCCTGTTCGACGAAATCGAGAAAGCGCATCCGGACGTATTCAACATCTTGCTGCAAGTGCTGGATGACGGACGTCTGACAGACAATAAAGGACGTACGGTCAACTTCAAGAATACGATTATCATCATGACCTCCAACATGGGCAGCGGCTATATCCAAAGCCAGATGGAGAAGCTCAACAGTAGCAATAAGGAGCAAATCGTAGAGGAAACCAAGAAGGAAGTGATGAATATGCTGAAAAAGACCATCCGCCCGGAATTCTTGAACCGTATCGACGAAACCATCATGTTCCTGCCACTGACAGAGCCCGAAATCAAACAGATTGTAATGCTCCAAATCAAGAGTGTGCAGAAGATGCTTTCCGGTAACGGTGTGGAACTTGTTCTGACAAATGCCGCCATAGACTTCCTTGCCAATGCAGGTTATGACCCTGAATTCGGCGCCCGTCCGGTGAAACGTGCCATACAGCACTATTTGCTGAACGATTTGTCGAAGAAGTTGCTGTCCCAGGAAGTAGACCGCAGCAAGCCTATTACAGTGGATGCCAATACCACTGACGACGGACTGGTTTTCAGAAATTAAAAGCAATCCGTATCCCCCCAATAAAAGAGGCGATTCCCGACTATTGAGAATCGCCTCTTTTATTTTGTATTTCAATCCTTCTCCGATTACTCGGCCTTGCTTTCCTCCTTCGTTTCTGCCGCAGGAGTTTCTTCAAAATCCGTCATACCGCTTGCCACCAGCAAATTATACCAAACAATCAATTTCTTGATGTCGGACGGATATACGCGGTCGCGATCGAAGGTAGGCAATACCTCTGCCAGGTAAGCACGCAAATCGTCGGCAGTAGCCTTCTTTAAGTCCATCACTACGGCAGCGCCGTTTTCCTTTTTCTTCATGGAAAGAAGCACTTCCTTCAAAGGAACATCTTCCGTATCTGTATACATGGCGATATCGCCCAAAGAAGTAATCTTCTCATTACCATAGGCAGGAAAACGCTTCTTGTCTGCAAGCGACTCTACAATCAACATATTTTTTCCCTGAGAAACAAGCTTATACAATCCCGGTTTACCGGAAATGGACAAAATAGTCTTCAACATAATATATTCTGTTTTGATGATTAGTAGTTATTTTTTCGGGAGGCAAAGATAATGTAAGCCGAAGACAATACAAAATAAGCTTGCTTATTTTTATTGTTAAGAAGATGCCTATTTTCGTAACAGATAGTGCATTTTTTCAGATAGCGAACCGATTAGCTCTAAAACTTGCGGAATCAATGGAGTTTCGCCATCATTTACAATGACAAAATCTGCATATTTACGCTTTTCTTCGTCATCCATCTGGCTACGGATACGCTTTTCTATCAATTCGCGCGAGGAAGCATCCCGCCAGACGGCACGTGAAATACGCACCTCTTCGGGCGCATAGACCATAACAATAGCATCTACTTCACCTGCAAACCCCGCTTCAACCAAAATGGCCGATTCTATACCGACAATGGAAGAAGCGGCGCGACATTGTGTCCACCGCCTGAAATCCTCCTTTACACGAGGATGCACAATACCGTTGATTTTTTGGGCATGCTCCGGACTGCCAAAAAGATAAGACGCCAACAAAGGCTTGTTCAGTGTACCACCGGCATACACTTCCGCACCAAGCAAGGCAGACAATTCCTCGCGGATAAATGAATCGGATACCATCAGCTTTTTCGTTTCCAAGTCCGAGATATAGACGGGAACACCCAGCACTTCCAACAGTCTGGATACCATACTCTTTCCGCTACCGATACCACCGGTTATACCTATCTTAATCGCCATAATCAGGAGAAATTTGCTCTATCAAAAAATCCACCTGTGCCGGATTGAAGCGCACCTGGCTCACCCCTTTCGGCAGATTCTTGATCTTTACCGTATACTTGTCGGAACCCAGACGAAGCAGTTCCTCATAAGACACGTAAATATGAAAATCATCAGCGTTAATCTGCCTGAAATGACTCAGACCAACCTGAAACGTGACCTGCACCTTAGAAGGGAAAGCGCGCAGCACCTTGTCGGCAGGAAAGTTAACGCCACGCAACGGCACCTCCACTGTCTTTTCTGTATAAATATCCACCGGAAGCATCATCTCAATGGAAGAAGGCACAAACTTCACACCTTTCTGAACACGCAGGGGGATTTGCTGTCTCAAGGTATCCGATATATCTTCCAGCTTCACCGGTTGCGTATAGGCAACAGTAATCGTATCCAGCACGCCTTGCGGCGCATACACCAATACGGAATCGGGACTGAATATCGTATCCGAAAGATAATACTCACGTCCGGCACTCAGCGTGCCGCGCAGCTTCACCGGCACCAGTTTGGAGGCTCCCGTCGAATAGATGTACTCCAATGTATCCGGCTTCATGGAAAGCAGGCGGGTAGAAGCATTCAGCTGGTTCAGCACTTTCTTTTCAAACTGCGGGGGATATATCCTTACTTGATTATCCACACCCGTATAATCGGCATAATCGAGAATAACAGGATAGAAGCTCTTTCCCAACATATAGTTGAGCAGTACCGTTCCCTTATCCTTTACCTTGATGCGGAGTTCTGAAACAGGTTCAGAAGTAATCACCACATTATTGGGTACTCCCTTCAGCCGCACCGGTATAGAGAAGTCCGCCTCATAGTCGTTGTTCAAGGTCTGCAAGAGCCAGAAGCCACCGGCCACAAAGAAGAAAAACAAAAAAATGAAGAACTCTCTGCTTTTATCGCTAAGCAGAAAGTCCTTCACTTCTCTTGATATCTTCAGATATGTACGTTGTATGTTCCTACGTTCAAACATAGGCTCACATTTCTATTATTTAGATGCCTGACTGCTATTCGCATCAGCAGCTGCAGCAAAAATAGAATTCTTGTCTATACGAATCTTAACGTTGGAAGCGATTTCAAGCACCACATCATTGTCGTTGATTTCCTTGATAACACCATGGATGCCACCGGCTGTGATTACTTTCTGATTCACTTGAAGCGATTTACGGAAGTTTGCGATTTCCTTTTGCTTCTTGTTTTGAGGACGAATCATAAAGAAATACATAATAACGAACATGGCTATCAGCATAATCCACATCATGCTACCACCACCAGCAGGCCCTGCAACAGGAGCTTGCAGGAAGAATACAGTCATTAAGTTCATAAATACTCAGTTTTGGTTTCTATTATTAAACAAAGGTATTAGTTTTTCGTTAACTTACCTTCTTTTTTTAATTGATTAACTATTCCGTCCAATGTACCGTTCACGAAGCTGCCGCTTTTGACCGTGCTGTAAACTTTGGCAATATCGACATATTCGTTTAACGAAACACTCACCGGAATGTTCGGGAAACTCAATATTTCGGCCAATGCACACTGCATGATTACAACATCCATAAAGGCTACACGGTCCAAGTCCCAATTACGCGTATTCTCACTGATGAGATGACGGTAATAGTCACAGTTCAAGATGGCACGGCGGAACAAACGGCGTGCAAATTCCTGGTCTTCCTCATCCTTAAACTCTGGTAAAAGCTCCTGGTTGGCACCATTCTTCTCTTCGAAGCGCTTGATGGTTTTCAGCACGAAAGTATCCACAATCTCCTTGTCGTCGTTCCAGTAAAGGCTCTGGTCTTCGAGCACACTGTCCAAGGCTTCGTTGTTGAAAACAAAAGTCTTATACAGTTTTCTCCACAATTCACGATCATATTCGTAAGAATCGTCCGAAGAAGCCATATATTCCTTATATATATCTGATTCCACAATTTTCTCATACAATCCCTTGACGAAGTCTTCATCATTGGCCACGTGCGCTTTGGTTGGTCGATGAATTCCGTCAATTGTTTGTTCACTTCCAACTGGGCTATAAACTTGTTTTCCACAAATTTCATGTTGGGATACAGCTCCTCGGCAGTGGGAGCCAGCTTAGCTTTTGCCGCATCAATACGTTTTTGTGCGTAGTTCGTCAAAGCTATCATCAGCATCAGCAGGTAGTTGTAGAGGTCGTATGCCTTTGAAAGGCTAAAGAATAATTCTTTCTCCGCTGAGTCTAAATTTTTACTGCCATTCTGATAATAAGCATATACAATCTGTATAATCTTAAGACGAATAAGAACTCTGTTGATCATAATTCTAAAGTAAATACTAGTGTTTTAACAAGGCGCAAAAGTAGGCATTTTTAATGAGTTTACATAAATAAATCACATTTTTTAATGCAGATATTGATTATCCGGTCTTTTTCTTTTGACAGTTTAAAAAAAATCGTCAATTTTGAGCCCGATAAAGAGCTAAAAGCTACGAGATACAAGTTTTAAGGTGATAATATCAAAATTGAGACCTATTATAATATGGAAGACTTTAAGAAGAAAAACGCAGCGGACATGAACGACAAGGAGATTGTATTCTCCCAATCCATCAAAGCAGGTAAGCGCATCTACTATTTAGACGTCAAGAAAAACAGAAAAGACGAAATGTTTCTCGCCATTACGGAAAGCAAGAAATCGTGATGGGCGAAGGGATGACGAC
>ENA-OQCE01001007-OQCE01001007.1-human-gut-metagenome-genome-assembly--contig:-NODE-1007-length-12597-cov-14.484763_pt1 | contig 12597 bp, 15 predicted proteins | sample MGYA00242495_ERZ504572 | MGnify/ENA primary metagenome ERZ504572 (study PRJEB26092, sample SAMD00036228) | human gut metagenome | host: Homo sapiens | study: EMG produced TPA metagenomics assembly of...
AGAAAGCCAGTAAGGATACCGTAGGGCCCACCCTGGGAGTGTTTTCTTCTGAGCGATCCCGCAGCGCGAAGCGCGAGGACCAGCGAAGAAGAACACGCAGGGGCGGGCCCGGACAGGTTAACTTACTCCTTCTCGACCGCGCGCATGATCGCCTTGTAGATCTCCATCAGCGGGATGATCAGGAAGGCCAGGCCCAGGGCAGCGACAACGCCCTTGAGCTCAAGCGTCACGGGGCCAAAGAACATCTCGGCAAGCGTCGGCTGCACGGTCACGATCACCGTCAGCACCAGTGCCAGCGCGGCGGAAGCCACAGCCACTTGTTCTGCTTCTTCATGGTGAACAGCGACGCACGACGGCTGCGCATATTGAAGCAGTGGAAAATCTCGACCATGTTGAGCGTGATGAACGCCATCATCACGCCTTCCTCGTCGGCATTGCCGGCGATCATATCGGCGATGTGGATGTAGCCCATGTCAAAGTACACGCCCACAAAGAAGCTCGCCAGCACCAGCGCGGTGATGATTAGGCCCTGGACCACGCAGTCCAGACCCATATGTCCGGCAAAGACACCGTCCTTGGCGTTGCGCGGCTTGCGCTTCATGATGTCGCCCTCGGCATCCTCCATGCCCAACGCGAGCGCGGGGAAGCAGTCGGTGACCAGGTTCACCCACAGCAGCTGCACCGGCTGGAAGATAGTAAAGCCGATGAGCGTGGCGATAAACACCGAGAACACCTCGGCAAGGTTGGCCGAAAGCAGGAACTGAATGACTTTGCGGATGTTGTCGTAGATACGGCGACCCTCTTCGCAGGCACCGATGATGGTGGCGAAGTTGTCGTCGGCAAGCACCATGTCGGCGACGTTCTTGGTAACGTCGGTGCCGGTGATGCCCATACCCACGCCGATATCGGCGCGCTTGATGGACGGGGCGTCGTTGACGCCATCGCCTGTCATGGCCACGATCTGGTCGCGCGACTTCCAAGCCTCGACGATACGGGTCTTGTGCTCGGGCTGGACACGGGCGTACACGCCGTAGTCTTCGATGTGCGCGTCGAGCTCCTCGTCGCTCATGCGATCGAGGTCGGCACCGGTGATGGCATGGCTGCGATCGGTGACGATTCCCAGCTGCTTGGCAATGGCCACGGCGGTGTCGATATGGTCACCCGTGATCATGACGGTGCGGATACCGGCGTCGTGCGCCTCGCGGATAGCGTCAGCCACCTCGGGACGGACCGGGTCAATCATGCCGGACAGGCCGCAGAAGACCAGGTCGTGCTCGAGCGCAGCGGGGCTGCAGTCGCTCGGGACCTCGGTGTAGGTGCGGCTTGCCAGCGCCAGCACGCGCAGGGCCTCGTCGGCCATGGCCTTGTTGGCGGCCACGAGCTCAGCACGGCGCTCCTCGGTCAGGGGGACGACCTTATCGCCCTCGTAGATATGGGTGCACAGGCCGATCACCACGTCGGGCGCGCCTTGGTGTACTGCTCGTACTCGCCGTCCAGGGTCTCGACGATCACGGACATCATCTTGCGACCCGAGTCGAACGGGGCCTCGCCCACGCGCGGGTGCTCGGCAGTCAGGCCAGTGAGGCCCGCCTTGCCGGCATCGTTGACGAGCGCGCACTCGGTCGGCTCGCCCACGGCCTCGCCCAGCTCCTCATCCCACTGGGCATCGGAGCACAGCGCCATGCCGGCCAGGAACTTCTCCTTGGGCGCGGCGAGTTCGTGCTTGACGACGGTCATCTTGTTCTGGGTAAGGGTACCGGTCTTGTCGGAGCAGATGGTCTGTGTGCAGCCAAGGGTCTCGACGGCGGAAAGCTTACGGATAATCGCCTGGCGCTTGGCCATCTTGGTCACGCCGAGCGAAAGCACGATGGTCACGACGGCGACCAGGCCCTCGGGGATGGCGGCGACGGCAAGCGAGACGGCGACCATAAAGGTGTCGAGCAGGGCGGTCGGGTCGGTAAGAACGTTGCCCACGCCGTGGCGGATGATATCAACGCCAAAGATGACGACGCAGATGACGATAACCATGATGGTGAGGATGCGGCTGAGCTCGGCGAGCTTCACCTGCAACGGCGTGAGCTCTTCCTTGGCCTCGGCCAGGGCGCCGGCAATCTTACCCATCTCGGTGCTCATGCCGGTGCCGACCACGACGGCGCGGCCGCGGCCGTATACCACGGTGGAACCCATGTAGCACATGTTCTTGCGGTCGCCGAGCGGCACGTCATCGGTGCCCGCGGCGAGCTCGATCACGTTGGCGTGCTTCTCTACGGGCACGGACTCGCCGGTGAGCGCGGCCTCTTCGATCTTCATCGTGGCGCTCTCGAGCACGCGGCAGTCGGCCGGAACGGAGTCGCCCGCCTCGAGCATGATCACGTCGCCGGGCACGAGCTCGGCGCTCGGCAGGTGCACGAGCTTGCCGTCGCGCAGCACCTTGGACTGCGCCGCACTCATCTCCTGCAGGGCCTCGAGGGCCTCCTCGCTCTTGGCTTCCTGGACCACGCCCAGCACCGAGTTGACGATAACGACGAACATGATGATGGCAACATCGGCAAAGTCGGGCTCGCCCTTGACCATGCCCGTGAGCGCACTGATGACGGCGGCAACGATCAGCATGATGACCATGGGGTCGGCCATCTGCTCAAAGAAACGCTTCCACAGCGGTGTCTTCTCGGCTTCCTCGAGCTTGTTAGGGCCTGTCTTGGCGAGGCGCGAAGACGCCTCGTCGTTGCTCAGGCCGAGGTTCTCATCGACACCTTGGTCGCTGAGCACCTCCGCCGCGGCGGACAGGTATTCCTTTTGCATATAGAGTCCCCTCCTGGGATTCGGGCCACTCAGCAGATTGATGCCCGATCATAATTCCCAGGAGAAGGGCAAGGGCTCATCAAGGCTGCCGTGCTGAGCGGCAGTTGATAGTGGAGCTATGGTACCCCAAAGCGACGCGTCTAGCCAAAACAATCGGTTTGGAAATATGGTCCGCACGCAACGGTGCAGACCGTGTGATGCTCAACATTGGTAAAACGTTTTTTCTTCGGCACATCGCCAAACTGACATATCTCCCAGATAGCAGCGGTTGGAGTGGTTGGTAAAGATTTTTCATATACCGTTTTTCCCGCAAAAAATGAACTTCCATTTCGGCATACGGTCGATTTTTTGGGGTATTCGGTCGGCATTTCGTTATAATCATCTCGGTTTTATTTCTTATGGTTTATCTATCAGCGCAAGACGATGTCAGATGGAGGTCTGAATGTACAAGCGCACTAAGATTGTATGCACCATGGGTCCCGCCTGCGATAGCGACGAGACCATCCGCGAGATGATCAAGGCGGGCATGAACGTCGCCCGTTTTAACTTCTCGCACGGCTCCTACGACGAGCACCACGGTCGCATCGAGCGCGTCCGCCGTATTTCCAAGGAGCTCGGTCTGCCTGTCGGCATCCTGCTCGACACCAAGGGCCCCGAGGTCCGCACCGGCCTTCTGGTCGACGGCAAGAAGGTTGCCGTCAAGACCGGCGATAAGATCGTCGTCACCGCTCAGCCCACGTCCGAGGATTTCCACGGCACCGCTGAGCACATCTCCCTCGACTACCTGGCTCTGCCTTCCGAGGTCGAGAAGGGCTCCCTCATCCTGATCGATGACGGCCTGGTTGCCCTCGAGGTCGAGTCCGTCAGCGGCCAGGACATGACCTGCGTCGTTAAGAACGACGGCCTGATCGGCGAGCGCAAGGGCGTCAACATGCCCAACGTCAACATCTCGCTGCCCGCCATCACCGAGCGCGATCGTCAGGACATCCTCTTTGGCCTGACCGAGAACATCGACTACATCGCCGCTTCCTTCATCCGTGACGGCGAGTCCGTCCGCGGCATCCGCAAGCTTTGCCGCGAGAACGGTGGCGAGCACGTGACGATCTTCCCGAAGATCGAGTGCGCCTGGGCGTCGAGAACTTCGACGAGATCCTCGAGGCTTCCGACGGCATCATGGTCGCCCGTGGCGACCTGGGTATCGAGATCAAGCCCGAGCTCGTTCCGCACATCCAGAAGGAGATCATCGCCAAGTGCAACGCGGCCTACAAGCCCGTTATCACCGCTACGCAGATGCTCGACTCCATGCAGCAGAACCCGCGCCCGACGCGCGCCGAGGTTGCCGACGTTGCTAACGCCATCTACGACGGCACCGACGCCGTTATGCTCTCTGGCGAGTCCGCTGCCGGTAAGTACCCGGTCGAGGCCGTTAAGATGCAGGCCAGCATTGCTCTCGAGACCGAGAAGTACCTCCCGGCCCACGCTCCGCTCGAGGTTCCGGCCGACGCTCACGGCACCCGCGTCGTCAACAACGTTGTGGGTATGTCCGCTGTGAACATGGCCACCACCGTTGGCGCCAAGTGCATCACCGTGCCGACGACCACCGGTCGTACCGCACGCCTGATCTCGCACTTCCGTCCCAACATGCCGATCTGCGCGTTCTCCCGCCACGAGTGGGCCGTCCAGCAGATGATCATGTACTGGGGCGTTATCCCGCACCAGGCCGAGATTACCCAGGGCACCGTCAACGGCACGATCGTCAAGGCGATCGAGACCGCTAAGGAGCTCGGCTACGTCGAGGCCGGCGATCTGACCGTCGCTACCGCCGGCGATCCCCGCATGAGTGTTCAGCTCGAGGACAAGGTCTCCTCGACCAACGTCGCTTACGTCGCTCAGGTGCGCTAAATCGCACTTGCAAGCACGCTTGCATTGCAAAAGGGCCCGGAAGGCTTTGCCTTCCGGGCCCTTTTTCTGTGTCAATGCCGGCACACGGCAAAACACGCACCCATTTCTTTACCAAAAGCGCGAAATCCACCTTTCGAGGCCCAAAAATAAAGTCCCAAGCGCTAAAAGTGTTCGCCCGATGGCGAAACCACACCTTACCCGACGCTGCTAAATCGTTTTAGCAAGAGCCAGATCGACCGCGTTTTCGGAAGTATGCGGCAAATTCTGAGACCTCCGAGCACACCCCGTTTTTTCGCAACAAAATGCCTGATAAACTGGCCTCAAAAGCCAGGTCTGCTCACAGGGTTCAGATTTTGCCGCATACTTCCGAATTGACGCTGGCATCGCACGGTCCAAAAGCACATTTCGACCAGGAGGATATCATGGACCTGACGCTATGCGGTCAATCCGCTTTTTACTATCACTGTATCCCGCCGCAGGTATTAGGCTTTACCCCGCCATTAGCCTTGGCAATATGGATCGCAGATGTTGCGGCCTCGGAAGTCATGCAGTTGTAAAAGACCTACTTCACGCACCGCTTCACAGGTTTGTATTCACTCGAGCACAATCCGGGTCGCGAAACCTGTTTAAATCGCACCTCCTGACCCAAGAGCCGCCTCCCGGGTCGTTTAGGCAAACTGAACATGGATTTGATGTCACGTCGCCCGAGTTTACGCTGCTCAGCCTTGCTACGCAGGTCTCACGCAACCAGCTACTCATGGCTTGCTACGAGATGTGCGGCTCCTTTGCAGTGTTTAAGCCCTGCGAGCGAACGCAACAACAACTTGATGAAGCTATTTCGCTTAAGCTCATTCCACCCAACTGCTGCTGGGAGCGTGTTGTCGACACCAAGGGCAATGACACCAATTTGTGGAAGCGCCCGCCGCTCCTCAGCGCGGCGGATATCGCCGCGTTCGCCAAGCAGGCTGCAGGCCTGCGCGGCGTTAAACAACTGCGCTGGGCGGCCGAGCACATGACGGGGCAGACCGCCTCGCCCTTCGAAGTACAGGCTCTATGCTTGTCTCGCTCCCCCGCAACGAGGGCGGCATGGGCATCAACATCGCAAACAACGTGCGCATCCCACTCAGCGACGCCGCGCGCTCACTGTATGACAAAACCTGCTGCTACGCCGATATCCTCATCGAGAGCAACAACGACAGCATGGGCGTCATCTTGGAATGCCAAGCCGCTCCGCCCACGATGCGAAGCCGCAAGTCTCTTCGATGCCGAGCGCACCACCGCCCTCACAAGCATGGGCTATGACGTTATCCAGATAACCTATGAGCAAATCAAAGACACGAAGAGCTTTAACAACATCGCCGAACTCATCCATAAAAAGGCAGGGCTCCCCTACATCCCAAAGACCGATCAGAAACGCACCACCGAAGATGCCCTGCGGCGGGAGCTATTGGTCGATTGGATGAGCTGTTCGCCGTCAAGCCGGCCAGCTAGCAGCTAGTGATCAGAGGGACTGCGGGGACGTCAGAAGCGGCAACGCGAGTCGCAAAGCCCACCTCGGTCAGCTCGATGACCTCGGTAAACGTTGCATCGAAAAACTCCTCGGTTAGCAGGCGATACGGCGGATGATCGGGCTCGCCGGGGTTTTCGCGTACAATCTCGTGCATGACGCCGATAGTCTTGAGCACATATTCTTTATGGATGGGATACTGCCCAAAACGCGTCGCAGCGGTATAGAGGCGATCGGTCGCACGCGGAATGGAAACGATGCCCAGCGTCTTGCCAAACCAGTCAAAATCGCCCTGCTTTTTAATGCGGAATTCCTCGCACGGCTTGCCGCCGTGTGCTTCCAGATACTGGTTCACACGCGTGTTCCATACCGTGTCGGCCACCAGATGCGACCAGACGCCCAGCGTTAAATCGAGCAGCGACTGCGCCACATCTTCGGACGCAAGCGAGAACTCACAGGCGCCGGGACCGACAACCGGCTCGGCATCCCTGTAGCGCTGAGGATAGTGCACGCGGTTCAGTCGCTCGCGCTCCTCGACAATCGAGGTAGCCTCAGCAGGTTCGCCCGCGGGTGCGCCTTTAAGCAGCGGCGCCACATAGGTATCCCAGAACTCGTGCTCGCGCGGCTTAGGGATAGGCTCGGGCTTTGCAAAGTGCGTAATGCGATACGGAATGGGATCGGCGATGCCAGGGACCATATAGCCCACGAAGATATCCGGAACCACGCAGCCAAACAAAAAGGCATTGCGGTCGCGCACGCTATCGGCAAGCACGCTAGCACGTGCCAGCAAGCGCTCCGTTTGAGCGATATGAATGTTCCAACTTGGCATAGCCACCCCCATAAAACCTGGTTAACTATACCATCACGGCAAAGCCGCGCGGGCGGCTACGCATCCTCTACGCAGCAACTATTCCGCAGCACCGCTCTCGGTTCCATACGACGGCGAAGGCGCCTCGACCACATGGTGATATCGATCGATATAGATGGCACGGGCCCCCAGGCGGCGCACCAAATCTTGATGGTGCGTACTCATCAAAACCGTCTTACCGGCAGCAACGTAGGCCAGCAAAAAGTTGACTACGATGTGGCACGAGTCCTCATCGAGCCCGTTGGTGGGCTCATCGAGCACTAGGATATCGGGGTTCATCGACACCACCGCAGCCAGCGCAACGCGCTTCTTTTGCCCGCCCGAAAGCTGATAGGGCGAGGCATCGACCAGATCGGCAACCTGGAACAGCTCCATGGCATCGCGCACGCGGCGCTCGAGCTCGTCTGCCGGCAGCCCCATCTGCGCGGGACCAAACGCGACCTCCTCGCCCACCGTAGCGCAAAAGAGCTGCGCATCGGCATTCTGGAACACAAAGCCCACGCGCTGATGAAAACGCTGAGCGGCTGCGGAATCCTTGAGATATGCCGCATCGATCACGTGCCCGTCAAACAGGTACGCACCCGCGTCCGCTAGTTCAAGACCGTTGATAAGGCGCATAATCGTCGTCTTACCGCAGCCGTTGGGACCGAGTAGGGCAACGAGTTCACCACGATCGACCTGCAGCGACACACCATCGACAACCGTATGCCCCGCATAGGAGAACACCACGTCGCGAAACTCGATGAGCGGCACGCTCTTGGCGCCAGTAGCACCGCTCGCGCCCATCACGCCATTCGTATCGTTTGCCAAAACGTCGCCCTTCCCTATCCACATCGACGGCTCGGCCGCCCGCGCTACAGCACCGCGCACAACACGGCGAGCAGCACCACGACGGCCGCATAGACCGCATCACGCCAGCCAAACCCGGCGCGCGCGGGTGCCGGATACGCACCGGCAAAGCCGCGGCAAAGCATAGCCTCGTCCATCGCGCGGCTGCATTCCATCGCCTTGATAAACGTCATGCCCATGATACCCGCCAGCGAGTCGGTGCGCGAAAAACCCGCAGGTGCACGACCCACGCTGCGCAGCATGACCGATTCGCACAGATCGTGCGCCGTGCGTCCCAGCACCTCGATGTGTTTGAGCGCCATATCAAACGTAAAGATAACTTCGTCGGGTAGATGCAGCATCTTGAGCGCCGCCGACATGCGGCTCCAGGTGAGCGTCCACGAAACACCCAGCACCAGCGACACGTTAATGAACGTCTTGAGTGCAATCTTGAGCATGACGCCCGTGGCAGAAGCACCCAGCAGCAGGGCAGGCAGCGCCAGAACCACGGCAAACCCCGCGGCAGCCAACGCCGGCACAAAGGTAGCGCGCAGCCCGCGTACGGGGCGCACCGCGACCAGCACCAACGCGATCGCCGCCATCAACATCAGGTACAGCGGGCTTTGCGTCAGACACACGCACAGGACGCAAACGAACATCCCTAACAGGCGCACCGGAGCCGAAACGCAAGAAAGGGCGCGGTCGACCATCGACCCGCCTCGTGCGCGCCTCCACCCAGGCGAACCCGCTCAAGCAGGCTCGCCAGGTGCAGGACATTCTTTTGCATCACACGATGCCGAGCCCCCGCGGCTCGTAACGCTGCTCGACCGTAAGCCAGCTAGGCAGCTCGGCTATTGCCATGAGCACCGCTTTCCTTGACCGTCAGCGAGACCAGGCGGAATGCGATGGTCAGCACCGCCACGCCAATCACGCCCGAGAGGATATACATGGCAGCCTGGCCGGCAAAGCCAAGACCCTGCTCCTCGGAATAGGCCTGCAGATAATCGCCCGTGGGCAGGCGTCGGCAAAGGTCGGGGTATCGAGGCCGACCGAAGCTGCAGGCTGTCGTCGCCAGCCTCCTGAACGGCGGTCGCGGCGCCCTCGGCGTCCCACTCACCCCAGGCGTCACCGGTGGCGAGCAAGCCGAGCGGCGTAGCCACGACAAGCACGGCGACCAGAATGAGCGTGGGAATCAGGGAAGTCTTCTTGGCGGTACCATCGGCGGCAAGCTGGCCATCGGCGGCTTCGGGGCCGACGATAATGCTCGGCGCCGTCTTCTTAATGAAGCCGTAGATGGCGGCCGTCGCCACGCCCTCGATCACGCCGGCAACCAGCATATGCGGGATCAACATGGCCGGAATAGCCACGGACAGCGGGAAGGGGCAGTACAGAGGGGCGCCCGAAGCGTTGGTGAAGAGCATCGGCTGAATACCAAACTCGATTGCCGCGCACAGGGCCGCCAGGCACAGGCCGACCCAACCGCTCACGATGGCAGAAACCGAGGTGCCCCAGCTCTTGTCGTGCAGACGGCTGTTAAGCGCACGGAACACGATAGCAGCGACAAACGGCAGCACAAAGGCCATGTTAAAGCAGTTGGCGCCAAACGACAGAACGCCGCCGTCGCCAAACAGCAGCGCCTGCAGCGCCAGCGCGACCGAGACAGCGATAGCCGCGGCCTCGGGGCCCAGCAGCAGCGCGATGAGTGCGCCGCCGACGGCGTGACCAGTGGTGCCGCCGGGCAGCGGCACGTTGAACATCATGAGCAAAAAGGAGAACGCAGCGCAAATACCCAGAAAGGCCATATGCTCGCGATCGAGCGTGGCGCGCACTTTCTTGATGCAGTGAACCCATACGGGCACCATCGCCACCGCCATAACGGCATCGGTCTGCGGGGACAGATAATTATCGGGAATATGCATGAGCCCTCTCAATCAGAACGTTGCGTGTTACGTTTCTAACAATCCGTAACACCGACTCTGCATACTAACAAAAAGGCGCCCCGCCCACAACGCAGCACGCCCTTGCAATACGTACGTTATTAACCCAGGCCCACGCACCGCCCAATAAAGGGCCCTTGCACTCCCAACTATCCGGTCACCCGGAAGAAGGTGCGGTCCGCTCGCAACAAGGTTAGCGCAGGAACCCGCCCCCGAGAGGGGTTTTCTAAGGCAACATCCCGCAGCCGCGAAGCGGCGAGGACGTTGCCGTGAAAACCCCGCAGGGGGCGGGTTCCGAACAGCAAAGATTACGAGCGGACCTCGCCGTTTACGCCCTTGCACACCTTGGTGACAATCTTCTGGTGCGCTTTCTCGACCTCTTCGCTGGTAAGCGTGTGGTCGTCGGAGCGATACGTAAGCGCAAAGGCCATGGACTTTTTGCCCGCTCCGATGCGGATGGGATCGCGGTAGACGTCGAACAGGCGCACGCCCTCGAGCAACTTACCGCCGGCGCTCGTAATGCGGCGCTCAAGATCCTCACAGGTCACGGAGTTGTCAACCACAATGGCAAGGTCGTGCTCAACGGCCGGGTACTGCGAGAACTCACGGTAGTTCTCCTGGTTGCGGGCGCCTTGATCAGCTTGTCCAAGTCGAGCTCAAAGGCAACGACGACCTCATCGATGCCCATCGCCTCGCGCGCCTCGGGGTGAATCTCGCCGACCCAGCCCAGCACGGTTCCGCCGGACAGAACCTCGGCCGCACGACCCGGCTGCAAGAAAGCGTAGCCCTCGCCCTCGACAGGACGGAAGCGAACCTTCTCGATGCGCAGCTGGGCGAGCAGCTCCTCGACAATGCCCTTGCCAAAGAAGAAGCGCAGCTTACGGTACTTCATGTTCCAGGACTGCTCGCTCCACTGGCCCGAGAGCACACCCGCCACGGACTTGGTCTCCTTGGGCAGGCTGGCGTTCTCGCGACCGTGGAACAGGCTGCCGACCTCGTACAGGTGCACGTTGGGCGTGCCGTGGGCCTCGTTGTAGGCCACGGACTGCAGCAGGCCCGGCAGCAGCGAACGACGCATCTCGGTCTGCTCGGCCACCAGCGTTCATGAGCACCACGGGGCAGCCGCGACCCTCGGTGGGCATGCCGATCTTCTCCAGGTCGCCCGGGGCGGCAAAGCCAAAGGTCGTGGTCTCGTTGAGGCCGCAGGCGCGCAGGATCTCGCCGACCTTGCGGGTGAGCTTCTGCTCGCGGGTCAGGCCGCCGATGTGGTTCTTGGCAGCCGGGATGGTCGCCGTCACACGGCCCATGCCCCATAGGCGCAGGACCTCCTCGATCAGGTCAATCTCGCGCGGCAGGTCGGGACGGAAGCTCGGCGGGGTAACCATAAAGTCCTCGCCGTCGCGCTCGACGGTGCAGCCCAGACGGGTAAGCGAACGCTCGATAAAATCGGGCTCGATGTCGGCACCGCAGATGGCATGCACGCGGGCCAGGCGCAGCTTGATGCTGTCGATGGTCTTGGGCGCGGGGAAAACATCGACATAGCCGGGAGCAACCTCGCCGCCGGCGATCTCCTCGATGAGCGCGCAGGTAACGTTGGCGACATCCACGCAGCCAGTCTCGTCAACCTGGCGCTCAAAGCGAATGGAGCGTCGGAGATCAGCGACAGATCGCGGCTGGTGTGCGAGGTGCGACCGGCGTTGAAGCAAGCGCTCTCGACCATCACGTCGACGGTGTCGTCCTCGATCTCGGAATCCATGCCGCCCATAACGCCGGCCAACGCCACGGGGCGCTCGCCGTCGGTGATAAGGCCCATGCCGGCGTCGAGCACGCGCTCTTCGCCATCGAGCGTCGTGAATTTCTCATCCTGCTGGGCGGCGCGAACCACCACGCGACGGTGGCCATCGCGCTCGGCAAAGGTGTCCAGGCCAAAGGCGTGCAGCGGCTGACCGGTGAGCATCATCACGTAGTTGGTGATGTCGACGATGTTGTTGTGCGGACGCACGCCCAGGGCGTTAAGGCGCTTGACCATCCAGTCGGGCGACGGGCCGACCTTCACGTTGCGCACGATGCGGGCGACATAGCGGTCGCACAGGCCCTCGTCGGCAATCTCGACGGAAAGCTCGTCGTCGGTCGCGCGGCCAGTCTCCGCCTTGATGGCGGGCAGCTCCACGTGGAAATCGCGGTCGAAAATGGCACCGGTCTCGCGGGCCATGCCGATCATGGACAGGCAATCGGGACGGTTGGGCGTGATCTCGCAGTCGAGCACAGTATCACTCGAGCCACGTACTCGGCAAACGGCATACCGCAGGGCGTGTCCTCGGGCAGAATCATGATGCCGGAGTGGTCGCCACCCAGGCCGAGCTCGCGCGCAGAGCAGTTCATGCCCATGGACACGACGCCGCGAAGCTTGCTCTTCTTGATCTTGACGTCGCCGGGCAGGACAGCGCCGATCATGGCCGTGACGATGTGGTCGCCGGCCTCGAAGTTCTGCGCGCCGCAGACGATCTGCAGCGGAGCGGGATTGCCGTCGGCATCGAGGTTCTTGTCGCCCACATCGACCGAGCACACATACATGTGGTCGCTATCGGGGTGAGGGGTCTTGGTGAGCACCTTGGCGGTCACCACGTGTCGAAGGACTCGCCCACGGTGTCGATCGCCTCGACCTCGGTGCCGGTACGGATATATTCGTCCGAAAGGGTCTTGGGATCCTCCGGAATATCGATCATGGTCTTGAGCCAGTCGTAAGAAACGCG
>ENA-OQCE01001009-OQCE01001009.1-human-gut-metagenome-genome-assembly--contig:-NODE-1009-length-12589-cov-2.943187_pt1 | contig 12589 bp, 9 predicted proteins | sample MGYA00242495_ERZ504572 | MGnify/ENA primary metagenome ERZ504572 (study PRJEB26092, sample SAMD00036228) | human gut metagenome | host: Homo sapiens | study: EMG produced TPA metagenomics assembly of...
TGCTGGGTGCCATCAACCTGCTTGCTTCTGACTACATGTCTGTTTATGGCGTAAACCGGGAAACCGGGAAAATCTCCGTATATCGTTCCAGATTTACTGATGCTTTTGCGGATATTAAAGATAATTCAGACTATAAGCTGTCATTTAATTTTCTCATCCAGAAATATGTTCATCCGGATGAGCGTTCCTATGTGTCCAGACACCTGAATTATGAAACCCTGCTGGAAAGACTTTCTCAGGAAGCCTCTTTCAAATTCCATTTCAGGGTTGTCACAGATACTGTCCATTACTATTATCTGCTCATTGCCAGAAACGGAAACGCCGATGACTATCGGGATTTCGTAATTGCAGTGGCCTGTGAAGACAATGATGTGACAGCACGCAAGATTTATGAAAACCAGCTTCACTCTCTTCTGGCATCCATTACCCATGCTGCCGGCTACTTTCATCTCGACCTTACAGATGATAAGATTCTGAAGATCGGAGGCACTTCTGCCCTAGTCTATAAGATAGATGCTGACGCTTCCATTGACCATTTTATTGCAGAGACTGCTGTTTTTATACCGGTATTAAAGGACAGAAACGATTTCATCAACGCATTTTGCCGCAGTTCCCTGATGAAAAGCTACGAGGACGGTCAGGTAGAGGTCACCAGAGTTTCCCGCTGTCTCTACGATGACAATATAACCAGGCTTTCCAAATATGTGACAAGACTGCTGCTCAATCCTTCCAATAACCATCTGGAAGCAATCCTCTACGGTGAAGATGTCACCAGAACACAGGAAGCCTATGAGACACAGGTAAGTATTGTCCAGACACTGAGCAGCAACTACCTGAACGTATACCTGATCAACCCCAGAGAAAAAACTCTCTCTGTGATCAAGCAGGAAGACCACGATGTCCCTGATCCAGACAAAAAACACAGCAATACATACCCCTATGATCTTTTCCTCTCAGACTATATCCGGCAGCATGTATATCCGGATGACCGTACAATGCTGGAAGAATCACTGGAACTGGATAATGTAATGAGTGTTTTGTCCGGTCAGTCCGAATACAAGGGGAATTACCGGATAAATGACAGGGATGGTATCCATTACTATCAGTTCCGCTTTATCAAAAACGAAGACTCCGGTATCATTGTTCTGGGATTTTTGAATGTGGACGATGTGGTGGAATCAGAAATCAGACACCAGAAGCTTCTCAAAGAAGCTCTTGATACTGCCGAACGTGCCAATGCAGAGAAATCCAATTTTCTTTCCCGTATGTCCCACGATATGCGTACGCCGTTGAATGGGATCATTGGTCTGCTGGAAATTGATAAAAAGCACGAAAATGATATCGGATTCCTGAAAAGTAATCGTGAAAAAGCATTCATTTCAGCCAGTCATCTGCTCTCTCTTATCAATGATGTACTGGATATGTCCAAGATCGAGGAAGGCGGACTTGTACTCAACCATGAACCTTTTGATCTGATCAGATATGAAAAAAGAGACACAGATGCTGATTGATATGCAGGCACAGAAAAATGGCATTGATTTCACCGTTCATATCGCACCGGAGATATACGAACATCCCTTTGTATACGGCAGCCTCTGCACCTCCGTCGTGCCATGATGAATATTTACAGTAACTGTATCAAATACAACAGAGAAAATGGGGCAATCCATACGGAGATCCATGCTCTCCCTTCCCATGATCATAAGCTGGTCTGCAGATGGACGATCTCTGATACGGGAATCGGCATCAGCAAAGAATATCTGGAGAAGATCTTTGAACCCTTTACTCAGGAGAATATGGATGCCCGAAGTGTATATCATGGCACCGGACTGGGTATGAGCATTGCCAAAGCGCTATTTGAACAGATGGTGGTACCATTGAGATTTCCAGTACTCCGGGTATCGGAAGTACTTTTGTGATCACTTTGCCATTTGAAGAGGCAGAAGAAACGGATATCTCTTCTGAGCCAGAATCTGAGCGAAACTCCATTCAGGGCATAAAGATCCTGCTGGCAGAGGATAATGAAATAAACAGAGAAGTGGCACAGGTACTCCTTGAAGAGGAAGGTGCTGTGGTAACTGCAGTATCCAATGGCAGGGAAGCTGTAAAACTTTTCTCCCGTCACCCCGAGGGACATTTGATGTGATACTTATGGATATTATGATGCCTCTGATGGACGGATACGAAGCCACACGCCAAATCCGGAAGCTTGACAGGACGGATGCTTCTTCCATTCCCATCATCGCACTGACCGCCAATGCTTTTGCAGAAGATGTCCGCCACGCACTGGACTGTGGCATGAACGCACATCTGGCCAAGCCACTGGATGTGGAAAAAATGATCCATACGATTGCTCTATGCCTGTAATGAAATATTTTTTTCGCAAATATTGCACAGTAACAGATTCTGTGCTATCATTCTTTAAAGAGCTTAAGGGGTAAAGTATATATTTTACTCCTGGCATAACTATTATTTAATATTTTTATTTACAGGTAAAAATACATGCAAAAAAAGAGATAAAAGGCTTTACTCTGGTTGAACTTGTAGTCGTGATCGCAATCCTGGCAATTCTTGTCGGACTCCTGGCACCTTCTTACACAAAATATGTGGAACGAAGCCGCGAATCAACAGACCTGGCAAACGTCCGTACTGAGTATGGTGAAATGATGGCAGATATAAATCTGGATGGAAAAGATCCCGAAGAGGCTAAGAGAACAGTTAAGCTGAAACAGAAAATAGATGACTGGCAGTCCGCAAAAACTATCACCATCGCCGGGATTTCCCATACTGTAGGTGACGAAGATACTGCCAATTGGAAAGGAATTCCAGTCGCCAATGGAACATGTGAGATTTCCCTTAATGATGATAACAGTGTGAAATTTACATGGTCCGGCGGAAATGGGAGTGGTGTGAAGAAATATCCGTTTAATATTGATGAAGATTTGATGGGGCCGCTCAAGGATTCTGGTTTATTAAACACTGATGCTGATATAATGAATGCATATAACTTTGAAATTGATTCCAAAGCAGGTACCAAAAGAGTTGAGAAAATTGAAAACGAAATTGCCAAAAAAGAAAAAAGTCTGCTGAAATACGGTACCTGGGCATATTATGGAAATGGAAATGGAAGATTTCCATCCGATCATTATCTTTTTTGGACTTCTTTAGACACCAATAAAGTAGGTGTTAATAAAAAAATCCCAGTTATCATCAGCACAACAGATGGCAAATTCTATGTTTCCGAAACAACAACTGCTACTCGCTCCAAAAAAACTTATGTGACAATCCTTGCAACTGTAACTACGCTAAACGATTACAAAAAATATCTTTCTTCAGATCAAAAATACGAAACTTTGCAGGACGCTTACGATGCATATGAAAAGTTACTTACCGAAGGTAAATATGTGGAATATAAGGATACTCTGCCGAAATTATAAAAAATTCCCTGTTCAGACCAGAAATAAAATATTTCCGGCCGGGCAGGGAATTTCTTTCTTCACTGATTATCATACCGCATCCTTACACACTCTCTGAATATGCATTGCCAGATATCCTGTCTCTGTTTCATCCAGCTTATGTCCAATACATCCTTCCAGGTTTTTACAGATGTCAGTGGCAACCTTATAAGCCTGGGGATACTGATCCAGCATATATTCATTCATGTCCAGATTCAGCTTCTCTCCTGTAGATGCACGCGCTACCATATACTTCATATGGTTCATCAGACGATTATAGGACAGTGACAGTACATCGATTGGCTTACCTGTTGCTTTCTCGATCATATCTATACACTCTCTCACTGCTCTCGCAGTCTGCATGGCAACAGATACCTTCTCGTCACCAATTGCAGAATGAATATGCAATGCCACATATCCAACCTCATGATCATCAATCTCTATCTGAAGTCTTTCTCTCAGAATTGTTTTCAGTGTTTCCGCAACTTTAAATTCACTGTAGAAAAGAACCTTGATATCCTCTGTCAGCGGATTGCTGATCTGCTCATTTCTGCGGATTCTGGCGACTGCAAAAGAAATATGGTCAGCAAGTGGAAAAAGAATTCCTCTGTCTATGGAATCTCCAAACACTTTCTGTGACTCTGTCAGAATTGCATCTGCAATCTCCAGATACTCCGGCTCTATTCCCTTTACCAGTTCCTTCGCAGATCCACGCTCTGTCTCCTGTTCCAGACGATATGTAGTGCATCCCTCCGGCTTATCAAAACGCTGGCTGACCTTTTTCCCAAAGCCAACACCCTTACCAAGAATCACATACTCCTTGTTTTCATCCATATCAATGGCTATAACACCATTATTATTTAATACCTTGCTAACTCTGTACATCTCTGTCATAATCCCCTCTATAAAAATTTATTGCCATTATAACAATTTTCCCTTTGCCCTTAAAGCATGTTTGATATAGTTTACCATATTTTGAATAAGAATCCTACCCGTCACACAAATTTGATACATTTTTGATTCCCAGATTTCTCCTGCAAAAAGTCATGCTTTTCAATTCACATGCGTAAAAAAACAGCCAGATAATCAAGATATCATCTCTTTTGATCATCCAACTGTTTTTTGACATGTTTAACTTCGTTATTTCTATATTATAACAATATTATTCCAGCGTTTCCACCGCAAACAACGGTTCACCGGCCTTGATCTCACCGTTTGCCAGAAGTCTGATCCTCTGGTTGTCTTCCGGTTCAGTATCAAGGATAGGGGAAGTGATAGACGGAGCATTAGCAGTTAAGAACTCCAAATCCAGTTTCATCATCGGATCACCTTTTTTCACTTTCTGACCCTCTGTTACCAGGATTTCGAAGCCTTTTCCTTCCAGTTTTACAGTGTCGATTCCCATATGAAGAAGCATAGGGATACCGGAATCTGTCTGGAAACCTATGGCATGTTTTGTATCAAAAATAAACTCAACTTCACCGTCTGCAGGTGCATATACAGTACCTTCTGTTGGTGTCACCACTGCACCGTCACCCATCATTTTTCCTGCAAATCCTTCATCCGGTGCAGTAGAAAGATCTGCTGCGATTCCGTCTACAGGGCTGTAAATGATTGCTGTTTTTCTGATCTTTTCTTCTTTTACAGGTGCCAAGGTCTGTGCTGTATCTGCATTTTTGTCCTCAACCTCTGCACTGTTCTGTCCATCTGCATTTCCTGCTGCAGCATTTTCCTGTACCTGTACATTATCCGGTGTCTCATCTGCGAATTCGTTGGGAGCAGTCTCCAGATATTCTTCCAGCTTCGCCTTGATAACAGTTACATGAGGTCCATAGATAACCTGTACGCCCTGTCCTTTTTTTACGATTCCTCTGGAATCTGTCTGTTTCAGAAGTTCATCACGAACTCTCTCAGGCTCTGCAACAGTGATACGAAGTCTTGTCGCACAACAGTCAACATCTACGATATTTTTCTTTCCGCCAAGGCCTCTGGTGATCAGTTCACTTACCGGATCACCGGAGGTTGCTGCAGCTGCACCGGCTGTCTTTCCGGCTTCTTTTCTTGCATTTACATCAGCTTTTGTATAAAGCTTTGTCTCTGTATCATCATCTTCACGTCCCGGAGTCTTGAAATTAAATTTCCTGATCATAAATGTAAAGATCACATAATACAGGATAAAGTAAATAATACCAACCGGAATGATCCTCAGCCAGCTTGTTTTTGCATTTCCCTGCAGAATGCCAAAGAGGAACAGGTCAAGGAAACCTCCTGAGAAAGTAAGTCCTACTGCAATATTCAGCATATGTGCGATCATATAAGCCGCACCTGCCAGGATCACCTGAACTACGAACAATGCCGGAGCTACAAACAGGAATGAGAATTCCAGCGGTTCAGTGATACCAGTAAACATACATGCCAGCGCTGCGGAAAGAAGAAGTCCGCCTGCCGCTTTTTTCTTCTCAGGTTTTGCACAGCGATACATAGCCAGCGCTGCTCCCGGAAGACCAAAAATCATAAAGATAAACTCACCAGAGAAATATCTGGTTGCATCCGCACTGAAATGTGCTATATTTGCAGAATCAGCAAGCTGCGCAAAGAAGATATTCTGTCCGCCCTGCACCATCTGTCCTGCAACTTCCATAGTTCCGCCCACTGCGGTCTGCCAGAATGGCATATAAAATACATGATGCAGCCCAAAGGGAATCAGTGCTCGTTTAATAATACCAAAAATCAGAGTTCCCAGATATCCACTGCCTGTTACCAGACCGCCCAGAGCATAAATACCGTTCTGAACTACCGGCCATACAAAATACATCAGGATTCCCACAAACATATATACGATTGTGGAAATGATCGGTATAAATCTTGAGCCGCCAAAGAATGACAGCGCATTCGGAAGCACAATTTTGTGGAAACGGTTATGAAGTGCCGCAACACCAAGACCTACGATAATACCGCCGAATACACCCATCTGCAGAGACTGGATCCCGCATACAGAAGTAATGGTTCCTTCCAGTACATCTGCTGCTATCTGACCGTCTGCTGTGATTTCATTGTTGATAAGAAGCATGGCACTGACAGCCACATTCATAACGAAATATGCAATCAGCGCAGAAAGAGCAGCAACCTCTTTCTCTTTCTTTGCCATACCAATGGCAACACCAACAGCAAAGATTAGCGGCAGATTGTCAAATACAGCACTTCCAACCTTGTTCATAATGATCAGAAGAGAATTAAGTAATGTTCCGCTTCCCAGGATCTTCTGCAATCCATAGGTAGCGATGGTTGTTTCATTTGTGAAGGAACTGCCGATACCAAGCAGCAGACCTGCAACAGGGAGAATTGCGATCGGAAGCATAAAGGATCTTCCCACACGCTGCAAAACTCCAAAAATCTTGTCTTTCATGTTCTTTTGTCTCCTTTTCCTTATTCGTGCGAATAAACCGTCTTGTTTCCGGGAGATTAAAACCTTCTGACATATGATTATTCCGCGTTTTACCACATAAAATACATCAAAAAAAGGCACTAACCCCCATAAACATTAAAAAATAACATTTATGACCGGTTAATGCCTGCCTGTCCAGTAACACACCAAATCTGTGCTATACTATAAAGGATTATTTATTCCCTGTCAAGATACTCAGGAAAATTTTTTACAAAATATTTTTGCATTTCATGAATCGATCTCTGTAATGACCATTTATTATTTTCAAAGCCGCAACATTCTCTGCATCCTTCTGATCTGATAGAAATTTATTGATTTCCCACTGCCGCAGGCTACACGTTCAACTTGATCACTCTGTCTTCTCATTTTAATCCATTCAGATCTACAGAAATGTACACCCATTCATCGCTGAGTTTAGGCTCTTTTCAGGGGGATTTTATCTGTTTCTCTCTTCCAGATATTCCAGACATTCATTCACATCTTTAATACCAAGTTCCTTGCGTACTTTATCCTGAATTTCCACCAGACATTCCAAAAGAAGAGGATTAAACATTCCGCATTCTCCATTTAGGATCATCTCCATTGCCTTTTCATGAGAATATGCTTTCTTATATACCCGGTCACTTACCAGGGCATCATACACATCTGCCAGTGATACCACCTGGCAGATATAGGGATTTCTTCTCCCTTCAGGCCGTCCGGATATCCTTTTCCATCATAACGTTCATGATGCCAGCGACATATTTCATAGGCATATTTCATCATCTCTTCATCATGATACATTTCCAGACTATCAAGCATCCGGCACCTATGATCGTGTGCTGTTTCATGGCTTCAAATTCTTCCTTTGTAAGCTTTCCGGGTTTATTCAGGATTTTTTCATCAATTCCAATCTTACCGATATCATGAAGTGCGGAAGCTGTGGCGATCATATGCTGCTGAGACCAGGAAAAATCGTAATTCTCTGATTTTCGCGTCAGTTTCTCTAGCAAAAGCTGAGTCAGAATATTAATATGCAGCACATGAAGCCCGCTTTCACCATTTCGGAACTCTACAATCTGACTGAGAATCCCGGTCATCATACGGTTGTTTTTCTCTCTTTCATAAATCTGATCTGTTACCAGATGGATCAGACGCCTTTGCTTGGCATAAAGCTTGATCATATTGATAACTCTCTGATATACAACCTTGGTATCAAATGGTCTGCTTATATAATCCGAAGCCCCCAGTTCATAGGCACGACGGATATAACTCTCTGATCCTTCACTGGAAATCATGATCACCGGTATATCCTCGATCCATTTATCTCTGTTCATATAAGCGAGTACTTCAAATCCATCCATTTTGGGCATAATAATATCCAACAGGACCAATGAGATTTCAGTTCCATGCTGCTCCAGCATCTTCAGGGCCTCTTCCCCGTCACAGGCTTCCAGGATCCGGTATTCCTTTCCCAGAATTTCCTTAAGTATCTCACGGTTCATTTCAGAATCATCAACAACCAGAAGCTGAGGCAAGTTTCTTTTTTCCATCTTGTCTGTATTTTGCTTCTGCTCCCACCGGGTCACTACTATATTTTTATGTCCCTTGGCCATATACATAAGTCTGTCTGCTTTGGTGATTGCTTCCTCCAATCTGCCATGGGTAAACATAGCTCCACCAATGCTCACTGAAAGCTTCAGACGATTAAAACCCGGAATATGCGTCGCATGGATCTTCTCCTGGATCATACGGAGCTTCTGTGAAAAGACTTCCTTCTCAATTCCGGGCAGGATCAGCAGAAATTCATCTCCTCCATAGCGCACCAGAATATCCGTACGACGGATATAATGCCGAATTACATTCACTACGGTTGTCAGTACCAGGTCTCCTCCATCATGACCATAAGTGTCATTGAACAATTTGAAATCATCCAGATCGATAACTGCAACTCCGGCATTCAAAGACATATTTTTGACTTTTTCCTCAAAATATCTGCGGTTATACGCCCCTGTCAGCACATCCTTATACAGCTTTTCACTATATACCGTCAGCTTTTCCGTCAGTTTTTCATATCCTTCCTCATCTGTCAGCGTGTTCTCGTCCAGCTTTTTCAGCATTTCCATTACATAAGGCTCACTGTCAATCTCCAGATACCTTGCAAATACCTGATACATATCAGAATCAAGAAATTCAATTTTGGATGTCTATTTCTTTTCCTTCAGTGCTTTAAGGGAAATGCAATTCTCACATCTTTTATCTTTATTCCAGAAAGCATAACACTGACAAAGATTTATTCTTCCCGCAAGCTTACTTTCCATTCCGACAGCCTGCAGATCACTCCCTTTCAGGAGACGGACTACATCAAAAATCTCCCGAAGCACCTCCATTTTATTCTCTGCTTCCTGCATCGTCATTTGTTTCCACTCAATCATTATTCCCAGCCTCTCACGAACAACAACTTTTTTTCTGCAATATAAACTTGTATTATTATACCACTTACTCATCATGCAGTACAACAATAATATTTTTTCCTAATTTTTTAATTTCATAAAGGGAGCGCCTCAAAAACAGTCATTGAGGCGTGCGACCCCGCCAGACCTGTTCAGTATTAATACCAGTCCCGGCAGAGGTTCTCCCCTAACTGCTCTATCAGTTAACTCATGCCAGGTTTTACTATTCCAAGTTGTTCTAAAACATGTTATACTCAAAAAGCTGTCAAACCTCCAGCAGAAAGGAGGTGGACTCCATGGAAGAAATTCTCACCACATTTCTTGTCTCTGTTATAGCAGGCGTAGTTAGCTACTACATATGCAAATGGCTGGACAGCAGACGATAGACAGCAACAGTCTAAACGGAATAGCTCACCGTAACGAGCAAGAAAGCCCCCAGAGCTGGCACTCTGAGGGCTTTTGTTTTGCTTCACGGAATCTCACCACATTCCTTAGCTACTGTTAGTATATGCGCAATGTGCCAAAAAGTCAACTCAAAAATAGTGGGTGAAAAAGCCGCAGGCTGGATGGGTGCCAGTCTGTGGCTATCTTAAGATAATCTTATTTACCCTCCGTAGTTTTACATTGCAAAATCTTCTCCAGTTCAGCTACTCTTTTAAGTGCTTCTGTTGTCTCTTTTTGGGCCTTTATTTTTTCTTTTTCAGCAAAATCCGCTCTCTGACGTTCCCTTTCTGTATTTTTGCGTTCAGCTTCCTGACCTTTTTCATACATGATCGTATCTCTCTCAAATCCCTTCATATAGATTAATGACACCGTTACTGAAAACTTATAAAAAATTATAAACTTTTATGTTCCATTCCTACTTCAACGAATATGCTTTTGATGATATAAATATCCATCTACTCACAGGTTTTTGTACTCTCCAGGGGTTTCCATATTTTCGAATATTTTTTTCGTTTTTGAAGCATATTCCGCAGACCATTAAGCAAATTCGTCAGTTTTTACTTAACCGTTTAAGTTAACAGATAAAAAAGTTTACACACGAAAAAAGAAGGGAAAGCCAGACTTTTTTGTATGACTTTCTCTTCTTTTATACATTTTATTTTGCCTTAAATACAGCGACTTTCTCTTTTGACAGGTCGATCTTATCCGGAAGGATGGAAGTCTTCTCAGTGGATTCCGATGCTGTGAATCCTGTTGAGTCGGAAGTATTTGACTTCATCGCATCCTGCAGAGTATTGCTTACTGTCACATTTGCAGAAAAGATATCTGTTCCTGTGGAAACTGCTGCATCACCTGTTGTTGTGCTTACTGTACTGCTGCTCTGCATTTCCTGAACCTGTTCCTGTGTCGGGTAGAAGGATGGCTGGCGGATGTAACGGAAGCTTGCACTGTATGCTTCGCCTACTGTTACTCCATTCTTGCCGGAGGAGCAGTGTACTGCGATCCAGTCACCTGCGTCTGTTTTACCGCAGAGAATACCTACATGATTATCGCTTCCTGCTTCCGGTCCTTTCTGGAACACCAGATCTCCGGGCTGTGCATCTGCCTCAGTTACCACGTTTGCTTTCTCCCACTGATCGGAAGTTCCGTCGCCTACAGCTTCCTGCATTGCTTTATCCTGATATCCGTTGATCACTGCCCAAGTGACAAAACCACTGCAGTCCAGTCCGTATGCGCGGATGGTTCCAGTGCTCTTGCTTCCCTCGGCTGATACCTTCTCGCTGGTTCCCCAGCCTGGATCTTCACCGATCACTGTGGATTTGCCGCCCCAGAAGTAACCGACTTTACCAACCAGTGAATAGGCTGCGGAGATAACATTTACTCTTTCCTCGGAAACATCATCTCCTACGCTCTCGCGGACAAAACCGTTGGCAGCTGTTACTACCGCGCAGAGGAGTTTGCAGTCTGTCTCCACATATTTCTTAAGGATCGTACGATCCTTTTTTGCGATTTTATTTTTCTTAATATAGTAGTTGATTTTACGATTAGCGTATGTAACGTGAGTGATATCCTGCTTGTCCCTTACGATCGGGTTCATCTCTGCAAAGATTTTCGCAAGGTCTTTCTTGCAGGAGGAATCCAGGGTAAATTCTGTTTTTCCGTCCTGGCTCTGCTGATATACATAGACTGCAAGGATATCCTGCCAGTTTCTTACCAGAAGACTGTCTGCAGATGTGGTGGTCTTGCTGCCGTTTACATCGCTGGCATCTGCTACTTTGTTCTTCTCTTTATATTCCTTCTCAATCTCATCCATAACAGAAGCGAAATCATCTGAGAAGGTCAGATTGTAGTTATTCTTCAGGCTGTCCAGATAGAAATCCTTACCTGCGTGGATATTGGACGCATAATATACCGGAGTTCCGGTCTGTGCAGCACTGGTATTACTCGTAAATGGATTATTCGTATTCGCATTGTTCTTCTGCGCTTCCAGCTGAGCAATAGTCGCTTCTGCCTGAACCAGCAGATTATAATTAGAAACCTGTGCCTTCTCTGTATCAGACAGGGCATTATATGCAGTGCGGATGCTCTGAACAGTGGCTTTCTTCTCCAGCGTGATGGTCTGTGCGTTCAACTCTTTGATTCTGTCGATCACATCCTGGGCTGCCTTCGTAATCTGTGAAGACGGTGTTGGTGTAGGATTCGCAGGTGTCGGAGTCGGATCTGTTGGTGTCGGAGTCGGATCTGCCGGTGCAGGTGTTGGCTCTGCAGGTGTTGGTGTCGGATCTACCGGTGCAGGTGTCGGGTCTGCAGGTGTCGGATCTACCGGCGCAGGTGTTGGCTCTGCAGGAGTCGGATCTGCCGGCGCCGGATCCTCTGATCCTGAATCAAAATCACCGGAATCGCTGAAATCAGAACCGTCTGCTGTATACGCAGCAGTATCCTCTGCTGCAAGTACGGACGCAGGACCGGATAATACCATTCCTGACATCAATGTCAGACATAAGAATCTGGTAAGATACTTGTTTTTCATATATCTAAATTGCTCCCTTCTTACTGTGAGCATGTCCTTACCCCCTGTTTATAAGGGCATACTGTCTAAATTACTTTTCACATTATTATGTTATTTCATAAGTGAATTATCCCGAAATATTAACCTGTTTTATTCTAGCATAATCATTTTTTGAAATCAACAGCTCAGGGCGGGTAAATTCCAGATTTGACCAAAATTCATTTTTTTGTCACATTTTAACCCAATCAAGCAGTGAGAAAGATATATTTCAGAATGCAGGAAGCTGTGCGGATATAATTTCCAC
>ENA-OQCE01001010-OQCE01001010.1-human-gut-metagenome-genome-assembly--contig:-NODE-1010-length-12585-cov-7.690079_pt1 | contig 12585 bp, 17 predicted proteins | sample MGYA00242495_ERZ504572 | MGnify/ENA primary metagenome ERZ504572 (study PRJEB26092, sample SAMD00036228) | human gut metagenome | host: Homo sapiens | study: EMG produced TPA metagenomics assembly of...
CGGGTTTCTATACTCGCTTGGCCACTCGCTCCAATTTTTTGTATAAATTGTCGGCTTTCAGTGTCATAAATAGTGCATATTGTTCAAGCCACTCCGACTGTTTTTTTACAAAATCCTGAAACTCTTGTGCATTTGTATCAAATCTTTCAAACGCTTTTTGTAAAATCTTGCATCTGTTCTGATGCAATGCTGCATAATCAATTTCTGATTCGTCTGTGCCCCAGTTATACCCCAGGATCTCTTCCTTCTCTAACAACCCCTCATCTACCAGCTTATCTAAATCTATGAAATAGATATTGCCCGCACAGCCTGATGATGCTGATATGGACTATCGCCAAATATGGTGGGGCCTACCGGAAGAACCTGCCAGTACTTCTGTTTCAAATCACCAAGGAGATCAACAAAATTGTAAGCCTCTCTCCCAAGAGTACCTATACCATATGGTGACGGCAGACTCGAGATTGAAAGAAGTATTCCGGAGCCTCTGAGATTTTCTCTGGCCTCCAAATTACCATTCCTCTTTCCTAAAATTTTCTGTTTTTTTCGTATCTGAGATTATTTTATTTCCTATTGTCGGATTTGTCAATCTTTTTAGTGGTTTCAACCTCATTTTTGCCATTTTTCACGTAATTTACATTCATTTTTTGGTAGTTATTACCACAGTTTCAAAGATTTTTTTCGAAAATTTATTACAGAAAATATTGCCTATTTCTGATAGTAAATGTATAATTTAATTATCACATAAGAAAGGACAAATACTATGGCTACTATTAAGGATATTGCCGCCCGGCTGGGCGTGTCAATCAGCACTGTTTCAAAGGGATTAAATGGTGCCAGCGATATAAGTGAGGAGCTTCGTCAGACAGTTTTAGACACTGCTGTCGAAATGGGCTACAGCACAAAGCGCTCCAGAAAGGTAGAAAACCGCAAGCTGGCTCTGTTTATTGAAAATATGAACTACGAGTCTATCGATGAGTTCGGATATGATGTAGTGCTTGGTTTCAAACAGAATGCTTTTAAGCACAAATGGGACGTGGACATCATCCTGTCACACCTCAGCTTCAGGCAGAAGAAAAATATGATACATATATATTAAAGAATGGCTATTGTGGCGCATTTCTGGTAGGTTTTGCTCTTCACGATGAATGGATGCAGCAGCTCAAAAATACTACAATGCCTACCGTTTTGTTTGATAACTATATAGAAAACAATCCCAATGTAGCCTATGTAGGCACCGACAGCTACGAGGGCATTGACATGGCTGTAAAGCATCTGCACAATCTGGGCCATAAAAAGATTGCCTTTATCAATGGTTCTCTTTTTTCCCTGGTTTCGGATCAGCGTCAGGAAGCCTTTGAAAACTCTATGCGCAATGCCGGTCTTGAAATCTACCGGAGCTCATGGGACACGGCTACTATATTCCTGAAACCGCACAGTATTACGTTTCAAATTTTATTGCAGCAGGTGCCACCGCTATCCTCTGCGGAAGCGACACTATAGCAAAGGGTGTTATCTCCGAGTGCCAGCTGCACGGCTTCAATGTGCCAAATGATATAAGTGTGGTCGGATTTGACGATGTCAAGTTTGCCGCAGCCCTTACCCCTCCTCTTACCACTGTCAGACAGGAGTGTAATGATCTGGCCGCTGTGCATATATTATATTGAATTCGCTCATTCACCATATTCCAATCAGCCGCACACAGCTACGTCCAAGGCTGATTGAAAGAGAATCTACTGCACGAGTTTCCACCGCACATGCTGCTGAGGAATAGCCTGCATATATACCACCTTCCAAAGGAGGCAAAATTGTTCAAACGCAAACATGTAACCACTTTAATTACATATTCGCTGGTATTTTTCAGTGCAATCTCCATGACAGCCTGTTCTTTTTCGGATGTCTCTTATCTATTCAAGAGTCCCGCACAAAAGCAGGCTATTCTGCACAAATCACCTGCGTTTTGGGAGGATGCCACAAGTGTTAAAGGCAGCAGCAACCTGTCTATCCTGCACAATGTCGCCTTTGAGGGGCAGCCGTACAATGATACAAGACAGTTTGGTGATAACATCCTTATGGTAGGACAGGGCAGCTACAATAATTCCATCATAGAGACCGATGATCAATCCGTTAAGTATTCATTTGATGTATATAATCCCTGGTCCAATGAAATCACGGCAAGCCTCACTCACGACAAAACCGACTGTGATGACTACATGATAAAAGGTGACCGACTCTGGCTCATTAATTCCGATGCCGGCATGGCAACAATCTATGATAAGGATTTAAAGGAGATAAAAACCTGCAAATATAATCCTGAGGACTATGATGGCAATTGCGATACATCAGATTCTGATGATGGCGATGTGCCGAATCCCGGCAATTATTATGATGCCTCACAGATTGCCACCTCCGCTGACGGAAAATATGCTCTCGTGTCAGGTGTCACACCCGATACCTACAAATATGCAGTCTCTGATATAAGGCTTGACGATAACACAGTGCTTTCAACCTACGAAGGACAAAGTTTTTCCATGTCATGTGTCGACTCAAAGGGCTTTGTAATCGAGGCAGATACGGCCAACAATATTTGGAACTATCATTCATCCGATGGAGAAAACAGCTTTTTTTCACTGCCGGATGTGGTGGATGTAACTTTGGCAGAGGATGGTGACATGCTCATACGATGCAGGATTTATCCTCGGACAACATCATCAGTTACTATAAATATTCACCCGCCACCGGTGTCAGTTCATCCTTTTCATACAACCTGGCAACACGAAGCACAGGCAAAATGTCCGACAGCTCATCCGACTCTGCGGCAGCCGATACCAAGACCTACTGTTCTGCCAACTCGGTATATCTGCCTGATGCAAACTGTGTGATGATGCTTTTGTACACAGCGCAGTGCAACCCGGAAATTCTCATCTGGTCACTCGACAAGGGCAAGAATGACAGCAAAGCCGAAATCACGTCATACAATGACTGTGATACACTGCTACAGGCCTTACGCGATGATGGCTCATATGTATCCCCATATTCTGCCATAGACCCCGCTGACAGTACCGATGAAAATCAGGAAGCTACGGAAGAGGCCGGGAAGGATTCCGAGTACAATACATACGGCGATGAGGTCACTCTGATACCTGACACCGCGTCATATGACTGGGGTGATTTATCCGACATAAATGCACGTATCACAGCCCTTGAACAGAAATACGGCTTTTCCATATATTTCGGGCCTGAGGTGCCAAAGAGAATTGATTACTACGATATCCATCAATTCAAGAACAAGGATAAGCTGTCGATCGCTCTGGATTCGCTTGAGGAAATACTTGACTGTTTCCCTGATGACTTTTTCACACAGCTGTGTTATGGCGATATAAGAGGCATGCGAATCTATCTGTGCGGTGATATTTCATCAGGCCACTCAGATATGATAAATGAGCCAAGTGGATTCGTAAATATAATAAACAACCACAATGTAATAGTTCTAAACTGCAACTACAGCTGGGATTTCAGCTACACTGTAGGCCATGAGATTTCCCATCTGATTGACCAGAGGCTTACATTCATACACACCTACGATGAAAAGAGCGAGTTTTCTGAGGGGAAATGGAACAGCTTTAACCCTGACAGCTTCTCTTATGATGATAGCTACGCAAACTACAATCCGGATGATCCATCGAACCACATATCCGGGTATTTCATTGATTCCTACGGCATGACCTTTGCAACAGAGGACCGCTCTGAAATATTCGGAACCGCGATAGATGATTATATTAACGGCATCTATGATGATGCAAGATTCACAGATGATTCGCCGATACGAAACAAGCTGGACTACTACAGCAGATGTATCCGTGATGGCTTTGATACAAAGGACTGGCCTGATACGATGGCGTGGGAGTCTGTGCTTACCGACACCGGGGCGCAGGCCGATTAAATGATAATTTCAGAATAACACAAAAACCTCAAGTCATACGACTTGAGGTTTTTTAATGGGCAGAGATGGATTCGAACCATCGAAGCAAGTTGCAGCAGATTTACAGTCTGTCCCCTTTGGCCACTCGGGAATCTGCCCATGTATTCAATTACGATACTTGCATAGTTTATCACAATAGATGTGATTATGCAAGCATATTTTATCGTAACCAAATTATTTTCTTTAATACGTGGATTGCGCGCCTTGGACGATACTTTGGTGGGGGATTGATGCCCTCGCTTTCGCTACGCTACGCTGCTAAGAGTCTGTAGGAATTATGCTTTTAATCTTTCTATGACTGACGAAACCGGCTTTTATGCGCCGTCCATGGCGCATAACGCCTTGCCCAGCCGTCCATGGCCGGGCATTGCTGCTCCTCTAAGCATAATTCTGACAGACTCTAAGCAACTTCTCTATGCGCTCCAGTAAGGGCATCAATCCCCCACCAAAGCACCATCCCGGGCACACAATCCCTTACTTTGTAGCTATAACATAGAAATTAAAAAAGACAGCCTACGATCGGCTGCCTTTTAGGAGAAGGTATTTTTACTATGGGGTATAGCAAAAACTATATAATGTATTGGGGGGTTTTTACGGTTATTATAATATCACGGTTATAACGATAAGTGTTCACAAATTGCATAAAAATCGCGGTTTGTTTTTATGCAATTTGTATAGTTCTTTAGTCATATTCAATATTTTTCATATAGTCATTCTGCACAAAAGTATAGCTATTTTTTAAACATTATGTTCAACTGTTGTTTTGCTGTCCTCGTCAAACAGTGCTTCAAACTCATCTCTTGTGATTTTCTCCTTCTCAAGAAGAAGTGCTGCACATCTGTCAAGCACATCGCGGTACTCTGCTATCATGCTCTTTGCCTTGTCGTACGACTCGTCGATGATGCGCTTTACCTCGCATCGATTGCCGATGCTATGCCCTCGCTGTAGTTCTTTGCATGGGCGAGGTCTCGTCCGATGAAGACCTCCTCCTCATCATCGGCATAGCAGATAAGACCGATATTGTCTGACATACCGTATTTGGTAACCATCTCGCGCGCAAGCTTTGTAGCCTGCTTGATGTCCTGTGATGCACCTGTGGTGATATCGTCAAACACAAGTTCCTCTGCGACACGACCGCCTAAGTCTACTACGATTTCCTGAAGCATACGTCCCTTTGTGTTGAACATCTCATCCTTCTCAGGCAGAGGCATGGTATAGCCTGCTGCGCCTGCTCCTGTAGGGATAATTGAAACTGTGTATACTGGTCCCACATCCGGAAGCAGATGGAAAAGGATTGCATGCCCTGCCTCGTGGTAGGCTGTGATGCGCTTTTCCTTGTCAGAGATGATACGGCTCTTCTTCTCAGCTCCGATACCAACCTTGACGAAGGATTTTCTGATATCATCCTGTGTGATATATTCTCTGTTTTCGCCCGCTGCACGGATTGCTGCCTCATTCATCAGATTCTCAAGGTCTGCACCTGTGAAGCCTGCTGTAGTCTGTGCAATCTGCTTTAAGTCTACATCCTCTGCAAGAGGTTTTTTCTTGGCATGGACACCTAAAATTTCTTCTCTGCCGCCCACATCCGGTCTGCCTACTACAACCTTTCTGTCGAAACGTCCCGGACGCATGATAGCAGGGTCAAGTATATCCACACGGTTTGTGGCTGCCATGACGATAATGCCCTCATTGACACCAAAGCCATCCATCTCGACAAGCATCTGGTTCAATGTCTGCTCACGCTCGTCGTGTCCGCCGCCCATTCCTGTGCCACGGCGTCTGGCTACTGCATCAATCTCATCGATAAATACGATACAAGGCGCATTTTTCTTGGCATCCTCAAACAAATCTCTCACTCGTGAGGCTCCGACTCCGACGAACATCTCCACGAAATCAGATCCTGAAATGGTGAAAAACGGTACCCCTGCCTCTCCGGCTACTGCCTTGGCAAGGAGAGTCTTACCTGTTCCCGGAGGTCCTACAAGAAGGACACCCTTTGGGATTCTTGCTCCAAGTCTGGTGTATTTTCCCGGATCACGAAGGAAATCAACTATCTCTGCAATCTCCTCCTTTTCCTCCTTTAGGCCTGCTACATCAGAAAACTTGATATGGTTCTCCTCCTGTGTAGTGAGCTTCGCACGGTTCTTGCCGAAGTTCATCATCTTGCCACCGCCGCCCTGTGCTGCTGCGTTGTTGTTCATCACTGCAAAGAGTATGAACATGGCTCCGAATACCAAAAGATACGGAAGCAGTGTCATAATCCAGCTCTCAGCCGGAACATCCGCAACTGTATAGTCGGTGTACCCTGCTTTTGTCATGGTCTTTTCGATATTGTTTACATCTGATACATAAAGCACCTTTGATGTGCCATCCTTGAACTTCACCTCCAGACTTCCTGTCGGTATCTCCCTGTTTTGCACTACCTTTACGCTCTTCACCTGATTCTTGTCAAGATCCTTCTCGAACTGACTCTGTGTGTAAGAGTTTGATGTAGCCCCGGCGCTCAGCCAGTACCAGATGCAGATTACTGCAAATACAATGATAATGTATACGCCTATTCCGCGCATACCGCTTTTTTGTTTATTCAATTTACTTCTCCTTTTTATTTTATTTCGCCCTCGACGAAGCCGATGTAAGGCAGATTTCTGAACCTCTGATCATAGTCAAGGCCATAGCCTACCACAAACTTATCAGGAATCACAAAGCCCACGTAGTCTACATTTACATCATCAACCACACGGCGCTCAGGCTTGTCCAAAAGTGTACAGATTGTGAGACTCTTCGGGTTTCTTTTGGCAAGGAGCTTTGAAAGCCTGCTAAGAGTATTTCCCGAATCAATGATGTCTTCTATGATGATGACATTCTCTCCCTCGATAGAATGCTCAAGGTCCTTTTTAATCTTGACATCGCCTGATGACTCTGTGCCTGAGCCATAGCTGGATACCGACATGAAATCCATAGTCATAGGCAAATCAATTCTCTTTGCAAGCTCAGTGGTAAAGAATATTGAGCCCTTGAGTATGCAAATGAGATATACTGACTGTCCCCTGTATTTTTCTGTGATTTGCGCTCCAATCTCTGCAATACGCTTATTGAGCTGCTCCTCTGTCAGATAAACCGAAATATCATATTTTTTTGAAAAATCCATTTTGTTTTCCTCCGTAAAATGTGATCTTAAGTACTTTTCCTGTCTGTTGTGTGACAAGTGCGCCACAGCCGGATCTGTATCCGATAATGGCATGCACCAGTGATTCATGGGCTATGAGCCACAGCCCCGCTCTCTGCTGTGCAGGAATTTTATCACCTGTAAATACCTGCTTCAGCTTCTTATGATGGCCCTCGTCATCCACAATTATATAGTCACCGGCTTTTCTTGTTCTTATTTCAAAGCCTTTCTTCATCTTATCATAATCAAACCATTTCGTATATGGTTTTTTGGGAATTTCGTCCATTTTACCATTAAAATCTTGTATACAAAGTGTGACATACGAGCCATCTGCCGAAAGCTTTATGTTTTTTTGCTCTCCCGTGGCACTCAGTGCCTCAAGCTCTTTTTGCGTAATGTGAATTTCTTCTTTTTCATCGTCACACCTTCCGGCGAAGAGTATCACCTCGCCAAATGATTTTTCCGCAATAATTCCATATGGCAGATTGATTTTTCTGCCCGACTGCTGCCCTGCAAGCTTCACAAGTGCACCGATATGCATGCTCGTGATGTCCTTGAGCCGTCCTGACGCCAGATGTATACACTCGCGCGCCACTCCGCTTTTTAATGCCGGATGCAGACTCTCAAAGCGACTGATTTCAAGTATCACCCTGCCTTCTTTTTTTGAAACCATGCTGTCACACGCCTCTTTTAGCTGCTCCTCGTAAAAATCATTCATCACCGCAAGCTGTCCTGCGCTCTCATTGATATGCTCTATCGCCCTGTCATTAATCTGCAAAAGCAAAGGAAACACATCATGGCGCAGCTTGTTTCTGGAGTAGGCTGTGTCAGTGTTTGTGGCATCGGTGACAAAAGCCTGTCCGTTTTCCTTCAGATATTCCTCTATCTGTGCGCGTGTTGCTGATAAAAGCGGCCTGATATAGGTGACACCGTTCTTCACAGAAACCGGATGCATGCCGGATAGCCCCTTCGCTCCGCTTCCGCGAAGCATCTGAAAAAGAACTGTCTCTGCGTTGTCCTCCATATGGTGCGCAACTGCAACGATTACCTGCCTGCTGTTACCCTGCTTTTGGTCTGCTGCATAGGCAGTTTTGCAAGGATATCTGCCTGCCTCCTCTTCAAACGCCTCATAGCGCAATATCCTGGCGGCCTCCTCCAGCCCGAGTCCATGACTTGCTGCATATTGCGGCACATCCACGGAATGCACATGGCACGGTATGTGAAGCCTCTCGCAGAGATCTGACGCAAATCTCGCATCCTCCCTGCTCTCGGCTCCTCTGATGCCATGCTCCACATGTACTGCCTCCAGCGCAAAATCAAGCTCATCTGCGCACTGTCTTTTTATCTCATTTAACACCAGCAGAAGGCAGACGGAATCCGCACCGCCCGACAGCGCAACAAGCACCGTGCTGTGATTTTTTATCATTTTGTTTTCCAGAATATAATCTTTTGTCCGTCTAATCATTATTTTTCCCAGATTCCTATTGCAACTACCGTCATATCATCCATGGCGTATCCGCCTGTGTCAAGCAGCACCCTGTCCAGAATTTCCTGCGCCATCACGCCTGCATTGTCACTTTTGACGCCTGCGATGATATCCATAAGTTTCCCCTGTCTGTCCTTTACATGCAGATATTCTAGCACACCATCCGTCACCATGACAAGGAAATCGCCACTTTGAAGTGTATTTTTTGATTGTTTACTCTCCTGCCAGACATCGACCCCCGCCGGGAGTGATTCATTTTCTATAACACTTACTTGTTTCCCTGATTTGATAAATGACGGTGCAGCGCCTGTTTTGGTAAGCTCAAGCTCACCTGTGTACATGTCTATCGTAGCAAAATCAACCGTGGAATAGGACTCCTCGCCCGCCGATATGACCATGGCAGAGTTCATCAGCTTTAGGGCACTTTCCCTGCTAAAGCCGGCCTCCAAAAGCTTTTCAAGCAAATCCACACCAGCGTGCTCTCGGCCTGCGCCTGCTTGCCCGAGCCCATGCCATCGGATACACATACATGATACATGCCATCATCCAGCTGAAACATGCTGCAACTGTCGCCATTTGCCTGAGAGCCGGTCTTCTTTTTGGTCGCCACCCCCGAAAGTGCATAGAACTGATTCTCCTCGTAAAGCACAATAGATGTCCTCTCATCGGATATTATTGAAACTGTCCCATGTGCCTGCCTGAGCTTCACTCCCATGGCGCGTGAAACCGCCTGCACATACTTTGAAATTTCAATCCCGCCATCTATCCTGGTGCAGACATCTGCCTTTATACATACCTGCTGCCTTGCGTTCTCATAAATATGGGCATTTTCCACCTGTATACCAGCCTCTTTTGTATATACATAAACTCTTGTAAGACGCAGCCTTCTTTTTTTATCAATACATTTTTCAGCCCTGCACCAGCTATCCATGAGCTCTGCCATAGCGTCAAGCTGTGCGGCTATGACGCGTCTGTTTTCTGTGAGACGCCTGTACCAGGCTTCATTTAGCTCAATACGGGCAAATGCCTCTGTGGCGGCTTCCACCATGCGCGTATAGTGCGGGCAGCCATCCACATATCTGTTTTGCACAATTTCCTCTGTTTTCATACGTTTGCGCACTGCATCAGCAAGCATTTTTATACTGTCGGAAATCGAAGTCCCGCTTGTCCAGCACACACTGCAACCCTCACAGCATGCACAAAGTCTCCCTGTCACCTCAAGCTGTATTTTCTCACTCTCATCAGGGATTTTATCTGCCGTACATTTTACAGCCATGACGTTTGCAGTCGAAATAATGCCTGAAAGTCCTGAAACTGCTGTGGCAAATGCCTCCTCCCTGTCGGGCAGGAGTCCTGCTATGACCGGGTTTTCATTGTGCTCAAGAGCCCTTAAATATTCGCATGCTCTGCAAAGCACAAAGGCCATCGAAAACACAACAAGGCTCTCTGCTACCGACAACACTATCTCATCCGTATCCGGCCTTCCCAGAAATGTTCCCGACAGATTCATCACCGCCGTGGCACAAGCTGCCACAACGGCTGTTGTCAGACATCCGTTTTTACTGCTTTTTCTCACAAATAGCCTTTCCCCAAAGTAAATCACCGCAATAATAAAGAGATACTTACATATCGACGGTATCGATATAAAGTATCCCATTCCAATAATTAATCCTATGTAAAAAATAATCGTATGTCCACTACTCAGACAATAAACTCCATACACTGCAGGTATCAGCGGATAACAATCCATCACACACACCAGTGTGGATGCAAATGCCATAAGCCCCCACACAGCCTTTTTTAAATTTGCAATCCTCATCTTTTTGCCTCCATCTTTTTTCAACGATTATATGTGGTCAAAAATGAAGGTTTTGACGAAAAAGCGCAACTATCTGTACAAAAATTATTTGTCCTTTTCCTTGAAGATTATTTCATTGTCATACGCAAGCCCCAGCTTGCTCTTTGCTATATCCTCTATGTACTGGTCACTCTGCATATACTGCTGCATGCTTTCTATCTCATCAGCACGCTCCGATTCTTTAGTGTACTGCTTTTCAAGCTCCGCTTTTTGTGCGGCATATGTAGATTCCTTCTGCTTTAGCTGCACAACCTGGACTACCATAACCACAAGAAATGCTATAACTATGATAGAAACACTTAAAGTTCCGCCCCTTCTCTTTGCACGACGTTTACTCATTATTCCTCCTTAGGTGCTTATCTGAATATCCTGCCAAACATTTTATCTTTTTTTCCGGTCACCTCCGGTACCTTCGAATACGTAATCATGTCTATCTCACCTTCTATATCGGCTTCTCCCTTCTCAAGGTTTAGCTGTTTACGTGAAGATCCTTGCCCTTTAGGTCAAGCATGCCTAGCTCCGTCTCCAAAAGTATCTCTCCCACATCAAAGGAGAGCACATCCAAAATGCCTGTAAAGCTGCCTGTTCTGCGATTATTCAAGATAAGCTTATGACTCTTTGTGCCTGATATTTCTTCCATTTCCTGTCCCTCACATATTTTTTATATGTCCCAAAAACAGCCTCACATATGGCTGCCATCTGTGGAATCACATATGTAAATATATGCCGGGATTCATGAAAATATAACCTATATATACTCAAAAAGATCTTTTGCTTCTTCCTTCTTTGTTGTGTCAAGGAGATTTAACACCTTAACCTTGACTGTCTTTTGTCCAAACGCTATCTCTATTATGTCTCCGACCTTGACATTTACAGATGCCTTTGCCGGTCTGCCGTTTACTGTGACACGGCCTGCGTCACATGCCTCATTTGCCACTGTACGTCTCTTTATGAGACGTGATACCTTCAAAAATTTGTCTAATCTCATTGTTACCTCTGTGTCTTACCTATAATAAATAAATTCATAACTATTACCCTGATTTCAGTGGATATAGTCAAAAATGGGCGGAGCCTTAAAGCTTCACCCATTCTTCTACTACGGATAGTCTGACTTATTAGTTAAGAGAATCTTTTAAAGCCTTTCCAGCCTTGAACTTAGGAGCCTTAGATGCTGCAATTGTCATCTCAGCGCCAGTCTGTGGATTTCTTCCTGTTCTTGCTGCTCTCTCAGATACCTCGAAAGTACCGAATCCAACTAACTGGATCTTCTCACCTTTCTTTAACTCCTCAGCAACAACATCTGTGAATGCCTTTAAAGATGCCTCTGCGTCCTTCTTTGATACTCCGGCCTTCTCTGCCATAGCTGCAACTAAATCTGCTTTGTTCATGATAAAATTCCTCCTCTGGATTTTCATAATTTATATAATTCGAGCTATATTCCCAAATTACCTACAAGAATATATATACTTGTTTTTATAGGGTTTGTCAAGGAAAATGCGCTATTTCCTAGGCTTTTATGTACTTTTACCATTCTTAAAACCTTACTTTGAACTTAATAAAGAGGTTAATGTTGAAAGATAATCTGATATGTCTTTATTTGTCAGACTATTTCCCGAGCTATCAGATGATTTACTGTCGGTTTCCGTGATGTATGTATGAACTTTTCTTAACAGACTTTCCACAATAATAATATATCGTATAGTCATTTACTTTTCAATTAAATTCACTATATATATGCATTACTGTTTACACTATGGCATGCAGATACTCCTCGCGCTCCCCGCTTAGCTGTATGAGCTGTGCAAGCTTATCCACATCACGGTCGCATACCCATGACTTGCGCGAGTTGCTATAGTGATTGCAGAGCTTACAAAATTTTTCAGGAAACAAAAGCAGTGCTTGAAGCAGCCTCATTGAGGTATCATCAAGACTTCTTACGCTGCAATAGCTGTCAAGAATTGCATCTGCAACCGCTGTATCCCAGTGATTTTTTTTCGAGCATCTTGCGCATGTACTCCGCAAGATCAGTTTCCGGATATCCCGGATGCATGGTCTCGAAATTGACAGGGAGCCATCTTCCGGACTGTGTATACACG
>ENA-OQCE01001011-OQCE01001011.1-human-gut-metagenome-genome-assembly--contig:-NODE-1011-length-12575-cov-1.284865_pt1 | contig 12575 bp, 25 predicted proteins | sample MGYA00242495_ERZ504572 | MGnify/ENA primary metagenome ERZ504572 (study PRJEB26092, sample SAMD00036228) | human gut metagenome | host: Homo sapiens | study: EMG produced TPA metagenomics assembly of...
CGATAATGTTGTGGTTGCCAGACCATCTACATTTTATCATGAGAGGTTCTTTTTTTTTACTATAAGAAAATTTACTTACCCCCAGTGTAACTGGGGGTTTTATCATCTATCGGCGCCAAAAAGACACCACAGCCTTAAACCGCATTGGTTAGTCATGTTGGTGCGAGTGAGGGACTTGAACCCTTACGTCGTAAGACGCTAGATCCTAAGTCTAGTGCGTCTGCCATTCCGCCACACTCGCAGGTACTCGTCCATTCTATCACGTTTGTAAGCCGTCGGTCAACTGAAAATTGGCCGTTTCAGGGAGATTTGTGCAAAAATTCACAATATTTGAAAATACTATTGTCAAGGTCTTCTCAGTGTGCTATACTACGCATGACACAAGGGCGGGTCCTTTTTTTACGTCGGATGGGTACCGGAATCGGACTGATACTGACGCAGACCGGCCGTGTTTTTATATGCGCGACTTGTATCTTGGGAAAGAACGAGAACGGGGGAGTATCATGGTACATCAAAAGGCACCGACGCAGCGACGTTTTTGTCGATTCGTCAGTTGACCATTGCCGCTTTTTTATCGGCTATTACGATTTTTTTAGGGATTACCGGTTATGGATTCATTCCGCTGGTCATCATGAATGCGACGATTCTGCACATTCCTACGATTATTGGCAGCCTATCGGCAGGCCGTAAGGTCGGGATGATCGTCGGCTTTATGTTTGGGATTTTTTCCTTTATCCGTTCCCTACAGGCACCGAGTGCGCTGCTCTTGTTTGCCGTACAGTACAATGTCATGGCCGACGCCTTCATTTGTATCGTACCGCGCATTCTGATCGGCCTCATTGCTTATGAATTGTACCGTCATTTGAAGATCCGTGAAGTATGGCGCGTAGCCGTGACGGCTGTCGTGACGACGGTGATTCACACGGTTCTCTTCTTAGGTTCCTTTACGGCCCTCGTCGGCGTCCCTATGCCGAGGCCCAAGGGATTCCCTTCATGAACGTCATCAATATCATGCTCGGCATTACGGCCGTCAATGGGGTTCCGGAAGCCATCGTTTCCGGCCTGATCGTTACGCCGATTATCATGCGCTTCAGCGTGCCGGGTTAAAGGCGCAGTAACAGCAATTATATGGGTTATGGATACAACGGGGCTGTCCCCCAAAGGGCGGTCCCGTTTCTCTATTTTGATGGAAATTTGCTAATGCGAAAGTTTGCGCTATGTGGTAAAATAAGCAATGAATGGCTGTTTACGTATGGCAGCATATATGAAAGGAATAGAAGGGATTATGTGTTATGGCTTCGATTTTTTCTCCATTAACTAAAAATATAGGCATCGATTTAGGGACGTCTACGGTTCAGGTCTATGTGGAAGGCCGGGGCGTCGTCTTGTCTGAGCCGTCGGTTATGGCGACCGACGAGCGCAACAGTAAAATGATTGCCGTCGGCCGGTCGGCAGAGGACCTCTTGTCCCGCTCGCCGGAGACGGTAAAGCTCCATCGCCCCTTGGTCCACGGCGTCATCGCCGACTACAGCGTAACCCGGACGATGCTCGGTTATATCCTCAGCAAGTGCGTCCGAAGTGTTCAGCGGCTGCGCATCATGATCGGCGTGCCTTCGGCGGCTTCCAATGTTGAAAAACGAGCCGTTATGGAAGCGGTGTATCAGGCCGGTGCCAAAGAAGCTTCGTCATTGAAACGGCGGCGGCTGCAGCGCTGGGCGTCAATTTGCCGGTCTATGATCCCGTAGGCAATATGGTCATCGACATCGGTGGCGGTACGACTAATGTGGCTATGCTGTCTCTCGGCGGCATCGTCGTCTCGAAGTCGCTTCATTTGGGCAGCCTTGATTTCAATGCGGCCATCCGCGATTATCTGCGCTACCAGTACGACGTCGTCACCGACGATACGACCATTGAAGAAATGAAGGTCACCAACGGTTCGGCCGTCCTGCCCCTGGAAGACCGGGGCTATTATTTCATGGCCCGCGGCCTCGATGACGGGCTCCAGCGCGAAGTAGCTGTGAAATCGAGTGAACTCTACCATGTCATCGGCAAGCCTTTGGTGAAGATCCTCGACGTCGTCAAAGACGTCCTTCGCGAGACCCCGCCGGAACTGGCTGCGGACATCATGGAACACGGCATTGTCCTGACTGGCGGCGGCGCCAAGCTAAAGGGGATGGATCAGTCTTTACGCAGGAATTGGGCGTTCCCGTCCTGATGGCAGCCGACCCGGAACTGGCCGTTGCCAGGGGCACGGGCATTGCCATCAACGATCGTGATAAGTTATCGGCCTCATTGAAGGGGCGCAGCGCATATATAGGAGGAGATTTTAAAATTGTTTTCGTTCGGTAAAAGAAGCGTCGTCTTCGTACTCGTCTTATTCATCATCATTGCTGTCGTAGGCTGGGCTTGGCGCCAGCGCGATTCCCTGCCTTTTATTACGAAGCCTTTGATGACGATTATGTCGCCTTTTGAATATGGGGCCAGCAGCATCATGGATGTCCTCGCCTCGAATATTCACATCGTCGACGTCAGTTTGAAGAACCGCATTGAATGGGAATCGCTGGAAAAAGAAAATGCCGACCTGAAAAGCCGGACCGTCGACTACGATGAAGTCGTCGCTGAAAATGACCGCCTGCGGGCGCTCCTCGACTTTAAATCGAGCCACAGCCAGTACCAACTCTTGGCCGGCTCGGTCATCTCCCGTGATTATGGAACCTGGACCAACACCATGATCATCGACGTCGGCAGTGGGGAAGGCGTAGAAAAGAATATGCCGGTCATCACCGGCTGGTGTCGTCGGCTTCATCAGCGACGTCTATCCGCATTCGTCGCGAGTACAGCTCATGACCGACCCCCGGACCAGTATCGGGGCCATCGTTCGAGCGGCCGGAATCGCGGGTATCGTCTGTCGTCCGGCGGCAACGGCAATGTGCCGACGGAACCGCAGTTCGTCAATATTGCGAAAGATGCTGATATCCTCGAAGGGGATACGCTGGTCACGTCGGCTTCGGCTCCATTTATCCGAAGGGACTCTATATCGGCACCATCGTATCGATCCATCAGAATGAAAATGATTTCGTAAAATATGCCGTCATTCGTCCTGGCGTCGATTTCTCTAAATTAGAAGAAGTCTTCGTCATCTTGAAGTCGGCCGACACCGGCGCTTATGAAAACCGGATGTTACGCCGAAACTCGTACCGCAGACGAATCGCGACAAGGTGGAAGGCATTAAAGGAGCCGCTGCGTTATGAAGAAAATGAACTGTATCATCACAGCCTTCATCGTCTTTATCCTGCAGGCTGCCGTCTTGCCTTTTATCTTTAACGGTGTAAGCCAGCCCAATCTCATCTTCGTCTTCGTCGTCCTCATGGGCCTCCATCACGGCCAGCGCGTCGGCATTGCGACGGCCCTCTTAGGCGGCTTTTGCCAGGATGTCATCATTGGCAACTTCTTTGGCCTGCACCTTTTGGTGTATCTCATTGTCACCCTTGTTTGCAGTTATCTCGGCCGCAATATCGATAAGGATCAGTGGATCTTGACCCTGCTCATCGTCCTCGGGGCGACGGAAGCCGGCTTATCCTGACCTGCGGATTCCTGTTCCTGGCCGGCCAGTACATCAATGTGGCGGCGTACTTATTGGAATTCAGTATACCCGTACTCGTTTATCATGGAATCTTGGCCTTGCCCGTGGACCATGTCGTCTGGCGTCTGCGCCGGGCCGACACCTTTTATGGTTTTCCGGGTTATCGCTGGTAACTAAAGGAGACACAGATACATGCTCGAAGCGTTATTAAAAAAGAAGAATCAAGACGGCCGCTTCCGGTATCTCTACTGGGTGGTCATCGCGATTTTTATCATTCTCGTCAGCCGGCTCGTTTATTTACAGCTTTTTGCCGGTGAATATTATCACTCCCTGGCCGAAGGGAACCGCCTGCGGGCCATCCCCATTGCGGCCATGCGCGGCATCATGTATGACCGCAACGGTCAGATCCTGGTCGGCTCCCGACCGAGCTTCATGGCGACTTATGTACCGCCGAAGGGCGGCATGAGCGATGAGGAACTGACGAAATTGGCAGGCATCCTCAACGTGCCGGAAGATAAGTTGCGCGAGAAGATTCAAAAAGGTAAAGAGTTCTTACGTGCCGACGGTCCTGGCCCAATGACCTCACGCAGGATATCGTCACTAAGATTGAAGAACAGCGAAACGACCTGCCGGCGTGTCCGTCGAAGTCCAGCCGATTCGCTACTATCCGTATAAAACGATGGCCGCTCAAGTCTTCGGTTACGTCGGCCAAATCGATGAAGAAGATGCCAAACGCCTGGAAGGCGTTGAAGGCGTCTCCAATATTACCCAAATCGGCCGAGCCGGTTTGGAAGCTTATTACGATGACCTCCTGCGCGGTCAGGACGGCGGCCGTCAGGTTGAAGTCGATGCTGCCGGCAGTCCGGTCACGGAAATGGAACGAAAAGAACCGGTGGCCGGCCACAATATGCACCTGACCCTGGATCTTAATCTGCAGGAAGCGACGGAACAGGCTATGGATCGCCAGATTGCCAACGGCGTCGGCACCCACGGTATCGCTGCCGTTGCCATCGACCCCAATACGGGGGCCGTCCTGGCCATGGCCAGCCGTCCGGCCTATGACCCCAACTGGTTCACCCGGGGCATTACGGAAAAGGAATGGGCCATGATCAACGATAACCCCAACCATCCGATGGAAAACAGGGTTATTGCCGGCGAATATCCGCCGGGCTCTACTTTTAAGCTCATCACCGGCTCGGCCGCTTTGGAACTCAAAAAAAGTTACGCCTGATGAATGATCTTCGACAGTGGGCGCCACTGGTTAGTCGACATGCGAACGCCGGCGGTGAAGCCTTGGGCTGGATCAACTTCGTCGAAGCCCTGGCGAAATCGGATAACGTCTATTTCTATGAAATGGGCCGCCGCGTCGGCATCGATGAATTGGCGAAATACGCGACATGTTCGGCATGGGCAAGAAGACCGGCATCGCCCTTCGCGGCGAAGCGACGGGTTTGGTTGCCAGTGAAGAATATAAAATGAAGACCTTCCACGAAGACTGGTACTTAGGGGATACGTTCAACTCCGCTATCGGCCAGGGCTTCCAGTTGGTTACGCCTCTTCAGGCGGCGATGATCGTCAGTGAAGTGGCCAACGGCGGTATCCAGTACCGGCCGTTTATCGTCAGCCGTATCGACAATCTCGACGGGACGCCGTATAAGATCTTTGCGCCGGAACAGATAGGGACCCTGCCGGTCTCCAAATCGAGCTGGACCTCGTCCGCGAAGGGATGCGCAACGTTGCTGAAGAATCAGGGACTGCCGGTTCTTTGTTTGCCGGATTCCCCATTCAGGTCGCCGGTAAAACGGGGACAGCCGAAAACTTCGGCGGCACGGACCACGGTTGGTTCGTCGCCTATGCACCGTATGAACATCCGCGTATCGTCATTGCCGTCTTGGTAGAACAAGGCGGGTTCGGGTCCGTTTCGGCAGGCCCGATCGTCCGCTCTATGTTGGAAGAATTCTTCACATCGGCACCTATGCCGACGGCGCAAAAAACACCAATGGTACGCCGGCAGCGTCTAACCAGGCTGATGCCAATAACGACCAAACGGCTGCTCAAAACAATAACTAAGGATACGTTAAGAAGGGTGGTAATTCCATGTCTCGACTCATCGCGATTGCTTCTGGTAAGGGAGGCGTCGGCAAAACTTTGATTACAGCTTCGCTTTCCGTGCTGCTCCAGCGCCGCGGCTATCGGGTGTTAGCCGCCGATGCGGACATGGGACTGCGCAACCTCGACTTGCTTTTCGGCATGGGCGATGCCGTCCGTTACGACGCCAGTCAGGCCGCCCGGGGAAAATGTCTGCCCCGGCAGGCTCTGGTGTCGGTCTGTCCTGGCCTCGATGTACTGCCGGCCAGTCAGAAACGGACCTGGGAAAAGGTCGATGTACCGTCCTTTCACTACGTCTTGGAATCCTTAGCCGGTGAATACGACTACGCTTTCGTCGACTGCCCGCCGGGCCGCGATGAGGCTTACCGGGCGCGACGCTTGGCCGACCAGATTCTGTTCGTCGTCGAACCGTCGCCGTCGTCCCTGCACGATGCCGGACGGGTCATGCAGTATTGCACCAAGCAGAAGCGTTTTCACTACGACGTCATACTCAATAATTTTTTATGCCGACGGCGTCATCTCGACGACGGCGGCAAAATCGGCGCTGGGCGTAGAGGCCGTCGCCGGGATCCTGCCTCACGACGAAGGCATCGATCAGGCGGCAAGTCAGGGCCTGATTCACGAAGCTTCAGATAACCTGCCTTTATGAAGCCTTGTCGGCGACAGCGGACTGGCTGGAAAAGGGGACGGCAGTGGACGAAGCCTGGCTGACCAGCCTTTTGCCGCGCCGTACGGCCGGTGACCCCGAGGAATCGGGCTTATCGGTGCGGCGCCGCCGGCAGGAATGCCGGAATTGGCGCCACTATCGTCGATAGGAGAGGGAAATGTTTATTAAACGTGAATGGAAGAATTTAGATAAAGTCATGCTCCTGGTGAGCTTTTTCATCGTCTGCATCAGCCTGGCTATCATTGGCAGTGCGACGCATATCAATAAAGGGGCGATCAACTATGATTTCGTCATTAAACAGGGCGTAGCCTTCGTCATCGACTTCATGATCGTCATCTTTTTCAGCCGCTTTGACTACACCAAGTTAAAGAAGTACGGCAAACCTTTATATGTCATTAATTTACTGATGCTGGTAGCCGTCATGTTCATCGGTACGTCGGCCCTCGGGGCCAGCGCTGGATTCAGTTAGGGCCTATTACCCTGCAGCCGTCGGAGTTTTCGAAACTCATCATGATCATCTGCACGGCAGCGATCCTCAGCGACCGCGTCGGCCAGCTCAATAAGTGGCGGCAAGTCCTGCCCATCGGCCTCTACGTCGGGATTCCCTTTCTCCTGTCTTAAAACAGCCTGACCTGGGGACCAGTCTCGTCTTTTTGGCCATTACCTTAGGCATGCTCTTTGTCGGCCGCATCAAAATGTCTCTCCTGCGCAACGTCTTTTTAGCCGGCGTCGTCCTGGCACCGGTAGGCTGGCATTTTCTGAAGGACTACCAGAAGTCCCGTATTACGGTATTCTTAAACCCTAATGCCGATCTTCGGGGCCGGCTACCACACTCATCCAGTCTAAGATTGCCATCGGTTCGGGCATGCTCTTTGGCAAGGGCTTGTTCCAGGGGACACAGGAGCCAATTGAACTTTTTGCCGGAAAACCACACGGACTTCATCTTTCCGTCATCGGGGAAGAACTGGGCTTTCTCGGCTGTATTTTTCTCTTATTCCTCTATTTTATCCTCATCTACCGGGGCATCATGATCGCCAAAGAATGTAAGGATCCCTTCGGCATGATGCTGGCCACCGGTGTCGTATCCATGTGGGCCTTCCAGATTTTGGTCAATGTCGGCATGACTGCGGCATTATGCCGGTCACGGGGATTCCGCTGCCCTTCATGAGTTACGGTGTCAGTGCCTTGACGACCAATATGATGGGCATGGGGATTTTATTAAGTATTTACATGCGTCAGCAGACGATGATCTTTTAGCGATTCCTGAAGGAGGAAACGAATTGTCACATCCTGTGAGATAGATCCGATTTTATTGAGCAAAGTCAGTAAACCGGCCCGCTACGTCGGCGGGGAATGGAACAGCGTCGTAAAAGACCACGACCAGGTCAAACTGACCGTTGCTTACTGTTTTCCCGATGTTTATGAAGTGGCCATGAGCCATTTGGGCCTGCGCATCCTCTATGCTTTGCTCAACGAACGGCCCGATGTGGCTGCCGAACGAGTCTATGCGCCCTGGCCGGATATGGAAGACCTCATGCGGGCCAAGGGCTACCCGCTTTTTTTCGTTGGAAACGAAGACGCCGGTCCGCGATTTTGACATGGTCGGTTTTACCCTTCAATATGAAATGAGTTTTACCAACATCCTCAATATGCTCGATCTGGCCGGAATGCCGATTTTTGCCAAAGACCGCGGCGACGATATGCCTTAGTGGCCGCCGGCGGTCCTTGTGCGTATAATGCAGAACCGTTGGCCGATTACATCGACATCTTCTTCCTCGGCGAATCGGAAGAATCGACACAGCTTCTGGCCGATACGATCATCGCTGGAAAGAAGCGGGGAAACCCGGCGGCAAGAAAGGCCTCTTGAAAGAGCTCGCGCAGCAGCCGGGGAACTACGTGCCGTCCTTCTACGATGCACAATATGATGAGGCAGGGAACTTCAAAGCCCTGGTGCCGACGGAACCGGAAGCCAAGGCTGAAATCGAAAAATGCGTCGTCGCCGACGTGGAACACGTCTTTTTCCCGACCAAACCGATTGTTCCCAACATCGATATCGTTCACAACCGGGCAGTCCTCGAACTGTTCCGTGGCTGCAGTCGAGGCTGCCGTTTCTGCCAGGCCGGCATGCTCTACCGTCCATCCGGGAAAAGACGCCGGAACAGCTGGTAAAATTGGCCAAAGACATCGTGGCCAACTCCGGCTACGATGAAATTTCCCTCATGAGCCTGAGCTCGGCGGACTATTCCTGCCTGCCGGAACTGGTCGACCAGCTCCTCGATGCCTTCAAGGGGCAGAAGTCAGTGTCAGCCTGCCGTCACTGCGCGTCGACAGCTTCTCCGTCGACATCGCCAAGAAGGTACAGCAGGTCCGAAAGAGCGGCCTGACCTTTGCGCCGGAAGCGGGGACCCAGCGCCTGCGCGACGTCATCAATAAGGGCGTCACCGAAGAAAACCTTTTGGCCGCCTGTGAAAATGCCTTCCATAACGGCTGGTCGACGGTAAAACTCTACTTCATGATGGGCCTTCCGACGGAAACCGATGAAGACTTGGCCGGCATTGCCGACCTGGCCTATAAAGTGTTGAACTTGTATCGCTCCGTAACCCATAAGAATAACGCAAGGTGACGGTCTCCGTTTCGAGCTTCGTCCCCAAATCGCATACGTCCTTCCAGTGGTTCGGTCAGCTTCCCATCGAAGAAATCGAACGGAAACAGCAGTACATCAAGGGCCTCATTCGCGACAAACACATTTCCTACCACTACCACGACGCCAAGACCGGCCGACTGGAAGCGACCTTTGCCCGCGGTGACCGCCGCATGGGGAAGGTCCTCTACGAACCTGGAAACTGGGCTGTAAATTTGACGGCTGGACGGAAATGTTCGACTATGACCGTTGGATGAAGGCCTTTGAGTTAGCCGGCATCGATCCCGATTACTACGCGGCTAGAAACCGCAGCCTCGACGAGGCCCTGCCCTGGGATCACCTCACCAGCGGAGCTACAAAAAATTATTTGAAGCAGGAATGGAAACGGCTGAACGGGCCGAACTGACCCATGACTGCCGCCGTCTGTCCTGTACGGGCTGCGGTGTCTGCCCCAATCTGGGCGTTTCGATCATCGACAGAAAGGCAGGCGTTGACCATGGCAAGAATACGTTTAGCTGTTAAAAAAAGACGGGGCCCTGCAGTTTCTGTCACACCTCGACTTTGCCCGGGCCGTGCGCTACGTCATCATTCGGGCCAAACTTCCCATTTGTTATTCAGAAGGCTTCAATCCCCATATGAAGCTCAGCTTCGCCTCGGCCCTCGGCGTTGGCGTGTCGGCCGATATCGAATACATGGACATGGAACTTGCGGAAAAGATTCCCGTTTCCGACGTCATGGCCCGCATGAACGAAACGTCGCCTCAGGGGTTTACCGTCCTCGACGGCCGCTATGTCGACCCCAAGGCGCCGAAACTGATGGCCATTGCCAACTATGCCGTCTATACCTGCGCGGTCCCTTGAAGGAAGACCTCAGTCAAGACGGCTTGAATGCGGTTTTACAGCGCTTCAACGAGGCCGAATCGGTCCTCTATGAAAAAGTCTCTCACAAGGGGAAACATCGCGTGCGGACCATTGAAGTTAAAAATCACGTCATCGAGGCCATTCATGGGAATGTCAAAGACGGCGACGTCTACCTCACGGTAGGCATCTATCAGACCGGGGAAGGGGCCATCAAGCGATTCAGGTTTGGGAAGTCCTTGAAAAAGACTTCGGTCTGCCCGTCCATGCCGATATGATGCTGGCCCGGCGGACGGGGATTTTCGTGCGTAAAGACGACGGCAAGACGGCGTCTCTCTTTGAGGGCTATGATGAAAGGTAAGCTGTACTGCGTCGGCATCGGCCCGGGGGACCCGGAGCTGTTGACCGTAAAGGCGCTGAAAACGATCGGGGCCTGTCCCGTTCTGGCCGTTCCTAAGAGCGGCAGCGGCCCCTTGACGGCAAAGGATATTTTGCTCAAGGCCTTGGACGACTGTGATCTCACCTTGTCCGATAAGAAGGTCCTGACCTTAGACTTTCCCATGACCCGTAAGGACGAAGTCCTCGCCGGAGCCCATGAAAAAGCCGCCAAGGCCGTCATGGCTGACCTCGATGAAGGGCGCGACGTAGCCCTCATTACCCTCGGCTGCCCGACGGTCTATGCGACCAGTATTTACGTCCACCACCTCGTCCAGGAGGCGGGCTACGAAACGGCCATCGTCCCCGGTGTGCCCAGCTTCTGTGCCGTCGCTGCGAAATTGCAGCAGCCCCTGTGTGAAAAAGACGAAGCCTTACTGATCATCCCCGGCAACCATGAACAGCGCCGGCAGTTATTGGCCCTTCCGGGCAGTAAGGTCATTATGAAGCCGTCGGGGAAACTAAAGCCCATCCAAGATGAACTGAAAGACCTGGGCCTTCTCGAGCGGACATCCATGATCGAGCGCTGCGGACTGTCCGGCGAGAAAATATATGAACAGGCTGCCGATGCGGAAGAAACGGGTTATTTTGCCGTCTTATTGGTAAAATAATCGGTCTTGATAGAATCTTTCGTCAGCCATTGATAAGGAGGAGTGACACGATGAAAACGATCGTTGGTAATGTCATGCCCGAAGAAACGCGCATGGCTATCCTCGAAGATGGTCGTCTTCGTGATTTTGCGGTAGAACGCGACGATGACATGCACATCGTCAATCATATATATAAGGGGACGATCCAGAATATTCTGCCGTCGCTCCAGGCTGCTTTCGTCAACATCGGCCGGCGCAAGAACGCCTTTATTTATATGGGCGATATGTTTCCCCGGGCGGCGTCCAAAGAAGAAATCCAGCAGATGCACCTGTCCGTCGGTCAATCGGTCTTAGTCCAGATCATCAAGGACGAACAAGGGTCTAAGGGCCGAAGGCGACGGCCAATATCAGTTTGGCCGGCCGCTATGCCGTCCTGATGCCGACCGTTGACTACATCGGCGTATCGAAAAAAATCCGCGATGAACAGGAACGGGACCGGCTACGCGACATCGTAGCTGAGATCAAGCCCGACGGCATGGGCCTTATCATCCGTACCGTCGCCAAAGGCGTCTCGCGGGAAGAACTCTTGAGTGACCTTCAGTATTTGCTGCGGACCTGGGACAGTATCCGCCAGCGCTACGCCCTGGCCAAGAAGCCGACCCTCTTGTACCGCGAGGCCGATTTGGTCATGCGCATGGTCCGCGACCATTTCACGGCCGACGTCAAACAAGTCGTCGTCACAGCCGCGAAGCCTATGAACGCATCTGTCAGGTTTTCCCCGGTTCGCAGTGGCAGAGCCGCATCCGCCTCTATGAAGGGGACGAACCGATTTTTGAACACTATGGCCTCGAAGAAGGCTCAAAGGCCTGATGTCGCGCATCGTACCCCTGCCGTCGGGCGGCAACCTGGTCATCGACCATACGGAAGCCTTGACCGTCATCGACGTCAACAGCAGCAAGTATACCGGCAACGGGACGACCCTGCAGGATACGATTTTTCATGTCAATAAAGAAGCAGCCATCGAAATCGCCCGTCAGCTGCGCCTGCGGGACATCGGCGGCATCATCATCATCGACTTCATCGACATGGCCCAGCCTTTGAAACGCGAACGAAATTCTTCAGATTTTGATCCGTGAAACGGCCATGGATTGCACCAAGACCCGGTTCTCGGCATGACGGCCTGAACCTCGTTGAAATCACCCGCAAAAAGCCCGACAAAGCCTGTACCAGGTTCAGTTCGATCCCTGCGACGTCTGCGGCGGTTCGGGCTACCTCTATTCGGCAGAAACGGTCGTCCTCCAGATTATCCGCCGCCTGCGCCATATGGCAGCGGCTCATCAGCTTCGCGGCGACGTCCTCATCGAAGCTCACCCTGACGTCCTGGCACTCTTAAAGGATAAGAAGCGCAAGGCCGAATGGGAGCGGGAATTGAAGCGGACCCTCTATTTTGAAGCGTCGGGACATCCCAATCGGGAAGTATTCTCTATCTTATCGTATGCGCCGTAATAGGCGGTAGGTTCGGTCGATGTAAAGGGGGAAGGCCTATGCTGGGGAAAAAAGTATTCATCTTGTCGCTTTGCTTGGTCATGACGGCCTTGTCGGCCTTGGCTTCATCGCCGAAGGAGGCTATGACCAGGCCCGCCGAGAAGTCCTCTCCGCCTGGCTGTCCATGGCAGCTTATGACGTAAGCCGG
>ENA-OQCE01001012-OQCE01001012.1-human-gut-metagenome-genome-assembly--contig:-NODE-1012-length-12569-cov-2.417778_pt1 | contig 12569 bp, 16 predicted proteins | sample MGYA00242495_ERZ504572 | MGnify/ENA primary metagenome ERZ504572 (study PRJEB26092, sample SAMD00036228) | human gut metagenome | host: Homo sapiens | study: EMG produced TPA metagenomics assembly of...
TATGTCCGTATCCCATGATCATGCTGCGGTCAAGCCGTAATCTCTGGCAGCCCCTGCCGGAACAAACTTCAATCTCCGCAGACAGAAAATCTTCCTCGTCCACACCGTACTCTTTGGACAGAATATTTAAAATATTTGCCTTTACGCGGTCTTTCATCTCTTTTTTCTCTTTTTCATCATCACTTGCTGCCGGAATACTTCCGACAAGCAGATCAAGGTTTTCTCCTTCGATCACCTTGGATGCCTTTTTCTCCATCTGTTCTCCCGCTAAATGAATCAGCAGATCACTCACGCCAAAAACAGGATCTTCCGGTTTTTCTCCGATATTGACCGTAACCGTTGTACCGTCTTTTTTACAGATTACACCGTGCAGTGCAAGTGGAAGTGTCACCCACTGGTATTTCTTCACACCTCCATAATAATGCGTATCTAACAGTGCCATCTCCGTATCTTCATATAACGGTACCTGTTTTAAATCCATACGTGGGGAATCAATATGTGCGCCGAGAATGTTCATTCCTTCCTCGATGTCTTTTTCACCGATCACAAACAGAGCCAGACCCTTTCCCATATTATTGGCAACAATGCGGTCTCCTGCTTTTAATTTTGTATTCTGCGCAATCTTTTCACTCAGATCTGCAAATCCGGCTTCCTTTGCCTTCCGGTAGAATTCCCCTGCACACTCGCGCTCAGTCTTGCAGGAAGATATAAACTTACGGTATTCTTCCGCAAATGTAAATACATCCTGTCTTTTGGTTCCTTCCGGGTATTTCTCCCACGCATTTTTCTTTTCCATGATTTCTTACATCTCCTCATTTACTCTCGTCTATTCTTCATCATCACTTTTTGTCATATTTGCCTGAACTCTGCGATACAGTTCCTGTGCCGCATTGTAGCCCATCTTCTTCTGTCTGTGGTTGACAGCCGCAGTCTCGCAGATAACCGCCAGATTCCGCCCCGGACGGATTGGAAGGGAATGGCATACTACCTTGTTGCCCAGATATTCGATATATTCTTCTTCCAGTCCCAGACGGTCATAATCCGCATCTTTCTTCCAGTCTTCCAGTTTGATCACCAGATCGATCTGCTGCTTTTCCTTGACGCACTCTACACCATACAGAGTCTTTACATCTATGATGCCAATGCCCCGCAGTTCAATAAAATGCCGGGTCACTTCCGGAGAAGTTCCGATCAGTGTATGTTCATTGATCTTGCGGATTTCCACTACATCATCCGTAACCAGACGATGTCCGCGGCGGATCAATTCCAGAGCCGCCTCGCTTTTCCGATTCCACTGTCTCCTGTAATCATGAGACCCTCGCCATATACATCGACCAGAACCCCGTGAACGGTAATACAGGGTGCCAGTTCTTCACCCAGTGTATAGATCAGCTCTGCCATAAATTCAGAAGTCGGACGATCCGTACCAAGAACCGGCACTTCATTTTTATTGCCTCTTCTAAGAAAATTTCATCTGGCTGCAGACTGCGGCAGAAAATCACACATGGGATATCAAACTTCAGAAACGCATCATAACGGGTTTTCTTTTCCGCATCACTCATCTGCTGGATAAACGTATATTCTACATTTCCAATCATCTGTATTCTTGATTCTTCGAAATGTTCAAAATATCCGGTCAGCTGTAATGCCGGACGATTTACATCGCTGGAAATAATCTTACATTTTTTCAGATTGATATCCGGCGTAAAATTTTTCAGATTTAAAACCTGCGCAACTTTTGCAACACTAACACTTCCATTTGACATATTCATTTCCCCCTGTGGCTTCATATTAAGCAGTACCTGTGCCGGACTGCCTTTTTATAAACAGATTGTACCATGAATCTTTCCATATCACAAGTTTCTAAGCCGGTCCGGAATGCAGGGTATCATATACATTCTGTGCAGCCGCCAGATTCATGCTGTCGGTTTCTGCCAGCTCCTCCACAGATGCATTTTTCATATTTTCCATAGACTGGAATCTGCGCATCAGTGCCTTTCTTCTGGCCGGTCCGATTCCCTCAATGTCATCTAAAATGGAGTGTACCTGTGCCTTGGAACGCAAAGACCGGTGATACTCAATGGCAAACCGGTGTGCTTCATCCTGAATCCGGGTAATCAGTTTAAATCCCTCTCCATGCCGGTCAATCGGAATTTCCACATTGTGGAAATACAGTCCCCTTGTACGGTGATTGTCATCCTTGACCATACCGCAGACCGGAATATCCAGTCCCAGTTCTTCCAGCACCTGCAGACAGATATTTACCTGGCCGCGTCCGCCATCCATCATAATGATATCCGGGAAGCGTGTAAAACTTCCGACTTCCTGTGGCATATTTTTTTCTTCCAGTTCTTTCTGTTCCTGCATGCCGTGCGTAAACCGCCGGGTCAGGACCTCATGCATGGAAGCGTAATCATCCGGTCCTGATACCGTACGGAGTTTAAATTTCCGGTAATCGCTCCTCTTTGGCCGTCCTTTTTCGTATACAATCATGGAACCGACGGTTTCAAATCCGTTGATATTGGAAATATCGTAAGCCTCCATACGGTTTAGGTCTTTCATGCCAAGCAGCTGTTCAATCTCTTTTACCGCACCGATTGTGCGGCCTTCTTCCCTCTTGATCTTTTCTTTATCCTGACTAAGAACCAGCTGTGCATTTCTTGCCGCCAGTTCCACCAGTTTTTCTTTCAGTCCTTTTTGCGGAATTCTTATCGTCACTTTCCGCCCACGTTTTGCAGTCAGCCATTCCTCCAGTACCGGAATGTCTTCGATCGCCTCCTGCAGCATAATCTCCCGCGGAATAAATGGCGTGCCGGAATAATACTGTTTCACAAAATTTACCAGAATATCTCCCGTGCTTTCTTCCGATCCCACGCGCACATGAAAATGATCCCTTCCGATAATCTTTCCACTGCGGATAAAAAACACCTGAACCACCGCATCCCGGTCATCACTCGCCAGTGCAATGATATCTTTGTCTTCTCCGTCCGTATTGGTAATTTTCTGTTTCTGGGCAATCTGGCTGACACTGTTTAACAGCTCACGGTATTCGATCGCCCGCTCAAACTCCATCTCCTCGGAGGCTTCCTGCATTTTTTCTTTTAATTCACGCAGCACCGGCGCATAATTTCCATTTAAAAATTCCAGTGCTTTGCTGACCTGTTTTCCATAGGTTTCTTTATCCACATATCCCTGACACGGTGCACCGCACTGATGAATATGATAATTCAGGCAGGCACGGTCCAGCCCGATGTCCCGCGGAAGCTTTCGGCTGCAGGTGCGTAGTTTATAAAGTTTATTGATCAGTTCAATCGTATCTTTCACCGCACCTGCACTCGTATACGGTCCAAAATAACGGGACTTGTCTTTTTTCACCTGCCGGGAAAAAAGAACCCGGGGAAAATCCTCCTGCACGGTTACCCGGATATACGGATACGTCTTATCATCCCGCAGCATGGTATTGTATTTCGGTGTATGTTCCTTGATCAGATTGCACTCAAGCACCAGTGCCTCCAGTTCGGAGTCCGTGATAATATACTCAAAGCGTGCAATATGCTCCACCATCTGTTTTTTCTTGATTCCCTCATCATGGCTAGGCTGAAAATACTGCCGTACCCTTTTGCGCAGACTGACTGCTTTTCCTATATATATGATTGCATCTGTTTTGTCATGCATAATATAAACTCCCGGTTGATCCGGGAGTTTACGCAATTCTTCCTGAAAGTCGAACATGATTTAATCCTCAAACATATCATCACTCACAAATGCGGCTTTGGAATCCTTTTTATCCTTCTCTGTGTCATCCGGCATCAGGGCTTCTTTATCCTCTTCTTGCGGAAGTCCTTTCATCTCGCGGAAAATCTTCATGAATTCCTTGCCGGTAATGGTTTCTTTTTCATACAGGTATTCACTGATATGATCAAGAATTTCACGATTTTCCGTCAGCATCTGCATTGCTTCATTGTAACTGTTATTAATAATGGAAAGTACTTCCTTATCAATCTGTCCTGCCGTGTCTTCTCCGCAGATCAGACCGGCTCTTCCATCCAGATACTGGTTTTCCACCGTAGCAAGACACATCATGCCAAACGTATCTGACATACCGTACATGGTAACCATGGCACGCGCGATCTTGGTTGCATTCTCGATATCGTTTGCTGCACCGCTGGTTGCGGAATGGAATACAAGCACCTCCGCAGCACGTCCTGCCATAAATGTCGTAATCTTTGCAAGAAGTTCGTCCTTGGTCTCTAAATATTTTTCCTCTTCCGGCGTCTGCAGCGTATATCCCAGTGCCCCCATCGTACGCGGTACGATCGTGATTTTCTGTACCGGCTCCGTATTTTTCTGCAAAGCAGATACCAGCGCATGCCCTACCTCATGGTAGGAGACAATCTTGCGTTCTTTATCACTCATCACGCGGTCTTTTTTCTCTTTTCCACCGACAGCCACAAGTTCAAATGCTTCAAACAGATCCGACTGATTGACAAACTTTCGTCCATTCTTTACCGCATTGATGGCAGCCTCGTTAATCATATTGGCAAGATCCGATCCCACCAGACCGGCAGTAGCCAGTGCCAGTGCATCCAGATCCACCGTTTCATCCATGTGTACATCCTTGGAATGTACTTTTAAAGTTTCCAGACGGCCTTTCAGATCCGGCTTGTCAACAATGATCCGACGGTCAAAACGTCCCGGACGAAGCAGTGCCTTATCCAGAACTTCCGGACGGTTCGTTGCCGCAAGAATTAAAATACCTTTGGATGCATCAAATCCATCCATCTCCGCAAGCAGCTGGTTTAAGGTCTGTTCACGCTCATCATTGCCACCGCCATACCGGCTGTCACGGCTTTTACCGATTGCATCGATCTCATCAATAAAAATAATACACGGTGCCATCTTCTGCGCTTCCTTGAACAGATCACGCACACGGGAAGCACCCACGCCGACGAACATCTCCACAAAATCAGAACCTGCCAGGGAGAAAAACGGAACCTTTGCCTCTCCGGCAACTGCTTTTGCCAGCAATGTCTTACCGGTTCCAGGAGGTCCGACAAGAAGTGCCCCCTTCGGGAGCTTTGCCCCGATATCGCTGTATTTCTTCGGATTGTGCAGAAAATCCACCACTTCCTGCAGGGATTCCTTTGCCTCGTCCTGTCCGGCAACATCTTTAAATGTCACACCGGTTGTTTTCTCCACATATACTTTGGCGGTTGATTTTCCAACCCCCATGGCTCCTCCGCCCATCCGGCGCATCAGGAATCCAAAAAAGAATCCAGATCAGTACCAGCGGAATAACAAAGCTTAAAATGTTTACCAGCCATGCCGAAGTATTGTCCGGCACGGATGCCGAAATTTCAATCGCTTTCCCCTCTGATGTCTTTGCACTCTTGAGTGTCGTGATCAGATCCGGATCATTGACAATTCCGGTGTAATATGTTATCTCATATGGTTTTTTATCGTCCACCAGTGTGTAATCCATCTCATAATTGCTGAATTCCACTGTTTTGATATTATTTTTTTCCAGCTGTTTTAGGAATTCGGAGTATGTAGTTTCCTTCGAACTCATCTGTGAAAACCGGTTGGCAAAAAATGACAGGAAAAAGAGTGCCACCAGAGTGACCATGATAAATCCCAGGATCATCTGTCCGTTATGGTTGTCTTTCTTTCCTCCGTTGTTGCCACCGTTGTTTCCGTTATTACCATTGTTTCCGTTGTTTCCATTATTTCCGTTATTATAATTATTGCCACCGTTATAGTTTCCGTTGTTATAATTATTCGGTGCCTGATTGTCCATAAGCCCTCCACTTGTATATCTCTTGTAATCAATACCCTTATTATATGTAATAAGAAACGCAAAATCAACATTTTGTTCGAGAACTTTTCCTATCCTTTCTAAACTTTTTATAAAAAAGTGTGGAATATTTTCGTTGTCCGCTGTATAATATTAAACTATGGTAGTTAGATAAAAACTTAGGAGGAAAATTATGCCTGTAAAATACGTCTTTGTCACTGGCGGTGTCGTATCTGGTCTTGGAAAAGGTATCACTGCTGCATCTTTAGGACGTCTGCTCAAAGCGCGTGGCTACAAAGTCACCATGCAGAAGTTCGATCCATATATCAACATTGATCCGGGAACCATGAACCGATTCAGCACGGTGAAGTGTTCGTAACGGATGATGGAGCGGAAACCGATCTGGATCTCGGTCACTACGAGCGCTTCATCGACGAAAGTCTGACAAAGAATTCCAATGTGACAACCGGTAAGGTTTACTGGTCCGTTCTGCAGAAAGAACGTCGTGGAGATTATGGCGGAGGAACCGTACAGGTAATCCCGCATATTACCAACGAGATCAAGAGCCGTTTTTACCGTAATTTCAACATCCGATGATATGCATATTGCAATTATAGAAGTCGGCGGAACCGTCGGAGATATCGAAAGCCAGCCTTTCCTTGAAGCAATCCGTCAGTTCCAGCACGAAGTGGGACATGAGAATGCGATTCTCTGTCACGTTACCCTGATTCCGTACCTGCGTGCCTCACAGGAATTAAAGACCAAGCTACCCAGGCAAGTGTCAAGGAACTGCAGGGTATGGGTATCCAGCCGGATATCATCGTCTGCCGTTCCGAGCAGCCGTTAGATCAGGGATTAAAGGACAAGATCGCACTGTTTTGTAATGTTCCGAACACACATGTACTGCAGAATCTGGATGTTGAGTATTTATATGAAGCTCCATTGGCGATGGAAAAAGAAAATCTTGCGAAAATTGCCTGTGAGTGTTTAAATCTTGACTGTCCGGAACCGGATTTAAGTGACTGGAAGTCCATGGTCAATGATCTGCGTCATCCGGACAAGGAAGTCCGGATTGCACTGGTCGGAAAATATACCGCATTACACGATGCTTACATTTCCGTTGTGGAAGCTTTAAAGCACGGCGGTATTCCAGAGCATGCAACAATCGACATCAAATGGGTAGACTCCGAAGAATTAAATGTAGACAATGTAGATGAGGTGCTGGGTGATGTAAACGGTATCCTTGTTCCCGGCGGATTCGGTCTGCGCGGTGTCGAGGGAATGATCCTTGCCGCACGCTATGCCCGCGAGAACAAGATTCCGTACCTTGGTCTCTGCCTCGGCATGCAGGTATCCATCATTGAATTTGCACGTCACGTATGCGGATTCAACGATGCACACAGTATCGAACTTGACCCGAACACAACACATCCGGTCATTGCACTGATGCCGGATCAGGACGGTGTAGAAGATATCGGCGGTACCTTAAGACTCGGCGCTTATCCTTGTGTACTGGACAAGGATTCCAAAGCATATGAAGTATACGGAACCACTGAGATTTCCGAGCGTCATCGTCATCGTTATGAAGTAAACAATGATTATCGTGCCACTCTCACCGAGCATGGCATGAAACTTTGCGGAACTTCTCCGGACGGAAGAATTGTAGAAATGATCGAACTCCCGGATCACCCATGGTTTATTGCCACACAGGCACATCCGGAATTAAAATCCAGACCAAACCGTCCACATCCACTGTTCCGTGGTTTTGTGGAAGCAGCAACCAAGTGTAAACGATAATGTAATTCCCGGCGGTTTTTCCGCCGGGTTTTCACTTTATTTGAAAGAGGAGAACTGTCATGCCCAAATCTGTGAATCAAAAACAAAAGCTGTTATTCCTTCTGGATTATCTGCGTCAGAACACGGATGAAACCCATACCGTCACTACCCCACAGATCATCGACCATCTCGCGGCAAACGGCATCCGGGCGGAGCGTAAAAGCATCTATAACGATATCCAGACGCTTTGTGATTATGGTTATGACATCATCCGGACCGAAGGCGCGCATGCCGGTTACCGCATAGCAGACCGCACATTTGAGCTGCCGGAAGTCAAACTGCTTGTTGACCTGGTACAGTCTTCCAAATTTATTACCACAAAGAAATCACGGCAGCTGATTGGCAAACTGGAACAGCTTGTCAGTAAAAACGATGCGAAAAAACTACAGCGTCAGGTTGTCGTTGCAGACCGCAACAAAACCAGCAATGAAAAAATCTATTACAGCGTGGATGTCATCCATTCTGCCATTGCAGAAAACCGGCAGATCCGTTTCCACTACTTCGACTGGAATGTCAGAAAAGAAATGCAGCTGCGCAAAGACGGCAGATTCTATCAGGTCAGCCCCTGGCTTCTTACCTGGGATGACGAAAACTATTATCTTGTTGCCTATGACGCGGATGCCGGGAAAATGAAACATTACCGTGTCGACAAGATGCTTGATCTCTCCGCTGTGAATCAGGCGCGGTGCGGACGGACCGATTACGAACAGATGGATATCGCCTCTTATTCCCGCAAAAATTTCGGCATGTTTGCCGGGGAAGAGACAACCGTACAGCTTCTGTGCGATACTTCCATGACCGGTGTCATCATTGACCGCTTTGGTGCCAGTGTAGCCATGCGCCCCTACGATGATACCCACATTCTCGCACGGGCACAGGTTGCTGTCAGTCCACAGTTTTTCGGCTGGCTTGCCGGCTTATCCACACATATCCGTGTGATTTCCCCGGATTCCGTTGTCAATGAATACCAAATTTTTCTGCAGGAAATCCTGCGCAGTTATACCGATATGCAATAATCGTTTCCAAAGGAGGAATATACTATGAATTTACCGAAAGATCCTGTCATGCTTCTGTCTGTTGTCAACACACAGCTGCGTGATCATTACCCGACACTTACCGAACTTGCTGCCGCATATATGACAGATGCAGATGCAATTACAGAAACCCTTGCAGCCATCAATTATCATTACGATGAGGGGCAGAATCAGTTTATTTAACAGGCAATCGCCTGATTCACTTCATAAAAGGAGGGGAACTTTTGTATGGCCAGTTGTGATTTTTGTGCATACAATGAATATGATGAAGAGGACGAAGCATACTACTGCTCCGTCAATATGGATGAAGACGACATGGCTCGTTTTGTCCAGAGTAATTACAAAGAATGTCCTTTTTACCGTTCCGGGGACGAATACAAAGTTGTACGGCACCAGATGTAACCTGGTGCCGTTTTCGTAAAATACTAATTATATTATGTTTCTGCCCACACATCCATGGATTTCTTTCCATGCTTTCTTCCCCAGAGATACAACAGCACGCAGGCAGCCAGAAGTACAATATCGGCAAAAACCGTTCCCTCAATGCCAAAACCAACATTATATGCAAAACTGTCTCTTGCTGTCGCTGCATTCAGCTTAAATACCGAATACGGTACGTTGATTCCGCTGTTTGGCAGCCCAAAGAGAATGTTCTGCGTAAAATTCCATGCTGTATGTACGGCAAACGCACACCAGAGACTGTCCATATAATATACCATGAGGGAAAACAAAATTCCGACAAGAAAAATATTCAGGACAGAAAGCACCGTAACTCCATCATTCGCCAGATGCAGCAACGCAAACAGCAGTGCATTTCCGACAATTGCAACCACCGGATTTTTATAACTCCTGCGCAGTTTCTGATATAGAAATCCCCTGCACAGCAGTTCCTCTGCCGACGACTGGATAAACACGGTCAGAAACACAACCACAAACCACAGCGGATGAATGGCATCGTAGGTCAGTACAATATCATGGTGCAGCCACGCAATCAGAATACAAAATCCATTTAGTACAAATCCCAGAACCAAACCGAACAGCAGATATTTCCAGTTATTTCCCTGTGGTTTCGTGCCGACTGCCTGTAAAATCGGACGATTCCGTTTTCGGATACCGATCCAGAACAATGCCACGGCCCAGATTCCCCAAAAAATCACATACATCAGTGTCGTATTCAAAAACGCAGAATTTAGTATCTCAGGGTTTCTTGCATAGGCAATCCCCACCGGGATTCCGAGAACAAAGTTTCCTAGAAATTGTCCTAAAACCATGAGAATCACAGTTTCAAGGTAAAGCACCGGAAGCGTATCAACAATTTTGTTTTTCAGCAATTTTTTCTTTTCCATTTGACTGAAACTCCTTTTCTTTTATCTGTTTCTCATTATATCTTTGCACGCTTAATGTTTTACCTGTTGTATCTTAACGCTTCCTTAAACTGCCGTTTAACGAAGACGGAAGTCTATTGGTTTTATCCACACTATTTGGTATCTTTATTTCGATGTACCAATTTTGCCTGCCGGTTGATCAGACGTCCGATCAGTCTACCGACTCATCAATTCCGTAGCATGCACTGTTGATACACAGATCATAATTGATCGCATCACCCCAGCGCTTACCGGTAAAGGAATGATAATAATCCTGGTGCTTATGATCCATCTTGCGCACCAGATTAATGGCCTGTTTCAAATCCAGATTTTTCAGTTCCATCATACGGCGCACACGGATCGCAAACGGTGCCGTAATATAGATGCTGATATGCGGAATATGCTGTCCGGTCAGTACGACATCCGCAGCACGTCCCATAACAATCATATCTTCCTCTTTTGCCAGCTCACAGATTAAGGCACTCTGCCGGAAGAAAGATGCGTCTTTCTTTGACAGACCATGATAACGCTTAAAATCGCTGACTTTTGCCGCATCTGCCCCGAATTCTTTTGCATCTCTGCGATCTAGAATCTGATTCAATACCGATTCATCATAATAATTGATATGCAGTGCTTCCGCCAGTGCAAATCCAATATCAGTACCTGCACTTCCATGGGAACGGCTGATACAAATTACCAGATGATCCTTCTCAGAAAACTTCTTGCTCAGAATCGAAGAATTCATATCTGCCAGATCTTTATCCACAATATCTACCGAGCCAAAGCTCATCGGCAGATTTGCTATTCTTCCAGAATATCATTATATTCAACCAAAAGGTCATGGCGTGCTTCTTTATTCCGGATACTTCTCGCCATGTTTCCGATCAGAGCCAGTTCACTTCGAAGCAAATGCCCCTGTGGATTGGAAACAATAAGCATGGTCAGGTCATCCAGCACACGCGCTTTTTCTCCGGTAAATGTCTTTCCGAGTCCAGAACCGGAAGTCTTGTACACCTTTTCATCCAGTTCATAGATGCGGTTCGCCAGCTTTCTGCATTGTTCTTTGTTGTCCATAGCCTTCTACCTCCTATAAAAAGAATACCAGTGTATCAATGATAAATACCGGAATCAGAAACTTCAGGGAACATAACATATATCCAAAGAAGGACGGCATCTTAATACCGTTTTCATCCGAAATGGACTTCACCATAAAGTTCGGAGCATTTCCGATATAAGTGTTGGCTCCCATAAATACTGCACCACAGGAAATCGCCATCAGCATTTTGACAGCAACGGTTCCCACGGTCGTTGCAACACCTGTCGTGGCACCAAGTGTACCTGCGGTGGTAAGGAATACCAGATAGGTTGGTGTATTGTCCAGAAAGCTGGAAAGTGCACCGGTCGCCCAGAACATCTCTAATGGTTTCGTCAGCCCCAGTTCTGCTCCCTTGCTCTTTAAAATCATCAGTGCCGGCTGCATGGTGATAAAGATACCGATAAACAATACTGCAACTTCCTCGATGGCACCCCAGGTAAAATGGTTCTTGGTACGAACCTCTGATTTTGTGGTTTTAAACGACAGAAATGCCGCAACCAGAATAATCACAATCTCGATCAGTGTCGGCACAGCCAGTCTTACACTTCGAAAGATCGGAACGCTGATGACACTTCCATCTGCATTCTGGAAAGCTTTCATTCCCGGAAGAACGCCACTTAATACAACACCTGCCACAATCATAATCATAAAGATAATATTGTGCAGACCATTCACCTTTAACGTGGTAGTCGGTCTGGAGATATCCGGACGCATGCCAAGTGCAATATCCCTGCGATATGCACGGCGGTCAATGAAATAAAATACGGTCAGAAGAATTACCATATTGAATATCAGTACCGGGAACAGACGCAGACTCCAGGTAAATGGAACTCCTCTCATAAATCCCATCAGAAGTGGCGGATCACCGATTGGTGTCAGACATCCACCCATATTGGAAATCAGGAAAATGAAAAAGACCATAATATGACTCTTATTTCTTCTCCAGGAATTCATCTGAATCATCGGACGCACCAGAAGCATACTTGCACCAGTTGTACCGATACAGCTTGAAAGCAGTGTTCCGATCGCCAGAAGTCCGGTATTCATACGCGGGGAACCCACGAAATCTCCTTCCAGGTTAATGTTTCCTGAAACACAAAACAGACCAAACAGCAACACAATAAAGGAAAGATAATCATTTACAATACATTCCAATACCGTTTCTGCAGTCTCTCCTGCACCGTATTTTACAGCAAACGGAATCATAAATAAAAGTGACCAGATGAGTACCGCCCAGCCCTTATTTTTATCCCACCATTCTCCTTTTACCAATGGGAAAATTGCGATACATAATAAAAGACCGGCAAACGGTATGCACAGCCAAAGCGGTATGTTACCCATTTTCTTGTACCTCCTTATAATCTCTGTATATTTTACGCCTCAGCCCCCAAAAAAGTAACCGCTAATTCGTCAAATAATTAACAAAGTTCCAATCTCCATTTCAC
>ENA-OQCE01001014-OQCE01001014.1-human-gut-metagenome-genome-assembly--contig:-NODE-1014-length-12565-cov-2.093986_pt1 | contig 12565 bp, 13 predicted proteins | sample MGYA00242495_ERZ504572 | MGnify/ENA primary metagenome ERZ504572 (study PRJEB26092, sample SAMD00036228) | human gut metagenome | host: Homo sapiens | study: EMG produced TPA metagenomics assembly of...
CGATTTTCGGTCTGGATATGAAGACTTGTTTTAACGGAGTGTTTGCGGATGCGGACAAGTTCAATAAGAAAGTGAATTATTTCTTTCTCGGCTGTGGCACGGAGGAACAAATGGAACAAAGAAGATGGTGGATTCACTCCGGAAACTGGGTATCGAGGTTGATTATTACGAATCGCAAGGCACAGCGCATGAATGGCTCACGTGGAGACGTTGCCTGAAAGAATTTGTACCACATTTATTTAAACACTGAAAATAGCATGAAAATGAAATCTACATTTATCGCAGCCACATTGTTGCTCGTTTCGGTTATGACCGAAGGAGGACTGTCGGCACAGAACCGATTGTGCAAACTTGCTTTACTACAGACCTGCTCCTATGGTGCACGACGGCACCTTGTATGTGTATACGGGGACACGATGAAGACAAAGCGGATTTTTTTCTGGATGCAGGAATGGCGCGTGTATTCTACCAAAGATATGGTGAACTGGACCGATCACGGTTCTCCGCTTGCCATCGAGTCTTTCGACTGGGCGGACGATCGTGCCTGGGCATCGCAATGTATCGAACGCAACGGGAAATTCTATTGGTATGTGTGTCTGCATTCCAAGTTGACAAACACGATGGCTATCGGTGTGGCGGTGGGTGATTCGCCTACCGGCCCTTTTAAGGATGCTATCGGCAGACCGCTTTACGAAGGTAGCTGGGATTTTATTGATCCCACGGTTTTTGTGGACGATGACGGGCAGGCTTATTTATATTGGGGAAATCCGAATGTTTACTATGCCAAGCTGAATGCCGATATGGTTTCGCTGGATGGTGAGGTGTCCAAGGTGGAGCAGACTATAGAGAGTTTTGGTTCTCCGGGGCCGGACAAACGGGAGAAAGGAAAGAAATACAAGGACATCTATACGGAAGGTCCGTGGTTGCACAAGCGTGGCGGTACATATTATCTGTCGTATGCAGCCGGCGGAGTACCCGAACACATCGCTTACTCGATGAGTGACACTCCGACAGGACCTTGGAAGTATATGGGAGAAATTATGCCGTTGCAAGATACCGGTTCGTTTACCAATCACTGTGGAGTGACGGATTATAAAGGTAATTCTTATTTCTTTTATTCACACCGGGAAATTACCCGGTGGGGGTGGTTTCGGACGTAGCGTGGCAGTGGAGCAGTTCAGTTACAACCCCGATGGTACTTTCCCGATAATTAATGCGACGACAGAAGGGGTGTCGCCGGTAGGCACACTGACTCCTTATCAACGTGTGGAGGCGGAAACGATAGCTTTCTCCGAAGGAGTAAAGTCGGAATGGAATGCAAAGACGGGGGTGTATGTATCCGGAATTCATGACGGGGATTATATAAAGGTACGCGAGGTGGATTTTGAAGATTTGTTGCCCAAGTGTCTTTGTGTGTCTGTTGCCAGTGCCCTTCGCGGCGGGTGGATAGAAATCAGGACCGACAGCATCGGCGGAACGCTGATAGCTGAAATGAGGGTTCCTCATACCGGAGGATGGGAATGTTGGACAAGTATAGAGGCGGATGTGACGGTTCCTGTGACGGGTGTGCATGATGTCTATTTTGTGTTCAAAGGCAGGAAAGGAAGTGAACTGTTTCATTTTGACTGGTGGAAATTCAGCCGGCAGGAAATGACAGAGCAAGAGGTGAAAGACAGGACGCAGGCCGCATCTACCAATATTCCGGGTTACGAGTATCCGCGGCTGGACGAGGAGCATTGCGCCCACTTCCGTTTCTATGCTCCGCAAGCCGGAAGGCTTCAGGTAGACTGTTGCGGTAAGAAGTATGACATGCAGAAGGACGCGGATGGCTTTTGGACAGTAAAGACCGATCCGTTGGTCGTAGGATTCCATTATTATTTTTTGATAGCGGACGGGGTGCAGGTGGCCGATCCGTCCAGTTTACACTTTCTTTGGTTGTTGCCGTATGGCGAGTGGGATAGAGGTTCCCGAGGGAGTGGAAGGTGATTACTATCGTCCTCAGCAGGGAGTACCTCATGGGCAGGTGCGCTCGTGTACTTATTATTCGGAAGCCAAAAAGGAATTCCGCCGTTGCATGGTCTATACTCCGGCTGAATATGAAACCAAGGTGAAAAAACGTTATCCGGTACTTTACCTGCAACATGGCATGGGCGAGGATGAGACGGGCTGGTCGGCACAGGGATGTATGCAACATATTATGGATAACCTGATAGCCTCCGGGCAATGTGTGCCGATGCTTGTTGTGATGGACAGTGGGGATGTGGAAGCTCCTTTCATTCCTCGCAAAGGGAAGGATGTGAATGAGGAGAGAGCTTTGTATGGTGCCTCTTTTTACAGGGTGATGCTGGAGGACTTGATACCGATGATTGACAGGACGTTCCGGACTTATACTGATCGTGAACATCGTGCAATGGCAGGATTGTCATGGGGTGGTCATCAGACTCTCACTACCACATTGCCTCATCTGGACAAGTTTTCGTATATTGGCGCATTCAGCGGTGCTATCTTCGGACTGGATGTGAAGACTTGCTTTGACGGTGTGTTTGCTGATGCCGGCAAGTTTAACAAGCAGGTACATTACTTGTTTTTGGGATGCGGAACGGAAGAACGGTTCGGTACCCGAAACTGGCAGAGTCTTTGCGCAAATAGGTATTCATGTGGACTATTACGAATCGCAGGGCACGGCACACGAGTGTTGACATGGCGTCGTTGCTTGTACCGGTTCATGCCTCATTTGTTCAAAAATAGAAAGTAGAAAAAGAAATGAAGAAGATCATTATTATTATTACCTGCTTCATTGGTTTGTCGGGGGCGTTTGCACAACAACGGGAAATGTTCCATAATCCGGTGATTGAGTCGGATGTACCTGACCCTTCCATGATAAGGGTGGAAAACTATTACTATCTGGTAAGCACACCATGCACCTGATGCCGGGTTGTCCGGTGATGCGTTCAAAGGACTTGGTGCATTGGGAAACGATCAGTTATGTGTTTCAACGGCTTACTGACTTGCCCCGTTATGATTTGAAGGAAGGCACGGTATATGGTCGCGGACAATGGGCCTCCAGCATCCGCTATCATGACGGACGGTTCTATGTATGGTTCTCACCCAATGATGAACCTCATCGTGGTTATATCTATACCGCCGAAGATCCGGCGGGCGAATGGACATTAGTCTCCCGTCCGCCTCATCATCATGATGCTTCTTTGTTTTTTGATGATGACGGCAAAGTCTATCTGTTTTATGGCACCGGACAACTTCGTCAGCTCAAGAGCGACTGAGCGATGTGGAGCCGGGAGGTATAGACCAAAAGATATTCGAGCGGGATGCCGACGAGCAGGGACTTCTGGAAGGAAGTCAGGCATTCAAGCATAACGGCAGATATTACGTGATGATGATTTCCATGGACTGGAGCATTCCCGGACGGTTGCGTCGTGAGGTGTGCTATCGTGCCGACCAGATAACCGGTCCGTATGAGAAAAAGGTGATTTTAGAAACCGAATTTCAAGGATATGGTGGCGTGGGACAAGGCTGTATAGTCGATACTCCTGACGGAAACTGGTATGGCTTTATTTTTCAAGATAGGGGCGGCATAGGGCGTGTGCCCACATTGATGCCCTGCCGCTGGGAAGACGGTTGGCCGATACTGGGAGATGCGGACGGACGTGTGCCCGAGTGTATGGAGATGCCTGCTTCCGGAGAGAAGTGTAAAGGAAGTATCATGGGAAGTGATGATTTCGACACCGACCGGTTGAGCTTGAACTGGCAGTGGAACCATAATCCGTTGGACAATTGCTGGTCGCTGACAGAGCGTCCGGGTTTCCTGCGGTTGAGGACCGGAAGGGTGGTGGATAATCTGTTTCTGGCTCCCAATACCTTGACCCAGCGTATGAGCGGGCCGAAATGCAGCGGTGTGGTAGCTATGGATGTCTCGAAGATGAAAGAAGGGGATGTTGCGGGCTTCAGTGCTTTTAATGGGTTGTCCGGAGTGCTGGCTGTGGTCATGGAGAACGGGAAAAAGCAGTGGGGTGATGTCACATCAGTCTGTCAGTCTTTCGGACCGGGAAAAAAGGGTGACTGCTGTGGAAGTACTGGAGAAGGAACGCATAGATTGTGAAAAAGAGGTGGTCTATCTTCGTATGGAGGGCGACTTTGCCGATAAAAAAGATGAAGCCACTTTTTACTACAGTTATGACAAGAAAACGTGGAAACGAATAGGGGAGCCTTGTAAAATGGTTTTTGATTATACAAATTCTTTATGGGAAGCAAGTTTGCTATTTTTAATTATGCTACTAAAGATTTGGGAGGATATGTGGATATAGATTATTTTGAGTACGGTAACTAAAAAGTGAATAGAATGAAACTAAAAAAATGTGTGGGGATATTCTTGTTCTCCACCTTGTGCCTGAATGTAGGAGCTATAGATCATAAAGGGATTACTTTCGACCGGCTGGCTCCCGACCGTTTCACACTGATGGAAAACGGAGTGGCCAATGAAATATTGGTGGACGAGCAGGAAGATGCCGGTGTGATGATAGCAGTAAGGAATCTTCAGAATGACTTTAAACGGGTGAGTGGCCGGGCTGCCGGGTTATGCTATACTCCCGGTGTAAAGCGTATGGTTATGGTAGGTACGTTGAAAAGCCGTTATATCCGGGAATTGGTAAAGGCGAAAAAGATAGATGCTTCGTTGCTGGAGGGCAAGAATGAGAAATACCTGATGACCGTGATATCTGCTCCCTTGAACGGAGTGGATGAGGCGCTCGTCATTGTGGGAAGTGACAAACGCGGAACGATTTATGGGATTTATGAGCTTTCGGAACAGATTGGTGTTTCGCCGTGGTACGACTGGCGGATGTGCCGGTGATGCCCCGGCAGAATCTTTCGATGACGCGTGGAAGTTATACGGCGGGAGAACCGGCGGTAAAGTATCGGGGTATCTTTTTGAATGACGAGGCTCCTTGCCTGACCGGATGGGTGAAGCACACTTACGGCACGAATTATGGTGATCATCGTTTTTATGCCCGTGTGTTCGAACTGATTCTGCGTCTGCGCGGTAACTTTATGTGGCCTGCCATGTGGGGCTGGAGCTTTTATGCGGATGATCCGGAGAACAGCAAGACCGCCCATGAGATGGGGATTATAATGGGAACCTCACACCATGAGCCTATGGCACGCAATCATCAGGAATGGGTAAGGAAGCGTAGCGAATATGGGGTGTGGGACTATGCTTCCAATCAGCAAGTGATTGACCGTTTTTTCCGTGAAGGTTTGGAGCGTGCCGCCGGTACGGAAGATTTGATTACCATTGGTATGAGAGGTGACGGTGATACTCCGATGGGTGGAAAGGAAGGAGAAGATGACAAATATGTGCCGCGTGATGAGGAAAACATGCGCCTGATGGAGAAGATATTCCGGAATCAGCGTCGTATTATCAAGGAAGTGACGGGAAAAGCGCCGGAGAAACGTCCGCAGGTATGGGCTATTTATAAAGAGGTGCAACGCTATTATGACATGGGACTCCGTGTGCCCGATGATGTGATTATGTTGCTGAGTGATGACAACTGGGGGGATGTGCGCCGGTTGCCGGATGCCAAAGGACGGAAGCGTTCCGGCGGATGGGGGATGTATTATCATGTAGATTATGTGGGGGCTCCCCGTAATTCCAAATGGTTGAATGTAACTCCTATACAAAATATGTGGGAACAGCTTCAGTTGACTTACAGCTATGGGGTGGATAAGCTTTGGATATTGAATGTGGGTGATTTGAAGCCGATGGAGTATCCTATCACTCTTTTTATGAATATGGCTTGGAATCCGGAACGCTATGCGGCAGGGAATCTGTTGGAGCATACACGGGCGTTTTGTGCGCAACAGTTCGGTGAGGAACAGGCGGATGAGGCCATGCGTATCCTGAACCTGTATTGCAAGTACAATGGACGCGTGACTCCCGAGATGCTGGATAAGGATACTTATCATTTGGCTTCGGGGGAATGGAGCAGGTGGCCGATGAATATGTGAAGCTGGAGCGGAAGCCTTGCGGCAGTATTTGAAACTGGATGCCGCTTACAGGGATGCTTATCGCCAACTGATTCTTTTTCCTGTGCAGGCGATGGCCAATCTATATGAAATGTACTATGCACAAGCCATGAATCACAAATTGTACCAGGAGAACAATCCGCAGGTGAATGAGTGGGCCGACAAGGTGGAGAAGGCGTTTAGGCGCGATGCGGAATTGTGCAGGGAATACAACGAAGAAATGTCGGGAGGCAAGTGGAACGGAATGATGATGCAGAAACATATAGGCTATACTTCGTGGAACGATGATTTCCCTGCCGACCGTTTGCCGGAAGTTTACCGGATAGAGCAACCGGAACAGGCTGTAGGAGGATATTTGTTTGCCGGTGACAAAGGGGTGGTTTCCATGGAGGCGGAGCATTACTTTGCATCATCCGCGGCACCGAAGACCGCCTGGACAGTCATACCGCACATGGGACGTACGCTGAGCGGAGTGGCTTTGATGCCTTATACACAGTCTGCTGAGGGAGCTTCGCTCTCTTATAAAATGAAAATACCGCAAAAAGTAGATACGGTAAATGTGTATGTCATTGTGAAATCCACCCTGCCCTTCCTCAGACGGGAAGGTCATCGCTACACAGTAGGTTTTGAAGGAGGGGAGGAGCAGACTGTCTGTTTCAATGCGGAGTTGAACGAGCATCCGGATAATGTATATCGCGTACTGTATCCCACAGTGGCCCGTCGGGTGGTGAAGACCCGGGTGAAGTTGAGCCTGCCCGACCGTGCGGACGGAACCTATACATTGGTTCTGAAACCGGTGGAGCCTGCCATCGTATTTGAAAAGATTGTGGTGGATTATGGCGGTTATGAGGATAGTTATTTGTTTATGGACGAATCTCCTTGCCGGAGAAATAAACTGAATGGACAATGAAAAACATCAGATTGACAGTTTGGATAGGAATGATGTGCGGGTGCTTGGCGGCAGGAATGTTGCAAGCCGGTACACGACCGGACAATGCCTGTCCGGCAGAAGAAGACGGCAGCCGCTTGTGGTTGCCGGTGATGCGCCCGGCGGAAGGTGCGGAAGTGGAAGTTATATATAAAGGAAAAGTGTCACCCACCATAGCCATTGCCATTGCTGAGTTGAAAAACGCCTGGAAGGGAGAGCCTGTACTTTTGGAGAAAAAGAGGACAGGGCAGGGGGATGGGTTTGCCATCACTTCTTCGGAACATCAGGTCCGTATTCTTTCATCCACCGAGGCAGGATTACTTTATGGTGTTTATTGTCTGTTGCGTATGCAGGCGGCGGGGCAGGTCACAGTACCTCTGTCGGTTACTGAACAACCTGTGTATGATCTTCGCATCTTGAACCATTGGGATAATCCGGATGGTACGGTGGAGCGTGGTTATGCCGGTCGTTCTTTGTGGAATTGGGAAGAACTTCCCGGAACTTTGTCACCACGTTACGAGGCATACGCCCGTGCCAATGCTTCTGTGGGTATTAATGGAACGGTGCTGAATAATGTCAATGCTTCGCCCCAAGTGCTGGCAACCTCCAGTCTGGAGAAAGTCAAGGCATTGGCTGATGTCTTCCGGCCTTATGGTATAAAGGTCTATTTATCGGTTAATTTTGCATCTCCTATCCAGTTGGGCAAGTTGGATACGGCAGATCCGTTGGACAAGGAGGTCATCCGGTGGTGGAGGCGGAAAGTGAAAGAAATTTATACGTTGATACCTGATTTTGGCGGCTTTTTGGTAAAGGCCAATTCGGAGGGGCAGCCGGGACCATGTGATTTCGGGCGTACTCATGCCGAGGGAGCGAATATGCTGGCGGATGCGTTGAAACCCTACGGAGGAATCGTGATGTGGAGGGCGTTTGTCTATAGTCCTACCGACAGTGACCGTGCCAAGCAGGCCTATTTGGAGTTTATGCCTTTGGACGGGCAGTTTCATGACAATGTAATAGTACAGATAAAGAACGGACCGATAGATTTCCAGCCTCGCGAACCTTACAGCCTTTGTTCACAGCCATGAAGCGGACTCCCATGATGGTGGAGTTTCAAATTACTCAGGAGTATTTAGGCTTTTCCAATCATCTGGCTTATTTGGCTCCTTTATGGGAGGAGTTTTTTGGCGAGGTGCGTCCGGATAGGTTAAAAGCTGCTGCGGGTGTGGCAAACATCGGTACGGATGTGAATTGGTGCGGACACCATTTTGCGCAGGCCAACTGGTATGCTTTCGGGCGGTTGGCATGGAATCCGTCGCTGACTTCAGACCGGATTGCGGATGAGTGGTTGCGGCAGACGTTTACTTCCCAGCCGGCATTTGTCCGTCCGGTCAAAGAGATGATGTTGCAGAGCCGGGAGGCGGTGGTGAATTATATGATGCCGTTGGGGCTGCATCATCAGTTTGCATGGGGGCACCATTATGGGCCTGAACCGTGGTGTAGTGTGCCCGGTGCTCGTCCGGACTGGTTACCTTCTTATTATCATAAGGCAGATAAGGAGGGAATCGGTTTCGACCGTAGCAGCAAAGGGAGTGATGCCGTTTCTCAGTATCCCGATTCACTTCGTCAGATTTACAATGACAAGGCAACTTGTCCCGAGATTTATTTGCTTTGGTTCCATCATGTGCCTTGGCATCATCAGATGAAAAGCGGACGTACGCTTTGGGGGGAGTTGTGCCATGCATACGATAGAGGTGTGCGGCAGGTACGTGGTTTTCAGGAAGTATGGGACAGTGTGGAACCTTTTGTAGATGCACGCCGGTTCGGGGAAGTGCAGTCGAAATTGAAAATCCAGATGCGTGACGCCGTGTGGTGGAAAGATGCTTGTCTGCTTTATTTCCAGACTTTCTCAGGGATGCCTGTTCCGGCCGGCATAGAACGTCCGGTACACGAGTTGGAGGATATGAAACGCTTCCGGTTGGAAATCTCGAACTATGAATGTCCTGAGAGTGGGTTCAATAAATAAATTACGGTTTTTAACTTTATAAGAAAAATGAAATATAAGTTGGCTTTAGTAATGTCGGTTCTTTGTGCATTTTCCGCATGGACCGAAGCAAAGGTGAAATTGCCTGCCATCCTATCGGACGGTATGGTATTGCAACGTGAGCGGCCCGTTAAAATATGGGGAAATGCCGATAAAGGAGAGAATGTGACCGTTGTTTTTAAAAAGAAGAAATTCAGTACGGTAGCCGGGGAAGATGGTAAGTGGCTGGTGGAGCTGCCTCCCATGAAGGCAGGCGGCCCTTTTGAAATGACCGTGAATGATATCCGGTTGAAAGATATTCTAGTGGGTGATGTCTGGCTTTGCTCCGGACAGTCCAACATGGAATTGACCGCCGGACGGGTGACTGATAAATTTGCCGAGGAAATAGCAAGGGATGAGAATCCGATGATACGGTATGTGAAGATTCCTTTAGGCAATGATTTGCATGGACCTAAAGACGATCTGCCGGGGGCAGACTGGATGTCGCTGACTAAAGAAACTGCTCCTTCCTTCTCTGCTTTGGCTTATTTCTTTGCCAAGGAGATGTATAGGGAGACGCAAGTACCTGTGGGCATTGTTAACTCCAGTTGGGGGGGAAGTTCCGTCGAGGCTTGGATGAGTGAGGAGGCCTTGCAGAAGTTTCCGCGTCAGTTGCACGAGCGTGATTTGTTTAATTCGGATGAGTATCGTGAGTTGTGCAACCGTTCGGGACAGATGATGAACCGTTTTTGGGATACCGCTTTGTACAAAGGAGACCGGGGACTTCATGACGGGATATGCTGGAATCGTCCGGAACTGGATGATACGGACTGGCAGACAGTAGATATGTTTTCCAAGGAATGGGGAAGAAAGAATGGATATCCGGTGAGTGGCTCTCATTGGTTCCGTCAGAAAGTGAATGTATCAGCGGAACAAGCCGGAAAAGAGGCTGTTCTTCGTTTGGGGTGCATGGTGGATGCCGATTCGGTGTTTGTGAACGGGATTTCTGTAGGTAACACTTTCTATCAGTATCCGCCGCGTATTTATCGGGTGCCGGCTTCTATATTGAAACCCGGTGAGAATCTGGTGACTGTCCGGCTGATTAATTACGGAGGGGCCGCCAGTTTTGTGCCCGATAAACCTTATTGTCTAGCATGGGGGACAGATACAGTCCGTTTGTCCAGCCGCTGGAAATATCAATTAGGCTGTGAGATGCCTGCACGCACCAACAGTGTCTCTTTTCAGAATGTTCCTACCGGCATGTATAATTCCATGATTTCTCCTCTGCGTAATCTGGCCTTTACCGGTGCGTTGTGGTATCAGGGAGAAACGAATACGGGCCGTCCTAATGAATATGAGGAATTGCTGGCTGCCATGATTATTGACTGGCGTGAGAAACTGGCTGATAAAGAATTGCCTTTCTTTATTGTACAGCTGGCCAATTTCATGAAGACACATTCGGAGCCGGTAGAAAGTAATTGGGCGGCTTTGCGTGAAGCGCAACGGCAAGTAGCGTTGAAAGTCCCGAATGCAGCTTTGGCGGTAGCGATTGATTTAGGCGAGTGGAACGATATTCATCCATTGAATAAAAAAGAACTGGCAAGACGTATCTCCCTGTTGGCGAAAAGAGGGGTGTATGGTGATAAAAAGAGTGTGCACAACGCCCATGTGTACGGGCATGACTGTCAATCATGAAGGAAAGGCTATTCTTTCTTTTGAAGCGGGAACTGATAAATTACGGGCGGTAGATGAATTGACGGGATTTGCGATAGCTGGTGCCGATGGACATTTTCAATGGGCGGAAGCAGTTGTCATCAATGGGAATCAGGTGGCAGTATGGCATAAAGATATCCCTCATCCAGTGACGGTACGTTATGGTTGGGATGATAATCCGGTTCATGCGAATTTGAGAAATATGGCCGGCTTGCCGGCTTCTCCTTTCCAAATTTCATTGGGGGATCAATAATTCAAATGTTAGGGGAAGGAATGGCAGTGTACTAAATGAGTTGATATGAATTATTTAGTACACTGCCTGTTGAGGTTCTATTCTGTGAGTGTACCAATCCGTTATGCACACTTCCTCTCTGATTTTGCAGGTGGGCCTGAATGATGATTCTTTTCAGTCTGTCCAAAGCATGTCGCTCATGATCCCGTCAGAAATAAAGATGCCTTTGCGGGTGAGTCTCAATACATCATTGACAAGTTCTAATGTACCTTGCTTTAAATGCGGAGCAGCCATGCGGAGACAATAGTCGTACAACTTTTCTCCAAATTCATCACGTAGCTTTGACAGTGGCATACCCCATTCCGTGCGGATGCGGGTAATGAGAAAGTCGTTATACCGGGTATATAAATCCAATTCTTCTATTTCGAAAACGGGTGTCCCTGCGGAGATTCCTTTTATATAGGTATCCAGTGAGGCGACATTCCATTGGCGGGAAACGCCATTGTATGAGTGGGCGGAAGGGCCGCAGCCAAATACTTTTTCTCTGTCCAGTAACTGGAATTGTGGCGTGAGTAAAGGCCCGGCAGCGAGAAATTGGAAATCTCATAATGATCGTACCCTTCGGAGGTCAGCCGGTCTATCAGTGTGCTGAATAAGGAAACGCTTAAGTCTTCGTCCGCCTCTTCCACTTTATGCTGTTCACGCAGCTTCCACAATACGGTATCTTCTTCGTATATCAGGTGATAGGCCGATAGATGTTCGGGGTGTAATAAAAGGGCTTGATCCAAATCTTGTTGCCAGGTTGACAAGGTTTCTCCGGGCAGGCCATACATTAGGTCAATGCTGATATTTTGAAACCCGGCGGCACGGCAGTTTTGGAAAGCTTCGATGGCTTGCCGGGCGGTGTGACGGCGTTGCAGTACTTTCAATATGGATTCGTTAAAAGTCTGAATGCCATACTCAGCCGATTGAAGGGGAGGGTGCGTAGCATAGCGATATACTCTGGGCTCAGATCGTCAGGATTGGCTTCAAGGGTTATTTCGGGATGACTGCCGATGGAATAGTTCTTATATATATAGGAGAAGATAGTCTCAAAGTCTTCTTTGTCAAGCTGAGAAGGGGTGCCTCCTCCCCAATAAATGGTTTCAACCGTTTCACCGCCCAGGTATTCTTTCCGCATTTCCAGTTCACTGCATAGTGCATGCACATAAGCTGTTTTTCTTTCGATTTGAGTCGTAGAGAAGAAATCGCAATAAATGCAACGTCGTTTGCAAAAAGGGACATGAAGATAAATACCTGCCATAAACTTAGAATTTTCAGCAAAGCTATAAAAAAAGGGCTTATCAGACAAATGAAAGCTACTAACCCCAAGAATGTGAAGCCATAAAACTATGGTTTCTTAATAATGTGCCGTAAAACATAGTTTAGTAACACCTCTCTTTGAGTTTGCTTTTTTTCTCTTTATTTTCTAATTTGCGCTCCACATTTTTAGGAGATATGAAACACATATCCGTTTGTTAATAATTAATCTTAGATATCATGAAAGTATATCAGACTAACGAAATTAAGAACATTGCACTCCTTGGCAATGATGGATCAGGTAAAACCACCCTCACAGAGTCATTACTCTTTG
>ENA-OQCE01001017-OQCE01001017.1-human-gut-metagenome-genome-assembly--contig:-NODE-1017-length-12551-cov-1.700982_pt1 | contig 12551 bp, 10 predicted proteins | sample MGYA00242495_ERZ504572 | MGnify/ENA primary metagenome ERZ504572 (study PRJEB26092, sample SAMD00036228) | human gut metagenome | host: Homo sapiens | study: EMG produced TPA metagenomics assembly of...
AAAGGTATAAGCAATGTGAAGAAGGGTAAAAAGATACCGGTATCTCCATTGCCGATGCCGGCAACTCATTGTACGGGGATTGGCGACCGATACAGCACGACTACCCTGAACGGCCTCCCCATCGCCTCTCCCAATCCCGACAACAAGCTGATTCCGCTGGATCTATTTCCATCGAGCACCATACAGAACATCACCGTGAGCAAGGTATATAACGCGGAAGCCTTTGCCGATTATTCAGGTGCACATATAGACATCAGTACCAAAGAGAACATCGCCGAAGATTTCTTCAGCATCAGTTTCAACACCGGCGGGAAGTTCAATACCTTGGGCAAAGACCGCTATCAGATGAACCGCAACGGCTCATTGTTCAGACTTCCGGTGTGGACCAGGCGGCACTCGATATGCCTCTGTCTGATTTTGACAACTATGTAAAGACCGGAAATATATTCGACACCTCGTTTGCCGTAAAGAAGAAATCAACCCTGCCGGACTTTAACGGTAACCTCGGCTTCGGCAAAAACATCAGCATCGACAGCCAAACACTCAGCATACTGGCATCCGTAAGCGCCGGCAACGGCTATCAGAATATGGACAACGCTTTCTATAAAACCCTGGAAGCAACCGGCAATGTACAGGACAACTTCTCATACGACAGCTATGCCCAAGAACTGAAACTCGCCGCATTAGGATACATAGGCTACACGCTGCGCCGGCACGACCGCATAGGCTATACTTTCTTCTATACGCGTAATGCCACAGACACTTACCAACGCCGTGAGGGAATAGATGCCGAAGACCACGAGCTGACCGGAAGCAATAACATCACACATATCTACACTTTGCAGAACCACCAACTGAACGCCTTCACAACTTCGGCGAACAAGACCGTTGGGAACTGACCTGGAGCGGGTCGTACAGCAAGACAGGAAGCGAAGAACCGGACAGACGCCAAGTGATGTACATAAAGAATGATGACGCACACTCGGCCTGTTCAAACTGAACCGCCAGGAAACCATGCGCTATTTCGGCAGCCTGGATGAAAAGGAGTGGAACGGCAACCTCGCCCTGCGCTGGAAGTGGAACGAAAACTATTTTCTGAAACTGGGCTTCAACTATAAAAATAAAAGCCGCGACTACAAAGCAACCCGTTTCTACTACAACCTGAACAAAATTAATCCCACCGTTACCGACATCTACGATACAGACGGCTTCCTGAACCAAGAGAACATAGCAGACGGAAACGTAACGGTACAACGCGTGATGCAACCCAAAGACAGCTACCGCGCAGGAAATGAAATTTACTCCGGATACCTGCTGACCGACTTCTACCCCGTACCGTCATTACTTGTAAACCTCGGCGTACGCTACGAAATAAGCAAACAGTGGGTGGACTATGCCACTGACGGCGGCGACTGGTATGCCGAACGGCGCAATCTGGATAAAAACGATTTCTTCCCCACCCTAAATCTGAAGTACACAATAAACGACACCAACAGTATCCGTTTCTCCGCATCCCGTACCGTTACCCGTCCATCATTCATCGAAATGGCTCCCTTCCTCTATCAGGAATCCTACGGTTCGGCACAAATCCGCGGTAATGACGAGTTGCAGAACGGCTACAACTACAACTTCGACTTGCGTTACGAACGCTTCGGCAAAAACGGAGACATGATTTCGCTGACTGGTTACTTCAAATACCTCGACAGCCCGATAGAACGTATCCAGGCATTGCAAGGCGGAGCTACCCTGCACAGCTTCCGGAATGCGGACAACGGAATGGCTGCCGGCGTAGAAGTGGAATTCCGCAAACAATTGATAAAAGACTTGCGTTTGGGCGCTAACCTCAGCTATATGTATACCAACGTAAAACTGCCCGAAGGCGGCGCTTACACCAACAAGGAACGTCCTTTGCAAGGCGCCTCTCCCATTCTGGCCAATGCAGACCTCACCTACTCTCCCCGCTTCGGTGAAGAACGGCAACTGAACCTCGCCTTACTATACAATCTGCAAGGCAGCCGCATCCATGCGGTGGGCGTATCCAATCTGGGAGACATCAAGCAACAGACTCTGCACACACTGAACTTCAGTGCCGGATACGACCTCAACAAGCATTTCAGCCTGAAACTGCAAGTAAACGACCTGCTGAACCGTAACGTCATCTTTAAGCAGGAAGTACCTTCCACCGGCACGGAAGTGGAAGTGGAGCGCTATAAAAAAGGCACCGACTTTGAAATTGGCTTCAGCTACAAATTATAAATCCTTTTAAATAGATTATCAAACAGACGAACAGTCAACTTAAAACAATTGAATTATGAAAACAATGAAATCGAAATTCTATTCGCTGGCTCTCGCAGCCGGAATGCTGACCCTCACCGCTTGCAGCGATGACAACACCAACGACAGCAACAATGACAAAGGCAACGGGATAGAAAACGGCAGTACCCTGAAAGGTACAATAACCGAAGACGTAACCCTGAAAGCCGGCAACACCTATAAACTGAGCGGTGAATACATTGTAGAGGCAGGCGCCACATTGAACATCGAAGAAGGAGTAAAGATTATATCTGTCTATGACAATATCGTAGACTATATCCTGGTGAAGCAAGGTGCCAAAATCAATGCTGTAGGCACGCCCGACAAACCCATCGTCATGACCAGCGAAAAAGAGGAACCCGGAGCATGGGGCGGCATTCATATCTGCGGAAAAGCGCATACCAATGCCGAAGGCGGTAAAGGAAGTTCAGAGATAGGCGGCGCCGTATATGGCGGCAATGACGATGCCGACAATTCCGGAACATTGCAGTACATCCGTCTGGAATACACCGGATTTGCCTTCGACGAAGAACATGAGGCCAACGGTATCTCCTTTTACGGTGTAGGAAGCGGTACGATTGTAGACCACTGCGAGGCTTACAAAGGTTCGGATGACGGTTTCGAGTTCTTCGGCGGTTCGGTAAACGTAAGCAATATGGTAGTGGTAAGTTGCAGCGACGACTCTTTCGACTGGACCGAAGGCTGGAACGGAAAAGGCACTGACCTCGTTGCCTATCAGGAAGCCAAAGCCACATTAGGATACGACTGCGACTGCCTCATCGAAGCGGACAATAATGAAAACGACAATGCAGCCACTCCCGTATCGCATCCTGTACTCAAAAACCTCATCCTCGCAGGTAACGGCGAAAGCAAACAAGGCATCCGTCTGCGCCGCGGCACTCAAGCGATATAGACAATGCCAAAGTATGCGGCAAGGGGCAACCGCTGGTAGTGGAGAGCGCATTAACGAATGCCGCACTGAAAAACGGTACTTCCAAACTCACCAATATGACCGTCACTGCCGCATTGGAATCCGACGGAGATTACACCAACGACGACTTCACCGCCGTAACAAGCAACAAAGTGGATGCTACGCTGTCCTACACTTCCTTCGATGCCATTAAAGCCGCATGCGACTGGATGAAAGGAAACTGGATAAAATAACCCGCACGCATTCCAAATTCTCTTTATAAAGTTTATCAGGGCAACAGCCTGCAATGGTTCAAACTTTTGCAGGCTGTATGTTTTTTCTGTCCGCACAACCGAATTCCCATGAAGCATCCGCACCCAATTATCCTCCAGGAGTTAAGACAGCACCCTTTGGAAATCCCTTCCTGACGGTGATTGGAATACCTGCAAATCGAATTCGGGAATGATGGCCAACACATGGTCAAATACATCCGCCTGCACTCCCTCGTATGGAACCCAGTCCTTGATGGCACAGAAAAAATAAAGTTCCATAGGAATACCGCGGTCGGTCGGTTGCAACTGCCGCACCATGCAGGTCAGTTCCTTGTTTACATCGGGAAGACTTTTCAGATAAGCGGTCAGATAGGCCCGGAACACACCCAGATTGGTTTGACGACGCCCATTGACAAGGACGGAATTGTCGATATGATGTTTCTTATTATACTCCTCTATCACCGCTTCCGTCTGCTCTACGTAATCTTTCAGCAAACGAATCTTACGGTATTTGTCCAGCATCTCCGGAGTACAGAACCGGACGCTGTTCATATCAATGTTTATGGAGCGCTTGACACGCCGTCCCCCACTCTCGCGCATGCCGCGCCAGTTCTGGAATGAGTCGCTGACAAGCAGATACGGCGGAATCGTAGTAATGGTATTATCCCAGTTACGTACCTTCACGGTGTTCAGCGTGACTTCTATCACCGTACCGTCTGCACCGTATTTGGGCATCGCAGTCCAGTCGCCCACCTTCAGCATATCATTGGCGGAGAGCTGCACCCCCGAAACAAATCCCATAATCGAATCCTTGAACACCAGCATCAGGATAGCGGCAGAAGCACCCAACCCCGCCAATAGCGACAACGGAGACTTGTCAATCAGAATACTTACCACCACGATAGCCCCTACAAACCAAAGTATCACCTGGACAGTCTGCAACATACCCTTCAAAGGGCGGTCGCGAAGCTGCTCCTTCTCGCTGTATACGGCATAAACGGCTTTCAGGAACGAGTTGATAAAACTTAGGAATGTGATTAGAATATAAATCAGGCAGACACGCTGTATAAAGCCCAACGTGGAGGAACTCGTCTCGGCAAAGGCTACCGGAATAAAGACATAGATGATAACGGGAGCCACCATACGACTGAGGTGAATCAGTACCTTACGGTCAAAAACAATATCATCCCATGTAGCTTTTGTTTTCCTTATCAAATGCGCCACTACTTCAACAGGATATTCCGACAAATGACATCAGCCAGAAACGCAACGATAAGCACAAGCGCAAAAGCTATAAACTGATCGAGCATATCGGCCAAAGAAGGGGCTGTTCCCCAAGAAATCAATAATTCGTCGATATTCTTTAGTATATCCATGATAGTTAGGTATAAAATATGAGGTATAAAGTATAAATAGGGCGTCAGAGCTTTTCCCGTTCGAGGAACTCGCGGATGTCTTCTTTTAACCACTGATAGAGATAAAGGTTCTTGTAACCGCTGTTTTTCTTCAACATGACGGATACATTGACCTGACTGTTTTCGTAACCCGTCAGTTCATTGCGGAACTGTTCGCTATGCTCTGCCAGGCGTTTAATTTCCTGCTCACGTTCACGGCGCAGTACGGTGCAAACGGGTATCAGCAACTTCAGGACCACACAATCCATAATATGATGCCCCTGCATATAGAGATAGGTATTGTCGGGAACCAATCCTAATTTCCGCAGTTCCTCACCCAACCGGTCAACATCCTCTATATACTGCGGGAAACGGGTTTCCATTTCGGAGAGTTTAACAGACACCGTACGCTGCATGGCATCCAAGACACTGTAAGGATGCCGCAGGTTTATTTCCTGCAAACGGACATAGGAATTGAAATCGTACATAGGAAATGTATGCGTATCGTGCCGGCGGTAAAACCATACGTTCCATAAGAACAGCGGATAGGCTATCTGCGAATAGCGTTTCAGAAAAGCAGGGAAATCAAGGATGTGACGGTCGTTCAGTGTTGCCTGTACACAAACCTCATGAAGGCTTTCGGCAAAACAATGGAAATTCTCAATGGCATACCCGTAGGTTTGGAAAATATAAGGATTACGGTTTATCTTCCGCGACACATTGGTGGCTCCCTGCAACAGAAAGTCATAGTCACTGTCCACACAAGCTATCAAGCTACGTCCGAGTTCCGTGGTATTGAGCGTATTCATCAACACCATTTTCTTGCCCTTTGCCAGTGAAGTGGCGGAAGGAAGCATCACCTGGAAATAACGCTCCTCATTCTCGAACTCAGCCAGAAGGGTACGCCAGAAAGCGATGTCGTCATAGCTTTCCACATACGCCACAATACGCCTGCGCCCTTTCTTTGACGAGAATTTGTGTGCGGCATCCAAATAGGCTGAAGTAAGATTATGTCGGAGAGATGTTGCCAAAATAAATGTTGATTTAATAATGAATATTCAGTGATGTGCGATTGATACTCACCTGCCGCCAATCACCGTTGAAATATCTTCCACTTCGGTCACCGCGTCCAGCCAGCCTTCCATTATCACGGCAGGCGAGTGGGTGGTGAGAATGAGCTGCACATTCGGATTGAGTCCGCGTATCATGCCGATAAGTTTTTGCTGCCACTCGATGTGCAACGATGCTTCCGGCTCGTCCATGAAAAGCACACAATGCTCCTCATTACGCACCAGCACGGTCAGCAGGATTACCAGCATCTGTTTCTCGCCGGACGAGAGTTTATAGGGCAGAAGCCGCTCGCCGTCCTGATAAAAGACAATGTCATTGCTCTTACGGTCGATTTTCTTACGGGTATAGCTGAACAGTTCGTCAATCATATCCTGAAATTTCCGTTTAGGCACAGACAAGGCGGGAGCCAGACTCCGTTGCTGTTCGTCACCGCTCAACAGCTCAATCATTTTGTTACCGATATTCACCTGATAATCAAGATAACGGCGCTGGAGCAGATAGAGCTGCCAATCCAATTCGGACTTTACATTCGGGTCTGCCATGCGGGCGGTGAAATCTCCCATAATAAGAGGACGGTCATAGCTGCGAATTACATCATAAGGAATAAAAGTCGCTTCCGGATTGTCGAAGAAAACATGTACACCGTTTTTCTCATCGCTCTTTACCTCTCCCGTAGTTTGCTCAAGGTAGCCCACCGAACGGTTTAAAATCGTAGTCTTCCCTACTCCGTTGATGCCGGAAAGTATATTGACATCGGGACGCAACTCCCAAGCTATATCGTATCGGTGCCACAATCCGTGTATTTCGATACGTCTGATGTAATTGGCCTGTACTTCCATGGTTTCTATATATTCGTGTAGCAAATATAAAGAAAGAGATTGAGAAAATAGTTACCTTTGCAGCGTTTTTCACCACAAAATAATACACAATTTTACAATATGAACAAGAACATACAAGGCCATCTGTTCGCTCTGACCGCCAATATCCTATGGGGATTAATGGCACCTGTCGGCAAATCCGCATTAGTCGAGTTCTCAGCTCTATCCGTCACCACTTTTCGCATGGTAGGTGCAGCAGCCTGTTTCTGGTTGCTCTCACTGTTCTGCAAACGCGAGCAGGTAGGCCATCGGGATATGTTGAAGATATTCTTTGCCGCACTCTTCGCACTGGTATTCAATCAGGGAGTCTATATCTTCGGACTGTCCATGACCTTCCCCCATCGATGCCTCTATCGTAACCACCACTCTTCCTATCGTAACCATGATTGTAGCTGCCATTTATCTGAAAGAGCCCGTTACGAATAAAAAAGTATTGGGCATTTTTGTAGGCGCCATGGGCGCATTGATACTGATTATGAGCAGCAGCAATGCAGGAAGCGGCAATGGCAGCATCATGGGTGACTTGCTATGCCTCATCGCCCAAATCAGTTTCTCTATTTACCTGACCGTATTCAAAGGATTATCCCAGAAATACTCTCCTATAACCCTGAACAAATGGATGTTTGTATATGCCTCCATGTGTTATATCCCTTTCTCTTACCATGATGTAGCCGCCATACAATGGGCTGAAACCTCTACTGCGGCACTGTTACAAGTAGGCTATGTGGTGGTAGGCGGCAGCTTCCTGGCTTATATATGTATCATGACGGCACAAAGGCTGTTGCGCCCCACAGTAGTAAGCATGTACAACTATATGCAACCTATCGTGGCTTCAATCGTTACAGTCATAGTCGCATGGCTACATTCAATATTGGAAAAAGGTATTGCCATTGCACTGGTATTTCTCGGTGTATATATCGTTACGCAAAGCAAATCACGCAAAGACTTTGAGAAGGAAGGGAAAGAGGTGTAGGAAACGAGAGACTGTCAAAATGTAGTTGATGATTTCTTTTAGACACGGATTACACGGAAAAGAATAAAATAAATCTGTGTAATCCGTGCCTAAAAACAAATAGTAAGGGGGAAGATGCCTTGAAGTGCATCCCACTAATTTTTCAATCCCGCAAAATAAGTATCTAACAGGTTCTTGGCAGCAACAAAGGATGTCAGATTACCTTTTAATACCTGACTCTCTTTATCGGCCAGCATCGCCTCAATTGTAGGATTATGATAGAAACTGTCACGAAGTTGTTCGTTAATGGTTTCGTACATCCAATATTTACTCTGCTCGTTACGGCGGTATTCAAAATAGCGTTATCTTTCACGAAGTCTATATACTTATATACCATATCCCATACTTCCTGTACTCCAAGATTGTAGAAGCCGGAATAGGTCAGGACCTGCGGTGTCCAGCCGCTCTCCGGAGCCGGAAAAAGGTGCAGTGCATTACGGAACTGGGCAGCAGCCAGCTTGGCACGTTCCAGATTATCCCCATCCGCCTTGTTGATGACGATACCGTCCGCCATCTCCATGATGCCGCGCTTGATGCCTTGCAGCTCGTCGCCCGTACCGGCAAGTTGGATAAGCAGGAAGAAATCCACCATTGAATGTACGGCCGTCTCGCTCTGTCCCACACCCACTGTCTCTACAAATATCTTATCAAATCCGGCAGCTTCGCAAAGTACAATCGTTTCACGCGTCTTACGCGCCACACCGCCCAACGAACCTGCCGAGGGACTGGGACGAATAAAGGATTTGGGATGAACGGAGAGTTTCTCCATGCGGGTTTTGTCGCCCAAGATACTGCCCTTACTGCGTTCGCTGCTGGGGTCGATGGCTAGCACAGCCAGCTTGCCGCCGTATTTCTCCAATACATGCAATCCGAATACATCGATAGACGTACTTTTACCGGCTCCCGGCACACCGCTGATGCCTACGCGAACGGAATTGCCGGAATACGGCAGACACTTTTCTATCACCTCCTGCGCTATGGCCTGATGTTCGGGCTTTACGCTCTCCACCAGTGTTACGGCACGGCTTAATATCGTAACATCACCTTTCACAATGCCCTCTACATACTCTGCAACGGAAAGTTGACGTTTTTTCGGTTTCCGCTTCAAATAAGGATTGACGGATGAAGTTGCTCAATGCCTGCATTGACAACCAGACCTTTATATTCTCCGCTATTTTCTGGATGTTCCATGGTAAGATTTATGGTTTATTTCGCTTTAATATTAATCTCGACTTTCGGCTGCATCGGGTCATTCGTAATCATCAGCAAACGCAGATGACGGCGTTTCTTTCCAATATTCCGCTTTACAACCGTTACACGCAGACGGGTGCTTTCGCCCGGTTTCAGCACGCTCTTCTTCAAACCGGCTCCCACTGCCGGATGGAATACCTGAAGCTTGCTGATTTGCAAAGGAGAACGTCCGGTATTCGTTATAACAATATCCTGACGTGCCTTCGACTTCTTTGCCAATGCTGTGCTCATGTCAATATCCTTGATAGAAAGGTTGACGACAGGAGCATTCGCCTTTTCCGTATCGCTCATGCCCGAAAAGTCCGGCAGAAGAATAGCGGAAACAGGTATCTCATTTTCATCGCCCACCTTGTCGCCTGCAAAACGTGCCAGATAGACAGAGGACTGCGTCAATCCGAAGTCCGTCAGCCGTTCGGAATCCAATGTGACGGTAATGACCCCTTTCTCTCCTTTTTGCAGGACATTGGGTTTTACTTCCGTTTGCAGATAGGGCGGCAGATGCATCAACACGGGTTCGTATGGACGATCGGACAGGTTCACTACCCCGATATGCATCACCGGCTTCTCACCGGCTTGTACATCGGGAAAATCAAGACTGTTCTTGTCAATACGTATCTGTCCGATGAGGTATGGATGGGTTTTGGTAAAGTCCTTGATTTCACGCACCACCTCACCGTTGAACTTCAAATAGACCAGATGGGGTTGCGCATTGCAGTAAATGGCTACGGATTTGTTGAAATGCCCCAAAGCCTCCGCATCAAAAGTGACGTTGACTGTTCCCTTTGCTCCCGGAGCGATAGGTGTCTTTGTCCATTGGGCCACGGAACAGGCACAATCGGGTTCCACCTCGGTAAGCACCAAAGGCCGGTCACCCGTGTTTGTTATGGAATATTGTACCGTCACCGGATGTTTCCATTCAATCTGCCCGAAATCATACGTTTCCGTATTAGAGGTAAAACGCGGTTGAGCTACGGCAGTCAATGCCGTAGCTGCAATCGCATATAGAGTGATAAAACTGCGTCTCATTTATATTGCTTCTAAATTAGTTGCACAAATGTAAAGCTTTTAAGCGAGATACACAGATTTTCGTTCTGCTTTTTATAACCTATAAACATTCGATAGCAAGTAAATCTATCCAGCCTATTTAATAATAACAGTTCCTCCAGCAGAGTGAGAAGCATATTCCGGCGCATAGGCACACTGCACGGTAGCCAGTCCGGTTTCATACGTACCGCCACGAGCCACCCGGTAGCTATGTTCCAATACATAAACGCCTTTACCCAGATGATCGAAGAAGAAATTGGTTCCTGCATCTTCCACTTCCGCATAATATCCGACCCCGTTGTTCCAGCGATAACCCGAAAGCGAATTTTCCGGTTCGAAACAAGCTCCGCGCTGGTCTTTCAACTGAACGAAATCCATGGCACGGTCCAGACGGACAGTAAGTCGGGAAACAATCTTATCACCCACGAAGAGCTGTGCTACCTCTGTCAACGGTTGCAAAGATTTCTGCCCGTCGGCCGAAATGCGCTCTACAAAGAGTTTCTTCTCAATGTTCAATGCTCCGCCCTGCTGCTTCACATCGGATATGGGCGACAAGAATTGTGCGTAGACAGCTCCCCATGCAATGCCCGCATCCCTTTTCTCTACGGTAACGGACTTTGCTTTCACCTCAGGACTGCCTTGCGCAAAGACTTCCTTAACATATCCCAATCCGGGTACGGTAGTCTTTGCAGGAGAGAAAGTCTCCAACACCTTATCACCCAAAGTAATGCGGACATCTCCTTTACTTTCCAGCAAATTGCTACCCTGACACAACAACGCATAAACCGCATCAGCAGTAGCTACCGGAGAATCCCAGCTTGTCGTCTGTTTCTGTTTCAGCAGCCAAAGCTTCATTTCTTCTACCAAAGCATCATTGCCGCCTGCCTCGCGCAGAGCTTCCATTACAACTACATGAGCGGGTACAGGCATCATACCCCAAGTATAAGGATTGGCATGGAAAGCAAAATGAGCTCCCATTTCATCCGTCTGTACAAGGTGCTCTTTTATGGAAGCTATAAGCTCATCCGCTTCCGTTTTATGTCCTGCCTTCTGCAGGATAACGGCTGTCCGCACTTTACGGATCATGGTACCGCTCTCAAGATTACGTCCCAGCTTGGTAAGGAAGTAACCGAATGCTTTTGCATATTCTCCGGAGAGCTTTACCGAACCGAGAGATACCAGATACATATATTCCATAGTGGCATCCGACAAAACGGTAATCTTCGTTCCATTCTTCTCTGCCTTACGGATAGCACGGTATTCTTTCAGAGCCTCTTTGTTCAGATAGTCAAAGGCCTTGGCTTTCATCATCGCTGCTTCTTCCGGCAATGCCTTATCCGTAAGCAAAGAAAGACGGACAAGCAGTCCGGTGATATATCCCGTTACATAACGGTTGCCGGACATACCGCCGAACCAGCTCCATGCGCCATCCTCGCCCTGCAATTCTTTCAGTTTGAGCAAGGATGCCATATTACGGTAATTTAATTGGTTAACATCAAATAAGGTAGCGATACGCTGCTGCTGTTCAGCCTCTGTAGTAGCTTCGAGCAACCAAGGAGATTCGCCCAACAGAATATTCTTCACATCCTGGTTCTGCTCCAACCGGCTGAGGAAAGTTTCTTTTGTTCCACCCGACAGACGCCAGTTATCAAATACCGCTTTAATGCGCGGCTGACTATTTGCGATATATCCCGCCAAAGTGTTGGCATAGAAAGCGGTTGCCCAGGAAATGGCGTTATCCGTTGAAGCTCACTCAGTACAGGTAGGGCTTGTACGGCATACCATGCCGGATTGCCTGTAAATTCCACGGTCAAGCGACGGTCGGTTGCCGTACGGCTGTTACCGTTGAACAGACTGTCCAGCGAGAAAGTACGCGTTTCTTCACCACGAACGGGCATGGCAAGCGTCTCTGTAATATATTCCTTATCACTCAGTACAGGCAACAGATGCTGTTCACCATCGCTGAAAGTACCGCCGTCGGCAACTATACGGACACCAAGCAGTTCATAACGGTCTGTTACATCAAACCGGAAACTAACCGATGCTGTCTTTCCGGCTTCCACCGAGAACTTCTGGCGACCGGTGGAAATAATCTTCTCCGTCATCGGATCAAAAAGGGTGAATACGGCTGTGCCTTTTATTGCCTTACCCGTCAGGTTGGCAATGCCGGCAGCTATCTGTGTCTTATCGCCTACCCGTACAAAGCGGGGCATATTCGGAGTAAGCATAAACTCTTTGGCGGTGACAGCGGTAGCGTCAAGCATGCCTGTCATCATATCCTTAGTATGGGAATAACCGCGGAAATTCCAGCGTGTCAGACTCTGTGGCATGGTAAAGGAGAAAGCGACCTCTCCTTGTTCATTAGTACGTAGCTGAGGATAAAAGAAAGCCGTTTCCGCAAAATTA
>ENA-OQCE01001019-OQCE01001019.1-human-gut-metagenome-genome-assembly--contig:-NODE-1019-length-12512-cov-4.400565_pt1 | contig 12512 bp, 9 predicted proteins | sample MGYA00242495_ERZ504572 | MGnify/ENA primary metagenome ERZ504572 (study PRJEB26092, sample SAMD00036228) | human gut metagenome | host: Homo sapiens | study: EMG produced TPA metagenomics assembly of...
CTTCGATTAAATTTGTCAAACTTACAACTTTCTTCTATTCTCCTATGAGTTTCTACATCCTCTTTTTCTTCTTTAATACTAAATGGATTCTTCTGGTAAATGCTTGAAAATTTAGTAAAATCTTTCATCATATAATATGATTGTCTCATAGTTCCAATATAATGTCGAAATTCCAAACTGCTCATTTTATTATGCCTTGCATCATAAGTTCCAGAGATGTGATTATATACAGATTGTTTTGAAAAGATAACAAACGAGCCATTCAAAAATCTGTCGACTTGTCTGTGTCCTTTAGGAAACTCTGTTCCATCATCATATCTTCCATAACTTGCCAGATTGCTCTCTATATAATGTCCCGGAAAATCTTCTATCAATGATTCACGACAATCCTCATATATCGCATTAGAAATAGGTTCTATTGGTTCTAATTGTAATCTAAAATAACTCCATCTATAATCTCTTTTCCCGTAATTTTCTAATTCCAACCTATACGGTTTAAATATGTAGTTACAACCTCCAGCTACCAAACAGATACACCCTTCTTCGTTTGCGTATTTTGCCGATTCTACATCCTGTCCCCCTCCAGTTGGCAAAAACATATGATTTAGTCCAGACATACTTCCTATATCATTTAAAATTTTTATAATAGAATCTATATCTCTCCACTCAGCATGTAATGGTACTGTTTTAGGAAACAGCCTATTCTGTAAATATTTCCACTCACTATAATTGCTCTTTTGAAAATTGCTTACTACCTCTAACCATTTTTCAAGTGTTGTCACAAAAGTTTCCATACTAGGTCTCAATGACGGATCGTACTCTGTTGCCTGCTTTAATAGTTCTTCCAATTCCACTAAATGTTCCTTTTTATACCTCTTGTCATTACGCAGTCCAATTATCGCATCATCTTCTTCATATCTACCTTCAAATCCATGATCTACTCCAGTCAATACAATCCATAATGTTTTTGCAAGAGAATACACATCTGCCTTTTTACCATCAGCATTTTTTGCATTATATCTCATTTCAGGAGCCATTGTAGCCTTTGGACCAACTGCTTCTTGAAGCGACGTCAAATCTCTCTTTTCAGGATAGTCAACTAAGCCAAAATCTCCAAGACAATACTTACCATTGTAAAAGTATATATTTTTCGGTTTTATATCTCGATGAACAATATCTTTTTTATGTAACGCTTCCAAAGTTCTTGCCAGTTCCAAAACACAATTCACTTTATCTTCAAGGCTTTTCACTTCTTTCAATTTATCTTCAAGGGGTATAGCAATTGGCATTGCGTACCAATATTTTTTTGTTTTTTCATCAGGTAATCCGTAAGAAAAAATAGGAATAACCCCTTTAATTTCATCTTGAATCCCAACTACCATCTCCGTCTCAATCTTAAAACGTATTCTCTTTTTTCTATTCCTTTTTACCGCCTTTTTTCCGTTACCACTTTCTTCTCGAAGAATTTTGATCGCGACCTCTTCACCTCTTGCATTCTCCGCAACAAAAAACGTTGGCATTTCCACCACCATCCATCCTTCTTATTATTTTATATTCGCCCATATACTCTGCCATATCTAAACCAAACTCTCCTGTCTGCAACTTTGCTTTGATATTTTCACCTTCAATTCTTCCGCCTTCTAAATGTTCTTTTTCTTTTAAATGGGTAGTGCAATTAGAAATGTCTAATTGGCACCATGACTATACATTAACCCTATTCGTTTAACAACTTGGAATTTAAAACCTCATTTACTTTCGGATTAAACAATTTGTCAAAAAGAATTTGATTCCTCTGTTTAGCATCTCTTACTAATTTATCATAAGATATTACTTCAATACAGAATATTGTCGGTATAATATGTCATCAACATTGTTCTTGATACCCAATAAAATATCAAAACAAGTAGACAACATTTCAAAAAAGCATCTCCAATAATTATCATATAGACCACAAGTATCACTTTGATAAGAGAAATTCAAATAATTGCAATAATTATTTATTTCTTTACATATCTCCGGTCCTAAATCCAGTGAATACTCCAATAATACCTCATTCAAAAGCACTCTTTTCTCTTGAAATGTATAAATTCTTCTTAAGTCATCTTCATATAAAACCCAATGTTCCATCAGCTCATTTTCCAAAAATGAGCCATAATGTCGATTTTCAAAATTATGTTTCCAATATTCATATGCGTATTGCAATATACCGTGCAAATTATCTAATGCTTCTTTTGCCTTCCTACACGCTATATTTTTTCTATTTTCAAATACAACGTTTGTTTTTAACCAATTATCTGTCTGATTAATAATGCAAGATTGTTCGTATTCAGCTGCATACTTCCACATTCTCAGTAATTCTATCGAATATACCCTTTCATCACTATCTATCAATCTGGCACAAGACCTACATAACCAAATTCCATTTTCTATACTACTTCTCTCCTCTGGCGTCAAGTCCGGATTGTATCTTGGTCCGCCTTCAGCTGCCGCAGTTATATGTGCCGCCTCACCAATTGATACTCTTTTTTGTGGATTGCTGTGGGGACCTTTTGTTTCTCTTCTACAATTTGGATTAGAACACTTTCCTCCCACTCTTTCACACAACGTATCTATAGTTTTTTGCGAAAAATCATCTCTTTTATTCATTCGTAATGCTCCTTACCTATCTCCAAACATGAACTCGATAACACTTAGTGCATTCAAAATCTGTATACATTCATATCTTTCAATGCTTCTATTCATTCGACCATGCATTAACCAATTCCTATTCAAATACGGAGGTTCTATACCTTTTTCGAACTTGTATGAGCCATCTATAAATATCCTATTCAAATATGCAATTAACGAAGGATACATTTCCAAAAAGTATATTTTCTTTGACATAAATCCTCGTTTTTCGGTAAGCTGTCTAAAATCCTCGGCCATTTGATTTGCAAAGCCACTATTAGAATATTTAACTTTGTAACTCATATGTTGGTTCGGAAAATCAACTAATTTATTCACTCTATTATCAAGTAATGCAAGCAAGTACATAGCTGCAGTCATATAATCTTCATTTTCAAAAGCTTGCATACCATTCTTAAAATATAACTGTATCTCGTCCGAAACATACTTTTCTTGTAATCCCTCTATAATCACATCAAGAATTACAATATCTTCTCCGTCAAAAAACTCTGCTACCTTTGCTTCCCCTTCACGTAATAATTGTTCCCAATTTTTAATATCTGCAAGATTTGAATGCTCAGAAATAACCCAACCATTTTTTCCGAACTTTTCACTCCACTCAATTTCAGATCTATATTTTTCTTCAAACTCAGCTTCAGTTAAACCTTCAGTTACTCTGACCTCTTGCTGATAATTTTTGAGCATTTCTGCAAACTTTAGAAGCCCCGGCATATTATTAAGTGAATTCTTCCATTCGCTTAATTTGTTACTGAGTTCTTGAAATTTTGCTAACGCTTCTGGAGATATCGCTTTCGTAACATTTTTATATAATTCTTCCTGCTTCTTAGCTATCTCAAGTGCTTTCCTATACTCCTGTGAATTCTCAAAATCATTACTCATCTTCTCATCCTCATGACGTGAAACAACTTTTGCGAAAAAGTATCCTTTCGCCAAAATGTATATCTCCCATTTCCCAAAGCCTATCCCCTGGGGTAAACATCCGGTTATATCATCACTCTACGGAAACAGAAACACACATCTATTTTATTCCCAAAATGGCGAAATCCTTTGATTTATTGGGCTTTTCTCGACAGAAGGCAGACTGTTTCTACGTGCGTCGTATGAGAAAACTGATCAAATGCCTGCCACTTCATGAGTTCATACTTCTCTTCACAGAGTATCTTCAAATCCCTTGCCAATGTTGCCGAATCGCAGCTCACATATACAATCCTCTCCGGTGACATAGCAAGCATTGTGTCCAGGCACTTCTCATCACAGCCCTTTCTTGGAGGGTCAACGACTATCACATCCGGGCGAAGCATATCTGTACGTCCGGTGTTTTTTGTATCATCAGTGATTTTCTCAGTTTTCTTTGCATTCTCATAAAACTGTGGCAGCACCTCCTCAGCCTTTCCTACGAAAAACTGTGCATTTGTGATGCCATTGAGCTTCGCATTGTTTTTGGCATCCTCGATTGCCTGAGGCACTATTTCCACTCCGTACACCTGCTTTGCCTTCTGTGACAAAAAGAGCGATATGGTACCGATACCGCAGTAGAGATCCCAGACATTTTCATTTCCTGTGAGCCCTGCAAATGCAAGTGCCGTGCTGTAAAGCTTTTCTGTCTGCTTCGGGTTTACCTGATAGAACGACTGTGGCGAAATCTGATATGTGATGCCTGTCCCCTGTGGTGTGAAATCAGGGTAAGAAAGCAGATGGATGGTGTCCTCAATATATGGTCTGCCCCATATGCAAACTGTCTTTTTGCCGAGGATGACATTTGTGTTTTCCTTGTTGATATTGTAGGAAATAGAAGTCATTCCATCGATTTTTGAGAGTCTTTCGCACAGTATATCTGCTGCATTCCCGCCTCGGCGTTTTTCTTCAAGACTGTCCCCATTTATCACAAGACACACCATAATCTGCTTTGATGTAAATCCATATCTGATAAGCACATGGCGCACGAGCCTTTGTGTGTGTTCTCGTCATACGGTGTGATGCCGCACTCATTCATCCATCCCTTTATGATGTCGAGTATCTCTTTGTTTTGCGGCACCCCAAGCTGCAGTCCTCAACCGGGATGATATTGTGGCTTCGCGATGCATAAAAGCCTGTCACTATATTGCCATCCCTGTCATATCCCACTGGAAACTGTGCCTTGTTGCGGTAGCGGTATGGATTGTCTGCGCCAACAGGCGGCTGCATTTTACTGTCCAGCTTTGCCTCGGAAAATCCACCTATACGCATGAGATTGTTGCGCACCTTATTATTTTTAAATTCAAGCTGCTTTTCATAGGAGAGCGCCTGTATCTGGCAGCCGCCACATCTCTTGTGCAGCTCACATTGCGGCTCAACGCGAAAAGTGGAAGGGGTCTTAATCTCTTCCACTCTTGCGTAGCCATAGTTTTTCTTTAATTTTGTTGCGCGGGCTGTTATGACGTCACCAATCAGTGCATCCTTTACGAAAAAGGTCATGCCATCATAATGTCCGATACCCTCGCCGTCTGTTCCCATATCTGTTATTTCAAGTTCAAATATGTCATTTTTTTTCATACTTTTCTCTTCTTTATTTTATATATAATGATATGAGGGTCAAAAGGTATTTTGCCCCTCATTTATGATTAATATTGTCCGCCTTTTTACACACTTGTTCTGCGGAAATTTGTCTCCATAAATCTGTTGTAGCCCTGCCACTTTGTATCGTTTTCAGGCACATTTACAAGCAGCTCCCTGAAGGTCTCCATCTTGGCATCTATGTTGTCTGCAAAGCTAAGTGCCAGTGCCTCGACAAGTGCCGGCTTTTTCGGAGAGCCAAACTCAAGCTCGCCGTGGTGGGCAAGTATACAGTGCTTCAGCTCATTTGCGAGCACTACCGGGAAGCCGTCGATGCCCTTAATCGCATCGCCTACCCACTCTGCACCAATCATGATATGTCCGAGGAGCTGGCCTGCGTCTGTATAGTCATTCTCCGGGAAAGTAGAGAGCTCCTTTAATTTTCCGATATCATGGAAAATAGCTGCCGTAAGAAGCAGGTCACGGTTTAAAACCGGATACATTTTTGCAAAATAATCACAGTTCTTCGTCACACCGAGTGTATGCTCCAAAAGTCCTCCTACAAAGCCGTGGTGCACGCTCTTTGCGGCTGAATGGAACTTGAAACGGCGCTCAAACTCCTTATTGTCAAAAAAGCTATGTAAAAGCTGTGACAGATACTGATTCTTTACAGAGCCGATAAAGCCCATTAGCTCCTTATACATGACCTCGACATCCTTATCGCTGACCGGCAGATAATCCGCAGGGTCATATTCTCCCTCGTTTACCTTTCTCGCACGCTTTATGGAGCACTGTAAATTGCCCTGAAAGCTCGTGATATCACCAGTTATGGCTATGTAATCCATTGCGTCAAATTCCTCAATGCCTACTGAGCCCACATCCCATATCTTGGCATCCAGCGTGCCTGTCTTGTCCTGCAGGATGACATTGTCATAAGGCTTTCCGCTTTTGGTCATGGCTGTCTGCTTGCTCTTGCATAAAAAAATCTCATTGATTCTCTCTCCCTCGCGGAGAGTTGAATATACTTCATATATCCTCCTAATTTCGGCTAATTCATCACACCGATTTTCACCTGACAGGTAATCTCCGTGTAGCCGTTGCTTCCTTTTCTCTTTACTTTCAGATTGCAGGTGTCCTCCGGCTTTTGCTGCATAAGCTGTGTGTTGTACGCAGACACATTCGATACATCCTTATCGCTTACCGCCACTATCACATCACCGCTTTGAAGCCCTGCGACAAATGCCGGTGAATCCATGGTAACCTGCTTTATATAACACCCTTTGGGATGTTATATCTGTTTGCTATTTTTTCTGTAACTGTAGTACAGGTGATGCCTATGTACGGCACATCTGCGCCGCCCTCAAGCTTTTCAATGACCGGTGACAGGTCGCTTATGCTGACAGCCGTGAGCGTATTGTTTTCCTCCGCCGGATTAAAATCCTGCAGCGAAAGCCCTATGACCTGACCGTCCGTATTGATGAGTATACCGCTCTGTGACCTGTTGCTTGCGATATCTGTGGTGAGCACCGAGTAATTGTTGTCCTGCGCCGACAGCTCATTGGTTGTTGATGTTATAAGACCTGTGAGAATGGCATAGTTTGCTTCAAGTGCAATGACAGATGCTCCTCTTGAAACAATATTTGAATTACCAAGCTCCGCAACCGCTATAGCCGCTGTTGTGGCATCGTCCAGAAGTGACTTATCCACAGAAATAATCGCTATGCCTGTATTGCTGTCGTACTTGACCAGTGCAGCATCAGCCATCATGTCGTTTACAAAGGTCACACTAAGCTTATCCGCCTTATCCACTACATCTTTCTCTGTCAGAATGATTAGCTGCTTTCCATTGTCCTTCAGTATCACTCCCACACCCTGACCCTCGGTCTCATAGGAATTGTTGAAAATATCAGTGGCATCTGTCACCCCCGTGACTCCTACTACAAATTTCGTTGCCAAAGCTCCCACTCTGTATAGCTGGCTCTGCACTGCCTGATAATCTGCCAGTGTAGGCTGGTATGTCTGCTGGGATGACTCCGAAGAAGTGCCGGGCTCTGTACTTTGTGTACCATTTTCACTATATGCATCACTGCTGTCATCTATGCCTGACTGCTGTGTGGCTGTCTGCACATCATTATTATTTTTCCCATCTGAAGCTTTTTTTGATTGTCTGCTGATTACCGGCAGAAATATAGCAAAAACAATGCTTGCAGCCACTGCAAATGCCACTCCGCAGAGTGCTGCCGTGCCTGCTTTTTTTGCAAGTCTTTTTTTATTCAGCGGTTTATCCTTTATCTTTTCTCTGATAAATTGCTCCATATTGTTACCCTGATTAGATGTCTTTAGTTACTATCTTACATTATATTCTGAATTATATTGCGTTGCAACCATATTTTTTCTTTGAGTATGGGCTTTGAGTATGGGCTTTGAGTACAGGCTTGCGGCGGGTACATGTCGCAAGCCTGTACTTTTTGGCTCGTTTAACAAACTGGTTTGTTATGTATTAAACTTTATGTTATCATCTTGTAATTATCATTTAATACATATTTATTATGGTTTTTTTGAAGATTTTCAGCTATAATATGATAAGCTATACAGTAAATATGAATTTAATATTCAACTACCGAAATATAAGGATATAGAAATGAATAAAAAAAGTTTACAAAACATTGGAATATAACAAAATCCTCACCATGCTAAGCAGCTACGCAGCATGTGATGAGACAAAGAAAAGGTGTCTTTTGCTTGAGCCTATCACCGATTTATACGAAATCCGACATCTGCAGACCACCACTGCCGATGCACTAAGCCGCCTGTACAAGGACAGCGGAGTGTCCTTCGTGGGCATACACAATGTGCATGCTTCTCTAAAGAGGCTTGATATCGGTGGTGCGCTGAATACGACCGAGCTTCTTCGCATCTGCAGTCTGTTAGAGGTTGCAAAGCGCGTGAAGGCTTATGGCAGAAGCGGCATGGACAATGAGAAGCAGGATTCACTCTCCGGTCTGTTTGCAGGGATTGAACCGGTTTCTGCGCTCTGCGATGAGATTAAGAGGTGCATTTTATCTGAGGAAGAGATTGCCGATGATGCAAGTCCTGAGCTTTTTAAGATAAGAAAGGGCATACGCGGCATGAACGACAGAATCCATGCGCAGCTCACCAAGCTCATGAACAACAGCACAACAAGAACCTATCTGCAGGATGCTGTTGTGACCATGCGCGACGGCAGATATTGTCTGCCTGTAAAGGCTGAGGCAAAGGGCAATGTACCCGGCATGATGCATGACCAGTCCTCCACAGGCTCTACTCTTTTTATTGAGCCAATGGCTGTCGTCAATTTGAATAACGAGCTCAAGGAGCTTTTCATAAAGGAGCAGGAGGAAATTGAAAAAATCCTTGCGGCTCTCAGCGACAAGGTTGCCATGAATGCAGCTGCTTTGGAGCAGGACTATGAGGTTCTTTCAGAGCTTGACTTCATTTTTGCAAAGGCAAATCTGGCTAAATCATATAACGGTGTGGCACCTGAGTTCAACACCGAGGGGCATATCAATATCAGAAAGGGCCGTCATCCGCTTTTGGATGCTAAAAAGGTGGTCCCTATAGATGTACGGCTCGGCGAGGAATATAAGCAGCTTATCATCACCGGACCAAATACCGGCGGTAAGACGGTTTCACTTAAGACTGTCGGACTCTTGACTCTCATGGGTCAGGCGGGTCTTCACATTCCTGCGGCTGACAGGTCAAAGCTCGCCATCTTTGAGGATGTCTTTGCGGATATAGGCGATGAGCAGAGTATTGAGCAAAGTCTCAGTACCTTCTCGTCTCACATGACCAATATCGTAAAAATTCTTGAAAAAGCTGACGACAGAAGCCTTTGCCTGTTCGATGAGCTATGCTCGGGAACCGACCCGACAGAGGGTGCGGCACTTGCCATCTCAATTTTAAACAGGCTGCACCAGTATGGTGCCATCACCATGGCCACCACGCATTACAGTGAGCTTAAGGTATATGCACTTTCCACAGACGGTGTGGAAAATGCCTGCTGTGAGTTCAACGTTGAGACCCTAAGCCCTACCTACCGCCTGTTAATCGGTATTCCGGGAAAGAGTAACGCTTTTGCAATCTCATCAAAGCTTGGTCTTGATGAAAGCATCATAGAGGATGCAAAAAGCAGAATTAATGATAACGATCTTGATTTTGAGGATCTGATTGCAAGCCTCGAGTCACAGCGACAGACTATCGAAAAGGAACAGCTTGAAATCAACAGCTACAAGGCTGAGATTGAAAAGCTCAAGAAACAGCTCGAGGAGAAAAATGAGCGCATAGATAAGAGCAAGGACAAGATTTTACGCGAAGCAAATGAGGAAGCCTACAAAATACTGCAGGATGCAAAGGAGCTCGCCGACAAGACCATCCGCAATTTCAACAAATACGGACAGGGTCAGGCTCCTATGAGCCAGATGGAGAAGGAGCGCTCTGCCCTTCGTGACAAGATGAATGACAAGGAAAAGAAGCTGTCAGACATCATGAAAAACACTGCCAAGGCAAATCACAAGGCGCCTAAGAAGCTGCGCATCGGTGATTCTGTGCTTGTGCTCTCCCTCAATCTGAAGGGAACTGTCCACACTCTGCCAAATGCCAAGGGCGATTTGTATGTGCAGATGGGTATACTGCGCTCGCTGGTTAATATTAATGACCTCGTGCTATTAAACGATGATGTCTCTCCTGCCAAGAAGTACGGCGGCAGCGGAAGCAAGATAAAGATGAGTAAATCGATGTCAGTTTCATCAGAAATCAACCTGATAGGAAAGACTACGGATGAGGCACTTGCTCTCTTAGATAAATACTTAGACGATGCATATATCGCTCATCTTTCATCTGTGCGCATTGTCCATGGAAAAGGCACCGGTGCACTGCGAAAGGCTGTGCATGGACTTTTGAAGAGGACAAAAACTATTGCGGAATACCATCTCGGTGAGTTTGGTGAGGGCGATGCCGGAGTAACCATCGCAACCTTTAAATAACGACAATTTACTTTTACGGAATATAAATAATTTTTAAGAAGGAGATTAGAAATGGCTGTTAAACAGAAAATACTGATAGTAGACGACGACAACAATATAGCAGAGCTTATATCTCTATATCTGACCAAGGAATGCTATGACACCAAAATCGTAAATGACGGTGAGCAGGCTCTTATCGCGTTTGAGCACTACAAGCCAAACATGCTTCTTTTGGACCTCATGCTTCCGGGCATAGACGCTATCAGGTATGCCGTGAGATACGTGCAAAGTCCGATGTGCCGATTATCATGCTCTCCGCAAAGGGCGAGGTATTTGATAAGGTTTTAGGTCTCGAGCTTGGCGCCGACGACTATATACTCAAGCCCTTTGACTCAAAGGAGCTTGTGGCAAGAGTCAAGGCCGTGCTCAGACGTTTCCAGCCTGCAAAGCCGGAGGCCTATACTTCCGTAGATATCAAGTGTGTGGAGTATCCGGGGCTCATTGTAAATCTGTCCAACTACTCTGTCACTTATGACGGACAGCAGATTGATATGCCGCCAAAGGAGCTTGAGCTATTATATTTTCTTGCCTCATCTCCAAATCAGGTGTTTACAAGGGAGCAGCTTCTGGACAACATATGGGGCTATGAATATGTCGGTGACACCCGCACTGTCGATGTACATGTTAAGCGTCTGCGCGAAAAAATCAAGGACAAGCCAACCTGGCGCATCGCAACTGTCTGGGGTATCGGATACAAGTTTGAGGTAAAATAATAATGAAGCATACCATCTACTCTAAGCTGTTAATCAGCTACCTGATTTACGGTGTCATCGCTTTTTTCATTATATGCACCTTTACACAGCATCTCACCACAGACTATATCGAAAAACAGGAGGCTTCCAATCTCTACAGGGAAGCATCCATCATTGCAGGTGATTACGCCGCCGAATACTTTGGCTCATCCATGTCGCTTAGCGATTTCCAGAATCACATGAAAATCGTAGCCGACTATATGGATGCCAAGGTATGGGTGGTCAGCCCTGACGGTGAGCTGCTCATGGACTCAGATGATCCGTCAATAGGCATTGATACCCAAAATGACAGTTCTAAGCCTGTAGTGATAAATGGCTTTGATGTCACCGATTTTGGCAGCGACAACTATATGATTGGAGATTTTTATGGCTCCTTCAAGCATAAGATGCTGTCCGTATTTTCCCCGGTAAATGTCTCGTACCAGAATATCGGCTACATAGTCATTCACAAGACAATGAGCCATATCACGGCAGGTGTAAACGGTTTTATGAATATCTCCTTTTACACTGTAGCGCTCATTTTTGCAGTGGCATTTATTCTGCTTGTCATGCTGAGCCGCTCTATTTACCGGCCAATCACACGAATCACAAAGACCGCAAAGAAGTATGCAAAGGGTGATTTCACTGCCCAGATTGATGTACATTCCAATGACGAAATCGGCTATCTGGCAAACACACTCAACTACATGGCAACGGAGCTTGATACGCTTGAGGATGATCAGCGCAAGTTTGTTTCCAACGTATCACACGACTTCCGCTCCCCTCTTACCTCGATAAAGGGCTACGTGGAGGCTATGCTGGACGGAACCATTCCTGTTGAGATGCAGGATAAATATTTAAATATCATACTTTTTGAGACCGAGAGGCTTAATAAGCTCACCAAGAGTCTTATTGATCTGAACCAGTTCGGTCATCACGGCATACACCTGGATATTGCTGATTTTGACATCAATACGATGATCCGCACGACAATCCTCACCTTCGAGGGTAAATGCAGTGAAAAGGGCTTAAGCTTTGACCTGCTGCTCACTGGAAAAGAGCTTTTCGTGCGCGGTGATATGGTCAAAATCCAGCAGATTCTTTACAACCTGATTGACAACGCTGTGAAGTTTTCAAATAATGATTCGAGTATCAAGATTGAGACGAGTATCAGAAATGAAAAGGTGTTTATATCTGTAAAGGACCACGGTATCGGTATACCGAAGGACAGCCTTTCAAAAATCTGGGAGCGCTTCTACAAGAGTGATTTGTCCCGCGGAAAGGATAAGCGCGGTACGGGACTTGGCCTGTCTATAGTCAAAGAAATCGTGCAGGCGCATGGTGAGAATATAAATGTGATAAGTACTGAGGGTGTGGGAACGGAGTTTATATTTACGCTGCCACTCAGCAAAAAAGAAGGGTGAGCATAGCACACAGTATATTCCTCAGAAAAATGTGAAGTCAGCCGCGGTTATTTGTCCGGGCAGATTACGGTTTTATTTAC
>ENA-OQCE01001020-OQCE01001020.1-human-gut-metagenome-genome-assembly--contig:-NODE-1020-length-12491-cov-14.654723_pt1 | contig 12491 bp, 15 predicted proteins | sample MGYA00242495_ERZ504572 | MGnify/ENA primary metagenome ERZ504572 (study PRJEB26092, sample SAMD00036228) | human gut metagenome | host: Homo sapiens | study: EMG produced TPA metagenomics assembly of...
TTTATATTTTATAATTTGTTTGTATTTTTTATTATTTTCTGTTAATTTATGCTGTTGTGAAGTTGTGAAGAACGGGAGGGTATGTTGCGAACGGACGGCCGGGAAGGACGGGAGGGGCGGGTGAGGCTTCGGAGATCTAGTGCTTCTAAGGCTGCGGGAATTCTGCTAAAACCGCTGAAAAAATCCCAGAACTCGCTAACGCTCAAACAGCTGGGATTTTTCCAGCAACGCAGCTCCCCGCGGCCTAAGAAGTACTACGACTCCTGCAGAGTCACCCGCCCCTCCCGTCCTTCCCGGCCTGACTTTCGAACATGGAAAGTTAGTTAGAAAAGTTTCTGTGTGACTGTATTGGCCCTGCAAACATTGCAATGTTTGTACTTTGCAATATTTGCAGGGGATTGAGATAAACTTTATTCGAAAGAACGAAGAGGAAGAAAAATTAAATAACGAAGAGTGTTGAGACGGTCATCATTTGTTAAGCTTTTCTTGATATTTTTACCGGGGCTGGGGTTTGTCTCTGGGAATGTCAGCGTAAGGTGTCCTGTGGGGAGCAGGGGCTTCGGAGTGAGCCTTTGGTCATACTTGGCGACTGAGGTGACCTGTGGAAAGGTATTCTGCGGATACAGGCCGCAGAATAAGGCCCATCTGTCTGAGCCAGGTACGCATCAGCGTACATGGCGAGTTATGGGCCGGCCTTTTCACAGGTTGCCTCAGACGCTTAGTATGACCAGGCGAAACGACAGCCCCTGCTCCCCACAGGACACCTCACGCGTCCGCATCATCCACATCCCATAAATAAGTATCCATAACCCTAAAAACTTCCCAAAACCACACCCCAAAAACAAAAAGCAGACCGGCAACCTCGATTAAAACGGTCACCAGTCTGCAAAACAACACGGAAATTCTTAAATTACTATATTCCGCTCTGCAGCATATTCATGAACACACTTCCGTCACCTTCACGCTCTATATGTGTTCAATCCCTGCATCTATTTACGATTATAATTGATCAGACAACCCTTAAGGATGATCTCTCTCTCATCATCTGTCAGCTCACCCAGAGTTACATCGAACTCCTTCAGAGCGTCACCTTCAACAGTATATCCCTTGATCACGTCTGCTTTTTCCTCAACCGCCTTGCGGATTCCCGGGAAGAACAGATAATCACCGTTCTTGAACGGAAGATCCCCGGACGGGATCAGGAATGGAAGCATACCCCAGTTGATCAGATTGGAACGATACCTCTTGGTTGCATACTCATTGGCAATGTTTGCCCAGCCGCCAAGTACCTTCTGGCAGGATGCAGCCTGCTCTCTGGCAGAGCCATCGCCCGGTTTCACTGCAAAGATGGTACTTCCTACGCCAAGGTTGGTCTTATCTACATCCGGATAAGTCTTGTTGATGGTTTTAATAACCGGTTTCAGTTCCGGAACAGCCTCTGCCGGGCAGTTACCTGCCTGGATTGCCTTCTGTGCTGCCTGGATCTCTTTTGCACGGCCAACATAAGCCGGATCCTTTCTGGACAGTGTGAACTCTGCAAGTCCAAGCGGATTGGAACGGTAGGAAGATGTCTCGCCAGACGGGATCAGCTCGTCAGTGGTAGTAACCGGATCGTGGATCTCGGAAACAACCTTCAGGATCAGGTTGTCTGCAAGTGCAGCCATCTCCGGCCAGTCTTTGATATTCGGTCCAAACTGGATCTCTACGCTTGGATCTGCCACGCCCTTGCTGTCAAATACACGGTTCTCGTAGATAGACTTATCGAAGTAGTATTTATGCTCGGAATAGCTTCCGTCAAACTCCTCTGCTGAGGTAAGGAATCCCTTGTTTGCTGCTGTAGCTGCAATGGAACGTGCATCCATAAGTGCAACCGAAGAGATCTGACCGTTCTGGATCTTGGAGCCTTCACGGTTCGGGAAGTTTCTGGTTGTATGACGGATACTGAATGCATTGTTTGCAGGTGTATCTCCGGCGCCGAAGCACGGTCCGCAGAATGCAGTTTTCACAACTGCGCCTGTTCCGATCAGTTCTGCAAGAACACCATTCTTAGCCAGTTCCATGTAGATTGGAGTACTTGCCGGATATACACTTAAGGTGAAGGCATCATGGCCGATATTTTTGCCCTTGAGGATATCTGCTGCAGCGCAGATATTCTCGAATCCACCGCCTGCACAGCCGGCGATGATTCCCTGCTCAACATAAAGCTTGCCATCAACTACCTTGTCTCTCAATGTGAACGGAATCTTTCCGTCAAGGCTTACCTGTGCTCTCTTCTCCACATCTGCAAGGATATCGTCAAGGTTTGCCTTCAGCTCATCGATGGTGTAGGTGTTACTTGGGTGGAACGGCATTGCGATCATTGGTTTGATCTCACTGAGGTCGATCTCTACACAGCCGTCATAGTATGCAACGTTGCCCGGTTTCAGTTCTTTGTAATCCTCCGGTCTTCCGTGGATCGCATAGAATTCCTCGATCTTCGCATCTGTCTGCCAGATGGAGGAAAGACATGTGGTTTCTGTTGTCATAACATCAACACCGATACGGAAATCTGCGCTTAAGCTGGCAACGCCTGGTCCAACGAACTCCATAACCTTATTCTTCACATAGCCGTTGGCAAAAACCTCGCCGATGATGGCAAGCGCAACATCCTGCGGTCCTACACCCGGACGTGGAGCACCTTTCAGATAAATAGCAACTACTCCTGGCATATTAATATCGTATGTCTGGCAGAGAAGCTGTTTTACAAGCTCCGGTCCGCCCTCTCCCATAGCCATGGTTCCAAGTGCTCCGTATCTTGTATGACTGTCGGAGCCGAGGATCATCTTTCCGCCGCCTGCAAGCATTTCTCTTGCAAACTGATGGATAACTGCCTGATGAGGCGGTACATAAACTCCGCCGTACTTTTTGGCACAGGTGAGACCAAACATGTGGTCATCTTCATTGATGGTTCCGCCTACTGCACAGAGGGAGTTATGGCAGTTGGTCAGTACATATGGTACCGGGAACTTCTCAAGTCCTGAAGCTCTTGCAGTCTGGATGATTCCCACAAATGTGATATCATGGGAAGTCAGTTTATCAAATTTGATCTGAAGTTTCTCCATGTTATCGGATTTATTATGAGCCTTGAGAATAGAATATGCGATGGTATTCTTAGCAGCCTCTTCTTTCGCTACAGGCAGATCAGCCTGGTTCTCGGGAATGATTTCCTGTCCGTTCTGAAGATAAACGCCGGTATCGTAAAGTTTCATTTCGGTTCCTCCAATCTGTAATGATTCTTTTTTTCATAATTTCGTTTATTATAGAGGATTTTTACACATTAGTCAATAAAAGTGAACACACCTGGTGCATTGTTTTGCGTACAAGCGTTATTGCCCTGTGCTTTACTTTCCCTGCAAAATCCGCTATACTGAAGATCATATCGAACGGATATTCATATTCTGCCGGCTGTGGCAGTTTCAATACGGAGGTACTGTTTATGTTTCGTTTATGGGGAAAAATATGGAAAGACAATCGCATGCTTCAGGACACCGTTGTCTGTGATGGCAGCGATGATACCAGAACCCACAAGATCTTTCACGGACTTGAGGAAATCTGTTATCAGATGGATCTGGGAAATCCTATTTGGCTGGATGCCACAGTGCGGGATTTCAAAAAGCATGATAAGGCCCGCTTTTATCAGGATAATTTCATTGAACATATTGAATTCGACTACCTGGAGATCCAGGTGATCGAGGAAGACTGAGTAACATATAAAAGGACGCAGGAAAGCCACGGATGCTTATCCTGCGTCCTCTTTTTTCAGAAATCCCCAATCTGGGAGGTATATTTCAGAAGATCATGCTTACTGCCTTTAATGAAGTTTATGCTCTCAGCCAGGAGAAAAACGTAACGCTCCGTATGGCAGCTTACATGGTTGCGATCAAGAGGATCACCACAGCCGGCAAGCTCCGTGGCGGCCCGATCTCCATGGGTTGATGCAGTATAGCTGATAAATTCCTTATCTTACACAACTGCATACATAAAAAACTCTCCGGCGGATACAGAGAATCGTATCTGCCGGAGAGTTTTTTTGCATCCGGTTCCCTTATTCCGGAATATCTTTGTGTACATTTCTGTATTTTCTCAAATATACCGGGATATGTTTTTACTCTGCATTCATAAATTCCCGTATGATCTCCCGCATGATCTCTTCCTCCTCCGGAGAAAGCATCTTGCTGAAGTGACTTCCGGTAGCAGCCGTCTGACGGATACTTCTGGTGATCTTATCTACGATTTCTTCCTGCAGAACAGGATCCGGCTTTTCTGCGACCGGTACTTCCTCCACCCAGGTACGGACCTGTTCCACATAATCTGCAAGAGTAGCCATCACAAGCTCTTCCTTATAAGAAAAGTCCAATGCCTGGCGAAGAAGAAGCAGTACTACCGGCACTGCCGCCCCTATATAAAGATAAAGCATAGACAATCCTTCCCTGTATCCCAGTCTGCTGTTGAGAAAAACAGACAGTCCCAGAAGAAATGTACAAAACAGTGACGGATACCATACAAATCGGTTCATCCGATGCCAGAGCCTGTCCCTTGACTTCCACAGGTTCAGCCATTTTTCTTTGAGATTCTGTAATCGCTGCGTATTTCGGATCATTCTTCGGTAGGTAAGGTTTGTTGCCAGCATCCCCAGACCGCCGATACATCCCATGGATGTCATGACGTAAAGCGGGATGTTCAGCTTCATGATCATCTCCAGCATAAGCCCTCCCTTTTTCACTGCCGCACAGTGCCTGAGCGTGCTTTTGTTCTTTAGCCGCACTGCTCATCGCCTTAGGAATATTATACTTCTATATAACTTAACTGGAAAGAATTTTCGTTCGTCAAATGCTGCCCCTGTTTTCGGTCTTTTTACATTTCCTGCAGTGCTTTGACTACATTTTCAAATTTCATGAAGTGAGAAGCCTTTACAAGGATGGTATCTCCAGGTTTCACATATGTGTTCAGGTTCTTAAGAAGGCTTTCCAGATCTTTTTCCCGGATGACTGTCAGGTCTGGATTGGTCTGAGATGCCTTTTCCGCGATATGGGCTGCAAGTGTCCTACGCAGATGCATGCATCGATCCTGCACTGACCTGCATGAACGCCTACACCTTCATGAAGTGCGGCTTCATCCGTTCCAAGCTCACCCATATCGCCAAGGATGGCAACCTTTCTTCCAAGTCCGTCCTGAAGAACATCCAGGGAAGCCTTCATGGACATGGGATTTGCGTTGTAGCAGTCATCTACGATCATGAATTTATCGGTCTCGATCATATTGAATCTTCCGCTGACCGGTTCCAGGCTTTCGATGCCATTTTTGATCTGCTCTGCATTCAGTCCGTAAAGTCTGCCCACAGCTGCTGCTGCCAATGCATTGGATACCATATGACGTCCCGGCATTGGAATATCTACATGAAATGTCTGGAGCTCTCCGTTCTCTGCCATTTTTCCCTTCAGACAGATGTCACAGCTCATTCCCTTCAGGCCACGGCTTTCCACATTTTCACAGGTAACAGAAGCATTTTCGCCGTTTCCGAAAAATACCGGCTGCATGCCGTTGTATTCCTTTACTGTGGAAAGCTTATCATCATCACCGTTAAGTACGATATTTCTCTTCACATACTGAAAAATCTCTGTTTTTGCCTTCAGGACGCCGTCTCTGTCCCCAAGGTTTTCCAGATGGCAGGTTCCGATGTTTGTGATCACGCAGGTGTCCGGTTTTGCGATCTTTGCAAGACGGGTCATCTCACCGAAATCACTGATTCCCATTTCCAGAACTGCGATCTCATCTTCATCACGAAGGCGGAATACTGTCAGTGGAAGTCCCAGCTCATTGTTGAAATTTCCCTGGGTTTTCAGTGTACGGTATTTTTCCTTCAGCACAGAGGCGATCACCTCTTTTGTGCTAGTCTTTCCAACGCTTCCTGTGATTCCCACAACAGGAATATCAAGCTGCTCCAGATAAAACTCCGCAATGTCTTTTACTGCCTGAAGGGAGGAGCCTACCTGGATATACGGATGATCCGCCCCTTCAAGAGTTCTCTCGGATAAGGTCGCGAGTGCACCTGCTTCCATTACCTGCGGGATAAAACGGTGAGCATCCACACGCTCTCCTACTACCGGTACAAAAAGACCTCCTTTTTCCACCTTACGGCTGTCCGTTGTGATCGCAGTCACTTCCTCCTGAAGTTTTTCCTGCGGGCCGTGGTAAATACCATTGCAGACTTTTGTGATATTTTCCAATGTAAGATTTTTCATGAATAAAATCCTTTCTTTTGCCAGAAACTCCTCCTGTCAACAGGAGGAGTTACGGTCAGATATTTTATTTGCTGTATTTCTTAAAAGAAATGCGGATCAGTTCTTCACAGAGGTCCGGATAGTCGATTCCCAGGACCTTTGCTTCCTGAGGGATCAGACTGGTGGGTGTCATTCCCGGAAGTGTGTTTGCCTCCAGGCAGTACATATCACCATTTTCTTTCATCATGAAGTCAAAACGTGCATAGCCCTCAATGCAGAGAGCCTTTGCGCCAGCTTCCGCATAATGCTGCATCTTCTCAGTCAGTTCCGGTGAGATCTCAGCCGGACAGGTTTCTACTGTGGAGCCTGCCTGATATTTGTTCTTGTAATCATAAAAGCCCTGCTTCGGTGCGATCTCGATGATCGGATAAGCCTTTCCGTCTACAACTGCAACGGAAAACTCACGACCCCTGATATACTCTTCAACAACTACCTCATCTTCATAAGAATAAGCACCATCAATGGCATCCTCATATTCTTTCTGGTTGTTTACAATATAAACACCTACGCTGGAACCACCGCAGCATGTTTTTACAACAACAGGAAATTCCATACCAAGATCATGGATGTTTCTTGTACGGTTTTCTTTCAGCATGGAAACGCCCTTCGGTGTCGGTACCTGATCCATGAGAAAGATCTTCTTGGTGAGGCCCTTATCCATAGCAAGGGCACTGCTTAAATATCCGGTTCCTGTGTAACGGATCCCCAGAAGATCGAAGGTTGCCTGAACCTTTCCATCCTCTCCGTTGGAACCGTGAAGTCCCATAAATACAATGTCTGCTGCCTGACACAATTCCAGTACATTCGGTCCGAAAAAGCTTCTTCTTGTGCGTTTGATCTCTTCGATATCATCATCGAAGCTTCTCATATACTCTGCCGCAGAATCTACCTCATAATCTTTATCTCCAAAGGCTCATCCCAGTCCACCGGCTCCAGTCCGCAGAAAATATCTACAAGAATGGCATTATGGCCTTTTTTACGAAGTGCCTTGCAGACACCGGTTCCTGTTACGATGGAGATCTCTCTTTCTGTACTGGTTCCGCCTGCCAATACAACGATATTCATACTTTCATCTCCCTTGATGATCTTGTGTTTTCTTTTTTCGTATTCTTTTAATATTTCTTTTATTCTCTTATTCATAAACTACGATCGGTACTCCTACACTAATATTATTATAAATGATTGCCGCCTTATCCTTCGGGGTGTTTACACAGCCATGAGAACCATTTGTGATATAGATCTGCCCGCCATACTGTGAACGCCAGCTTGCGTCATGGATTCCGACTCCTCCGGAAAACGGCATCCAGTATGTAACCGGTGATGCATATCCAGGTCCCTTCAAAACTGCCGGTGAACGCATGGCATCCAGTGCAAAGCATCCGGTTGGTGTGGAATGGCCCTTTCGGACACAGCCGGTAACTACCGGTGTATCTACCAGAAGCTGTCCGTCTTTATAGAATACCATTCTCTGGTTGGTCAGGTCAATCTCTACATATGTATTTCCGATATCATTGGTATCTCTGCAAAGTCCGCTGTAAGCATACGCCGCTGTCTCACTTCTGTAGTTCCTGCAAGAATGGCATTATAAAGCCATTCAGTCTCTGTGGTCTGATCGATAGCCCATCCGTAATCACCGCCCTTGATAGTCTTCTGGCGGCCATCGTAGGTGGTAAATGTCCTCGTGCAGCCAAAGGTATCATATTTATATCCCAGGCTGTTCACATAAGCTGCAACCTGATCTTTGTTTACTATATATCTCCGTTTGCGTCCCTGACCAGCCAGTCTTTGATGGTATTTCGGTCAAGCTGTTCCGACCGGTCCGAAAAATCATAGGTGATCACGCAGCTGATAAGCTTGTTCATCTGGTCACAATCTTTTTTCAGAGCTTCATCGTCTTTATATATCGATGGTTTTTTGTAGCAGTTTTTCTTTTCCAGACTAACTGTTTTGTCTCCTGCGGAAACAGCTGCACGGATCACCTTCTGAACCTTTTTTGTATCCAGGGTCGTTCCTTCTTTTTCCGGCTGGATCTCGTAGGTTTCGCCATTATCCTTAATGCATGCGTCTGCAGGCTTTTCCATATTGTCCTTCTGCATGCATTTCAGATTCTTCACAGCCTCTGTCAGCTTGTTCTGATCTTCATAAGCAGTATCCGTTGCCAGTGTATATTTTTTCTTCTGATTAAAAGCAAGGAACCATTTGTACCGGTCCTGTTTCTTGATCAGCTTTTTGGCTCCGCCATCCGGCTTGTAGACCAGGCCGGCTTCTTTTGCGGTAATGCTCTCTTTTCCGTTGTTTCTTGTATCAACGGTAAGAACATATGCCTGCACTTCCTTTGCAAGAAGCTTTTCTGTTTCATCTGCAGTTTTATAGGAGCAGTTAAAACCATTCACCTGAGATCCCGGCAAAAAATGATCTGTAAAATAGTGTACACCATATCCATAAGCCCCTGCTGTAAGGATCAGCAGGATCATGATCAGTGCAATGACCAACTTTTTGCCCGTTTTCATTTTTTCTTTTTCCTCATCCATGAGCTCTCTCCAATAGTTATGACTGCCCGGTATTACGCGTGCTGAAATACCGGGCAGTCTGATGTGATCGATTTATTTCTCCAGAAGTTTTTCCACACTTACAAGCTTCACACAGAGAACAAATACCTCTGCTGCCTTGCCAAGCTCCTCAACGCTTGGGTAGCTTGGTGCAATACGGATATTGCTGTCTTTCGGGTCCTTTCCATATGGATAGGTTGCGCCTGCTCCAGTCATAACAACGCCTGCTTCTTTTGCTTTGGCAACGATGGCTTTCGCACAGCCTTCCATAGAATCAAAGGAAATGAAATATCCGCCGTGAGGTTTGGTCCACTCACCGATTCCAAGTCCGTTAAGCTCTTTATCCAGTGTTGCGAGAACAAGCTCGAATTTCGGACGAAGGATGTCTGCGTGTTTCTTCATATGCTCATGCAGTCCGTTGATATCTTTGAAGAAACGAACGTGACGAAGCTGGTTCAGTTTGTCGTGTCCGATGGTCTGTACAGTCATGTATTTGCGGAAGTCATCCAGGTTCGCCTTGGATGCAGCAACTGCTGCGATACCGGAACCAGGAAAGCTTACCTTGGAGGTAGAAGTAAATTTATAAACAATGTCCGGATTTCCTGCTTTCGCACACTCATCAAGGATCTCAAGAAGGAAATCCTGATTGTCATCATAAAGATGATGGATGCTGTAAGCGTTATCCCAGTAAATACGGAAGTCCGGTGCAGCCGGCTTCAGATGCGCAAAACGCTTAACTGTTTCTTCGGAATAGGTGTAGCCCTGCGGATTGGAATATTTCGGAACACACCAGATTCCTTTTACTGCCGGATCTTCATTGACATATTTCTCAACCATGTCCATATCCGGGCCTTCCGGAGACATCGGAATGTTGATCATCTCAATGCCGAAAAATTCTGTGATACGAAAATGACGGTCGTATCCTGGTACAGGACAGAGGAATTTCACCTTGTCAAGCTTGCACCATGGTGTATTTCCCATTACTCCGTGGGAATAGGAACGTGCAATGGTATCGAACATTACGTTCAGACTGGAGTTACCATAGATGATAATGTTCTCTGGCTCTACCTCTGACATCTCACCGAGAAGTCTCTTGGCTTCCGGGATTCCGTCGATGATCCATAGTTACGGCAATCCACACCGGTCTCACATTTCAGATCTGCATCCCCTGCAAGTACTTCCATCATTTTCATGGAAAGATCAAGCTGATCCGGTGCAGGTTTACCACGGGACATATCCAGTGCCAGACCTTCGGCTTTGATCTCGTCGAACTCACGGTCAAGTTCTTTCTTTAAATCGAGTAGCTCTTCCCTGCTCATCTCACAATATTTTTTCATAAGTTTGCTTCTCCTCTTTTTGTGCACAGTTTCATATCTGCGGTTGCTGTGTTTCTTCTGTTAACGATTTCTGTCTGTCAGGAATTCTCTGCAAAATCTCTTCCGCAAAAAACAGCCACAGTTTCACGGAAGCGGGAAGCCTCTGCCCCGGCAGAAAATCTCTGCGTACATTTTAGTATGTAAAAGCGCTGTTGTCAAATCTTTCGTGGAAAATCCTGTACTTCTCTTGCACAGCATCCATTTTTCCTCTATACTGGAAAAAACATTATTATGGCGTTTTTATGGATTCATGTCCCGATCAGCCGGATCTGGTACAGCAATCTCCGGAAATGCTATATAAAAATGCTATATATATCTTATAAATTTACTATTATGAAAGAGGTATTGATCATCATGTGGATTGCAGATGGATGGAAAGAATATGAAGTTATTGATACATCAAAAGGAGAAAAGCTGGAGCGCTGGGGGGATTATCTTCTGGTTCGTCCGGACCCGCAGGTAATCTGGGATACTCCCCGCAAAAACCGTGGCTGGAAGCATATGAACGGACATTATCACAGAAGTAGCCGTGGCGGCGGTGAGTGGGAGTTCTTTGATCTGCCTCATCAGTGGGAGCTTCATTACAAGGACCTTACTTTTAATCTAAAGCCTTTCAGCTTCAAGCATACAGGACTTTTCCCGGAGCAGGCTGTGAACTGGGACTGGTTCGGTGAAAAGATCCGCAATGCAGGACGCCCAATCAAGGTCTTAAATCTTTTTGCCTATACCGGCGGCGCTACTCTGGCTGCAGCTGCAGCCGGTGCTTCCGTTACTCACGTGGACGCTTCCAAGGGTATGGTGAACTGGGCAAAAGAGAATGCTGCTGCTTCCGGACTTTCCGGTGCACCGATCCGCTGGCTTGTGGATGACTGCGTGAAGTTCGTAGAGCGTGAGATCCGCAGAGGAAATCATTATGATGCGATCATTATGGACCGCCTTCTTACGGCCGCGGACCTAAGGGCGAGATCTGGAAGATCGAGGATGCGATCCATCCGCTGATCAAGCTTTGTACGAAGATCCTCAGTGATGATCCGCTGTTTTTCCTGGTAAATTCCTATACTACAGGACTTGCTCCTGCTGTTCTGACTTATATGCTTGCCACCGAACTGAAGCCCTGGAAGGGTAATGTGGAGTCACAGGAGATCGGACTTCCTGTAACAGAAAGTGGTCTGGTTCTTCCTTGCGGAGCTTCCGGACGGTGGAGCTCCTCCCGGTAGGATAGGGATGTTGTGGCATCCTTATTAGCTGGCACTTTTTTTGCTGTTGCGAACTGCTGTGAGTTGGATTTTTTCCTTTCTAGGGGACACTTTGGCATGGGCAGGTTTGCGAGAAGGGGAAGCACTCGGAGTTAGCGAAGGCCGTCTCCCCTTCTCGCGCTCTTCCCCTCCTGGCCACGCCGCTGTTCTGCGTTGTGGAATGTGATTCTGTATTGGCGGGATGATGGATTCTACTGTGTTGGATGTGAAGCGTTGTGCCGATTTTTATCCTTACTATTCAATGGTAATATTCCGCGAGGTGTTTTTTGTGAGCGAAGGTCACAGAAAACCCGAGACATACCACGCGAATTTATACGATCAGTATAAATTCTGTGCATCGCAAAGCGTATTACTGAAAACGGAGTGAACAGTAACTTTTTATCAGGTATCTTTTTGTATTTTCTGATTATTTGTATTGAAACGCTTTTTTGATAGGTCTATAATATAGAAAAAAGGAGCGTGATCTTTATGAGTACGGAAACTACGAAGGATACTCTTCCTTTTACCTGCACGCCGGCTTATGACCGGGATGCCTGTAAGGGATGTGTCTGTTCTACTTGCTATGAGCAGGAATTTTGTGACCGGTGCAGCTCCTGTGTAGAGCAGGGACATCGGAAAGAACGATGCAATGCTTATGAGGGAGCCTACAATTACTAACAAAAAAGGATCTGAAAAAGGCAGAACTATTTGTAAAATCTCGCCTTTTACAGATCCTTTTTATTATTATCCACCATCCAACAGATCGGCACAGCCTCCCCTTCTCGACACCCCCGAATCCCGCACCCTGTCAGAACATTCACGCCCACAACAACGCCGAACAGCGGCGTGGCCAGGAGGGGAAGAGCGCGAGAAGGGGAGACGGCCCAATGCCATTTAGTTAGAACATAGTATTCCAAAAGATTGCAATGTATGGTAAAAAAGAATTATACATTGCAATCTTTTTTTATACAAAAGGAGGCTCGCTTATGAACTCTACTTTTGCTTCCAGTT
>ENA-OQCE01001021-OQCE01001021.1-human-gut-metagenome-genome-assembly--contig:-NODE-1021-length-12473-cov-2.665155_pt1 | contig 12473 bp, 14 predicted proteins | sample MGYA00242495_ERZ504572 | MGnify/ENA primary metagenome ERZ504572 (study PRJEB26092, sample SAMD00036228) | human gut metagenome | host: Homo sapiens | study: EMG produced TPA metagenomics assembly of...
CTTTTTGCTTTGTTTTTTAGAAATCTTGCTGTACAAATCAAATTGTGATATTATATAAAAAATGTTATCGAAAATTTTGAAAGGAATTCTGTTTTTGATTATAATACTCTATATTTTTTTATCTTTCAAAGTTTTTTTATGCATTTAGTCCAATCATAGCAACTAAATGCAGAACAGATTCCCTCTATTATTTTTGTTCACTTTTTTGCATTAGACAAAATCACTAAATTATGGAGGAGGAACTTTTTTATGAGTACACATTCTCTTCGCTTCAGCCCTGAAGATACTGCTCCACAGGAGGTCACACTTCTGAATGCATCTTCTTCCCTCTATGAAGGTGACTGGTCAAGCATTCCCCACTCCCATTCCTTTACCGAATTATTCTATGTGCGGGACGGACAGGGGGAATTCCTGCTTGAAGACAAAATCTACCCCATCTCAAAAGATGACCTGATCATTGTTAACCCTCACATTAATCATACTGAAATTTCCAGAGAAAATCCTCCTCTCAGCTATTTCACAGTGGGAGTAGACGGACTATCCTTCTCTTTTAATGATCAGAAAGAATATCGTATCTTTAACTGCAGAAAAAAGAAAACAGATCTGCTTTTTTACTTTAACTCCCTGTTCCAGGAACTGGACAATCAGTCTGAAGGATATGAAAAATCTGCATATATATGCTTAATATCCTGATCCTTCAACTTCGGCGAATTACAGATTCTCCTTTCGAACTGATCACAGCACAACATCCAAGCAGGGAATGTGCAAATATCAAACGTTTTTCTTGATTCTAATTACGGAGAAAACATCTCTCTTGATCATCTGTCTGCCATCAGCCACCTGAACAAGTATTATCTCAGCCATGAATTTACCAAATATTATGGGATTTCTCCTATGAACTATCTGAATCGAAAGCGAATCGAGGTATGTAAAGAACTTCTGGAAAATACTGATTACGGAATTTCAGACATTGCCCATCTGACAGGATTTTCCTCTCAGAGTTATCTCTCCCAGAGCTTTCGCAAATCCTGTGGCATGACTGCGGGAACTTACCGTAAACTTAAGAAAAAAAGAAAGGATACTATTTAACATTATGCAATACACATTTCCAAACTACTATAAAGAATTTTCCTGCATTGCAGGAGCCTGTCCGGATACCTGCTGCGCAGGATGGCAGATCGTGATTGACGATCAGACACTGAAAAAATACCAACACTTTAAAGGTCCGTTCCGCAATCGCCTGCACAATGATATTGACTGGAAAGAACATGTTTTCCGCCAGTATAACAGGCGCTGTGCTTTTCTTAACGAAGAGAACCTGTGTGATATCTACACAGAAGCAGGACCGGAAATGTTCTGCAGAACCTGCAGAAATTATCCTAGACATATTGAAGAATTTGAAGGTCTGCGTGAGATTTCCCTGTCGCTCTCCTGTCCGGAGGCAGCAAGGATTTTACTTTCCCAAAAAGAAAAGGTACACTTTATCACAAAAGAAAAAAAGACAAAAGAAGAAGTCTATGATGACTTTGATTATTTCCTGTTCACTGCACTTATGGACACCCGTGATATGCTTATAGATATCATCCAGGACAGAGCTGTACCCATGCAGAAACGTCTGTGGAAACTTCTGGCTGCTGCACATGATTTCCAGTTATGTGTAAATAAAAATGAACTCTTTAAATGGGAAGAAATGCGAAAACGACATGAAGATTCCGGATACGGAGATAGATTTTGCAGCAAATTTACTCTCGTATAAATGCAGATAACATAGAAAACAGTTCTGCTGCATCTGCCTGCGCAAATACACCAGAACAATTATTTAAAAAAATGTGGAAAACTGTTGTCCCGGAAATGGAGGTTCTGCGCCCGGGATGGCAGGAATACTTAAAGAATTGTCTGACTCCACTGTATAATGGAAATACAGATCCACAGTCTGACTCCGGAAATCTTTATTCCTGGCAGAAAAGTGAATTTGATTTCTCTTATCCGGACTGGCAGATTCAGGAGGAACAGCTTCTTGTTTACTGGATCTATACCTATTTCTGCGGTGCAGTTTATGATGATGAGATCTTCGCCAAGGTGAAAATGGCAGTTGTGTGCACCCTGTTCATCCATGAATTAAATGTGGGAACCTATCTGAAAAACAACCGGCAGTTTAAGCTGGATGACCAGATCCGTATCTGTTATCAGTTTTCAAGAGAACTGGAACACTCAGATCTTAACCTGAACAGATTCGAAGATTGATGTCTGAAAAAGAAATCTTCTCTTTTGAAAAATCTATTGAAAATCTGCTGATGCATACTTTTTCTGTCTTATCTGTGTCATCTGACACCTCATATCGTCAGATGAACATTTATGCTTTGTAAAAAAACCTTACTGTACAGAAAATATCTTTATACAGATATTGTTCTGTACAGCAAGGTTTTTATCGCTAGTACATTTTTAACCACACTCAGGCCAGTGCCAACAAATCTTTTCCTTCTTTCAGTCTCCCATAAAACTGTATGTAGAAATCCTGATTTTGATCATATGGTTTGAGATAGAATCTGTTCACCACAAAGAGGTTCAGATTTCTAATCAGGTCTGAATCCTCAGCATTGTACAGTACTTCCTGTACATCCAGCAGAAAATAATGCCAGTCATTGACAAATTTCTCATAATTTTTCAGATCCGGTGTATCGATCCATTTTTTTACCTTGATCTTACTTCTGTTTGTTTTGGGACATTCATGGATCTGAAGAATATATTTAAATCCCCCATCTTCATAAAGTCTTCCCAGAGGAAACAGTCTGCAGAAGCCTGGTCTGACAGCATGAATACTGCAACGGCCCTCTTTATTCAGAAATACACATTGTTCTTTTTCACCTGTCATCCGGAGATGAGGCAGGATATTGCCGTCTGATACTCCCAGTTCCAGACATTCCTGCAGAAGCTGTTCCACAGGCTTCTTAAGTCCCACAGATAATCTGTGTACATCATATGGATCCAGGATCACAGAATCTCCCATTCCCTGACAGCAGTCACAGCATCCTTCGCAATCGTGACAGTCTGCCTTTACCATGTCATTGGAATCATATAACTTTCCGTCTGAAATCTCTTCCAGTGTCTGTTCTCTTCGCATCAGAAAGCCTCCAGTCCTGTAACTCCCCAGTCTGAAGCAAGATCTTTCATACCTTCCAGAACTTCCTCCCTGGAATAATCATTATCATCCAGGAAATCTCCATCCATATCATTCAGATACAGATAAAAAGTCAGTGCCAGTTCCAGATAATCTACATCGTCTTCAACCATACCCATGTACAATTCGTTCTCTGCTTCATTGATCTTTCCTTCTTCTGCCAGCTTCATAACAGTTGAAAAAAGCTTATCTGCCTCTGTGTAATCTTCCTTATTTTCAGGAAGTTTGTAATTGGGCTGCTGCTCATGAAGCAGAAGCTTTGCGATCAGCCTTCCTACATCCTGAATATTTCTTATCATATGATCATCCTGTACTGCCATAATGTTATCTTCCCTTCTTTATTTAATCATTCCAGTTTTAATCCCGCCAGTGCCTGTGCAAATGCATTATTCACCGGCTCTTTGGCTTCTTTCTGCTGTTGTCTCATGTATTTCTGAACATCACGCTTATTAACTCCTGCTCCCTCTTTGGCTCTTCTCGCCTGAAAAGCAGAAAGCTTTTCTTTATAGCCGCAGGCACAGATAAATGTCTCTTCTTTGCCTTTCACATACATTTCCATACGTTTATGACACTTGGGACAACGGGCATTGGTAGTTCTGGACAGGGTTTCTTTATAACCGCACTCTCTGTCCTGACATACCAGCATCTTTGCATTCTTTCCGTTAACTGCCAAAAGCTTCTTTCCGCAGTTCGGACAGATCTTGTTTGTGAGATTGTCATGACGAAAAGTTCCCTGTCCGGTTTTGATCTCATCTACAATGTCACAGGTATAGTTCCTGATTTCTTTCAGGAAGGTTTCCTGTTTCATTTTACCTTTTGCAATATTTCCAAGCTTCATCTCCCAGTCTGCGGTCAGTTCCGGCTTACGCAGTTCCTCAGGTACCAGTTCCAGAAGCTGCTTTGCCTTGGAGGTCAGATGGATTTCATTGCCTTTTTTCTCCATCAGAAAGCTGTTAAACAGTTTCTCAATAATATCGGCCCTTGTAGCAACTGTCCCCAGACCACCTGTCTCACCGAGAGTTTTCGCTGCCTTTGTATCATGACTCTCCATATAGCGCACCGGATTCTCCATTGCTGCAAGAAGCGTTGCTTCTGTGAATCTTGCAGGTGGCTTTGTCCTGCCTGTATTCATGGATACATTCTCTATATGCAGTCTCTCACCTTTCTTCATCTGTGGAAGCTTCTGATCTTTCAATTTCTGCGCATCGTCAGCAGTATCCTCATCCTCTTCAGTGTCGTCCGTATTTTCATACACATCTTTCCATCCGGCACTTTTTACAACTTTCCCGCTGGCAGCAAAAAGTTCTCCAGCAACAATTCCCTCCATGCTCACCTGTTCATAAACAAAAGGCGGATACAGCACACTGAGGAATCTGCGAACTACCATATCGTAAATCTTACGTTCTTCATTTGTCATATGGTCAAGCTGCACAAACTGCTCCGTAGGGATAATTGCATGATGGTCGCTGACCTTTTTATCATCCACAAAACTTCCATTTGCACGAACAGGCTGATTCATCAGTGCGCCTGCCGGTTTTCTGTACGGTCCTGTTGCGCAGGCTCTCAGTCGTTCTTTAATTGTAGGAACAATATCCTTTCCAATATATCTGGAATCTGTCCTCGGATAAGTGAGTACTTTGTGATTTTCATACAGACGCTGCATGATATTCAGAGTCTGCTTTGCAGAATATCCATATTTCCGATTTGCCTCTCTCTGCAGTGTGGTCAGGTCATACAAACCCGGTGCAAAGGATTTTTTCTCTTTGCTGGTTACGGAAGTTACTTCCAGAGACTGATTTCTGAGAACATCGGAAATCTCCTCTGCCCGTTCTTTATTAAAAGTTCTGAAGCTCTTACTCTTTGGTTCCTTCCATGTCCAGGTGATATCACCTGCTTTCAGGGTGATTCCGTAATATTCCTTCGGCTTAAATGCCCGTATCTCTTCTTCCCGTTTCGCAATCATCGCCAGTGTAGGAGTCTGTACACGCCCGCAGGAAAGCTGGGCATTATATTTGCAGGTAAGTGCCCTTGTACCGTTCATTCCCACCAGCCAGTCAGCTTCCGCTCTTGCCACAGCTGCTCTGTACAGATTATCATACTCATGTCCGTTTTTCAGATTTCCGAATCCTTCTTTGATAGCTTTGTCTGTAACTGAAGAAATCCACAGTCTGCGGATTGGTTTATGACAGTCCGCTTTGTCAAGAATCCAGCGGGCTACCAGTTCACCTTCTCTTCCGGCATCTGTGGCTATTATAATATCGTTTATGTCTTTTCTGTACAGCTGCGTTTTTACTGCATTGTACTGTTTACCGGTCTGTCGAATAACTACCAGCTTCATTCGATCCGGCATCATGGAAGTGTGGACATTTCCCATTTCATATACTTCTTATCGTATTCCTCAGGATCTGCCAGAGTAACAAGGTGTCCAAGTGCCCAGGTGACTACATAATCTTTTCCCTCAAGGGTACCATTTCCTTTCTGTGTACAGTGAAGTACTCTGGCAATATCTCTGGCAACAGAAGGTTTCTCTGCTATTACTAATGATTTCATAAAATAAATAACTCCTTATAAAAATCTACAGTCAGGGTTTCTGATATCCCTGACCGTTGATTTCGGGCAGCTGTCCATTTATTTTTGGCATCTGCTTATATTTAAGATGTCAGGATCAAAAGCTATTTTGCTTTGCTCTTTGCAACTCCTGCAATTCTCATATTTAAAAGTATAGCATAGATAAATTCCTGTTTCCAGTTATTCTTTAACTTTATTTCATATTAATTTTATATCCGACTCCACGAACTGTCTCCACCAGTTCACCGGCACTTCCCAGTTTTTGTCTCAGTGTTCGGATATGTACATCAACGGTTCTGCTCTCTCCGTCGAATTCATACCCCCAGACCTGATTCAGAAGCTGGGTTCTGGAAAGTACAGTTCCGCTGTTTTTCAGAAGCAGACATAATACTTCATATTCTTTTAATGTAAGATTTACATTCTTTTTATCTACAGTTGCAATATGTCTGGAAGGGCAGACATAAAGGTTTCCTGTCCGATATTCTTCTGCGCCGTCATCTTCTGTTCTTCTTAATAATGCGCGGATCCTTGAGATCAGTTCCATCATGCGGAATGGTTTTGGAATATAGTCATCTGCCCCGCTGTCAAGACCTACCACTGTATCATATTCACTGCTTTTTGCTGTCAGCATGATAATAGGAAGTTTACGTGTATCCGGACGCATACGCAATTTCTTCAATATGGAAATCCCATCCTCTTCCGGCAGCATCACATCAAGGAGCAGAAGTGCAGGTTTTTCCTTTTCCAGGGCTTTCCAGAAGTGAGAAGGTCTTTCAAATCCTTTTGCTTCAAATCCCTGACTTTTCAATGTATAAATCACCAGTTCACGTATACTCTCATCATCTTCTACCAAATATATCATTTTTTTGTTCTCCATTTACAATTATTTGCTGAATGCCATAAGCCGAAACCAGTATACAATCTCCGGAAACAACATGACATTTTCGAAAATCACTATAATTTCTCCGGCTCAGTTGATATCAGTATAATAAAAAGCCGTAAAATCTTTGTTCTGCTTTATGTTAAAACTTTGTAAAATGCTACATTTATCTGGAGATTTCTTTATAAATATTTTATATACTTTATGAGAAAATTTATTTGTAAAAGAAGTATGAAGATGGTATTATATGATATGAAATAATTTCTCTATACAGAAACTTTTATATTTACAGCCGAAACAGGTATTTACCTGATTCTGTAATATTTTACATGACTGTTCACTGATAATACTCCTCACAATGTGTTTTCGGATATAAGGTGAGCAGTAACTATTCTCTAAGGAAGGTGACATTTTGAAAGACTTTGTTTCCAAATACCGGCATGGACTTGTGATTGCTGTTTACAGCATCATTTATATCCTGCTCTTCAGTTACCTGGAGCACAGACCGGTTCACAGCTATCATATCGTACATACAGTATTTGATGACTGGATTCCATTTTGTGAGTTCTTTATCGTTCCTTATATGCTGTGGTTTCCATACATGATCCTGGCTGTGATTTATTTTATATTTTTTAACAAAAACAAGCATGAATACTATCAGCTGGCATTTAATCTTATGATGGGAATGACTGTTTTCCTGATTGTTTCCTATGTTTATCCAAATGCTCAGCACATACGTCCGACCGAATTTCCAAGAGACAATATCTTCACAGATATAGTAAAATGGCTGTACAGTACAGATACTCCTACGAATATCCTGCCCAGCATTCATGTATTCAACTCTCTTGCAATACATATGTCGCTTACAAACTGCGAAACACTGCGAAATAAAAAATTTATAAAAGCAGCATCCTTTACCCTGACCGCGCTGATCATCATGTCCACCATGTTCCTGAAACAGCATTCTGTGATCGATGTATGCATGGGTGCAACACTTGCATTGTTTGGCTTTCTGGTTTTTTATCGAGAAGAGTTTCCGTTTCTTCTGAATCTGTCTGCTTTAGAGAAGTAAAGAGAAAAAAGAGCGAGAATTAGAAAGATTTAAAAAAAGCAGAATCTTTGAAATACATTTTTGTCTTTCAGAGATTCTGCTTTTTTACAGTTATAACAATTTCATAAAATATTTTCCCAAAACCGATATCCGGATGTGAAGCTTTTACACATCAGTTAAATCCATAGAATTTCTGGCTGATTTTGTAGGCTGCCACTGACATTTTTCTTCCACTTCTTCCCGGAAGGTTCATAACTCTTCCGAAAAGACTGTGACGCAGTTTTCTGTATACCTGTTTATTCTCTGTCCTGATATATTCCAGAAGTTCTTTCTTCTTCTGAAGGGACTCTTCTGTATTGGCACGTATCAGCATAATGGAAGAAATAGTTGTAATAATATCCAGATAGCTGAACATATACGCTTTCAACTGCTTATTTGTATTTTTACAGTTGATATATGCATCTACCATGAGTTTGTTTACCCGGATCTGCTGGTCAATACGTTTGATCATCACTTTCTCATTTACAGACTGGTCATCTCTCCCGATAAAATAACGGTAGAAATTCACATCCAGATAATACAGATTCTTTACATACGGAAGAGGTTCAAAAGCAAATAGATTATCTACATAAAATGTATGCTTCGGCAGTTCCAGATTGCATTCATGAAGCAGTTTTGTACGATAGATCATGGAGTGCATCAGAAGATATTTACCTTTCGGCATATGTTTCACTTCTTCCCATCCAAATATTCTGTCCTGCGGCAGGCATTTGCGGTACTGCATGATTTTCTTACGGGTTGCGCCCTGTTTCTCATATACAAAATTACTGATCAGAAGGTCAACTGTCTGTGGACCTCTGAGCAGTTCATATAAAGTTTCAAAATCTGTACATACGCTTCTTTATTTACCCAGTCATCACTGTCCACTACCTTGAAATACAATCCTGTAGCATTTCTGATCCCTGCATTGACAGCTTCTCCATGACCACCATTTTCCTGATGGATTGCCTTTACAATTGTAGGATATTTCCTGGCATAGTCATCTGCAATCTCAGCAGTTCTGTCAGAAGATCCGTCATCTACTATAAGAATCTCTACTTCTTCTCCTCCCACCAGTAATGACTCTATACAATTCTCCATATAATCCTGGGAATTATAACATGGAATCGCAATACTTAACAGTTTCATCTTGTTCTTTCCTCCTTGATATACTTTGCATACGCTCCAAAAGCAGATGGAATTGCGTATTGTTTACCTGACTGTTCTTTACTTACAAAAATGAGTTCTTTATCCTGTGTTGTCTTTAGGGATGATACCTTTATTCTGTATGCCTGCATTCTCCATTCAATATGGGAGAAAATATGTTTCGCAGGCGGAAGTTCTTCTATATATAATGGATCAAGTCCCAACTCTTTTACGTACAAAAGCGCATCTTCGCTTTTTAAATGTCCCTGAGTATTTGGCAGTTCATATAAGCCTGCCAAAAGTCCTTTCTCAGGTCTTTTCCTGATAGCTGTGCATTCTCCGTCCTGAATGATAAACACAGTCCTGTTGTCCTGTGTTCTGGCTTTCTTAGGTGCTTTTACAGGAATCATATCCTCTTTATCATGTCTGTGAGCCAGACAGGTAAATGCAATCGGACATTCTGCACATTTCGCCTGACCGTTGGGAACACATATCACAGCTCCCAGTTCCATCAGTGCCTGATTAAAGTCTCCCGGACAATCTGAGGGCATGATCTGCGAAACCTGCTGTTCTATTTTTCTGCGGACAGACTGCCGGCTGATGTCTTCCGTACTCTCTGTAATTCTGGAAATCACACGCAGTACATTCCCGTCTACAGCCGGAACCTTTTCCCCATATGCGATCGATGCAATGGCACCGGCTGTATAACTTCCTATTCCCTTTAACGACAAAAGTGCCTGATAATCTTCAGGCAGTCTGCCATTATATTCATCTTTTACAGTTTTCGCCGCTTCCTGCATGTTCCGAACGCGGTTATAATATCCCAGTCCCTCCCATAACTTCAGAAGTTTCTCTTCAGGACATTCCGCCAGTGACTGAATATCCGGGAGTCTGTGATAAATCTCTGAAAATAGGGTTTCACTGCCTCCACTCTGGTTTGCTGCAGCATAATCTCCGACACCCATGTATAATAAGCATTGTCCTTATCTCTCCATGGAAGAATCCTCTTATTATCCCTGTACCATTTTACCAGAGGCTGCACAATCTCTTCAAGTACCATAATTTATCTTTTCCTCGTTTATTTACTGTTCACTCCATTCTCAGTAACGTAGCCAAAATTCATTTCAGATTACCTGTGGCAATTGGATTTTGGCCTGTATGTCATTTTATCACAAAACAGAAAAAAACGCTAATACATAAAAATAAAAAGGACCGTACACATTTTACCGTATCTCGATCCTTCTTGCCTTATTCATTATTTTTTACATTTTAATCTCAAATAACACACAAGCCCGACAATAATGATCAGAAGTGCTGCTATGTAAGCTATTTTAAAGGCCAGTGCTGTAGTAAAAAGATCTATAGCAGAAACAACGCCAATCAAAATAAGCGCAACTCCACTTGCTTTTGCCATCTTCTCTTCATCATAAAGCTTCTTACTGATATCCGAGTTTCCACCTTTCAGGAAAATATCCCCATGTCCTGTCAGAAGCATTATTCCTACTATGAAAGCGGCAATTGTCAGTATGATGTTTAAAGAATCAAAATTCATAACCTTCCCCTTTCTTTCTGCATTTTACCATACAGAACCTTTTTTCTTTTTATAGAAATCCGGGACTATTGTTTCGTATACAATGATCCCGGAATATCCATACCTGTTTTTATTTTTCAGAAAACTGTTCAATACCTCCAATTAAAAGATTACAGAAAAGTAATTCCTGATCAATATTAATAGAAACATACGATTGGAATATTGCAGTCAATAATATTATAAAGTTCTGCTGCTTTCTCCGGCGGCATATTGATACATCCATGCGAACCGCCTTCCATGAAACGATCTCCGCCAAAGTATGGCTGCCAGTTTGCATCGTGGAAACCAATACCGCCATTAAACGGCATCCAGTACGTTACCGGCTGTTCATATTCGTATTTACCGTTTGCCAGCTGTTTACCTCTGAGCACATCCGGGCTCTTCTTATAATAAATCGTATAAATACCGGCCGGAGTCTGACGGTCAGAATATCTCATATCACCGGAAACAATATCTGACTCAAAGATATCTTCTCCGTTCTGGTAGAAATACATATGCTGTTCGGACAGATCCACTTCAATATAAGTATTTCCTATATCATTGTAACCATGTGCATTGGCTGTCATAGAATAAACCGGCTCTCTGGTTGTCTGTGTCCCTGACTGGATTTCCTGTGTCAGCTGTGCAACCTCTGAAGCCTGGTCTATCTGCCATCCATATGCAGAACCGTATACACTGACAGTTCTCCCACTTGTTGTCTGGAACTCTCTTTCAGTTCCCACCGTATCATGGGCCGCTGCAAGCTGCGCCACATAATCTGCGATGTGCTGTCTGAAAGATGTATCATCCATGATCAGCTGTCCTTTTTCATCAAAATTCAGCCAGTCCTTGATCGTATTTCCATCCAGGGTTTCCGTTTCATCTCCAAAAGTATACGTAATGCTTGCTTTTGTGAAATTATTACATGCATTAAGAGACGCCTGCAGATCCGGATTGTCGCTGGTGATATCTGCTTTTACATACACGTCCGGCTCACTGTCGAAATCAACCGAAGTTTTATTTCCCGAAACAGCTTCCGAAAGCACGTTATAAGCATTTTTCAAATCCAGCTTACTTCCCTCTGTCTCCGGAACAATCTCAAACTGCGAATCTCCATATGCGACATATGCATTCTCAGGAGCTACCTGATTCTCTTTCTGTGCACAGTTAAGTGCCTTCACCTGTTTTTTCAGCTTTTCTTTATCGTAAGTCGTATTCTCAGCGGCTGTATAGCTCTTCTTTTCAAAAAAACCTCTGATCCATTCATAAGGTTTCTGATCTTTCAGAAGTTTCAGAACACTTCCATCAGAAACATAACTATAGCCGATCTGATCTCCGCTGATCGTCTGCGGATCCAGATTTCTGGAATCAACCTCTATGGAATAGTTCTCTACTGTCTTCGCAAGCTTCTGTTCTGCCTCATAAGCAGTTTTACCTGAACAGTCAATGCCATTGATCGATGTTCCTTCAAAGAATTTATCCGAATAATAATATGACATACCTGCATATGCGGCTCCGGCACTTACAATAACCATTGCCACTGCGATTCCTGTAATTTTTAATCCTTTATGCTTCTTACGAACGGGTGGTTCATAAGGTGCAAGATCTTCATCACTGATCGGTACATACGAAATTCTCCCCGGTCTTGCGGATTTATGGCGTCTGCCAGTTGTTTCCGTACTGCCATTTGGGACTGTGTTGTTTTTTTCCTCTTTGTTGCCCATCTATTTTCTCCTCAACATAAATGTTACCGTTCATTTTTCCTGAAGCCTATTACTTCTGAATCATATTACTGTTGATTCGGTTAATTAAGAGCTTGCTATAATTCTTAATAATACGCTTCACAATACACAGAATTTATGTACTGATCACATAAACCTGCGCTGCATGTTTCATTATAACATAATTCTTCCAATTTGCACCTACTATTCACCTTTTTCTCATTTTTTATTACTGTTTGCAGGTAATTATCCCCGAAAAATGTTTTCTTTGGCAAATCCCTTGTTGATTTTTTCTTATTTTTACAGGCCAACTCTGCGTT
>ENA-OQCE01001022-OQCE01001022.1-human-gut-metagenome-genome-assembly--contig:-NODE-1022-length-12467-cov-3.768639_pt1 | contig 12467 bp, 9 predicted proteins | sample MGYA00242495_ERZ504572 | MGnify/ENA primary metagenome ERZ504572 (study PRJEB26092, sample SAMD00036228) | human gut metagenome | host: Homo sapiens | study: EMG produced TPA metagenomics assembly of...
GGGATAGTTGATTTAGAGATTAAATATATAATTAAAAAACAATATACTTTTTTATAGTTTTATATTTTTTTAGATTTCAAAAGGAGCTTGCACAGAAATGTGCGGGCTCTTTTTTTGTGAAATAATTAAAGCCCACCATTATGCCATAATCCTCATATTTTTGTGCTGTTTTGGGATTTATAGTGATTTCAGCTACTTTTTCTCGCAATTTTTCCGGCTTTAGGGCTGGTTTTGGGAGCTGTTTTAGGAATTTCTGCAGTTTCAGCTACTTTTTCTCGCAATTTTTCCAGCTTTTGGGCTGGTTTTTGGAAGCTGTTTTGGTGATTTTTGCAGTTTCAGCTACTTTTCTCGCAATTTTTCCGGCTTTTGGGCTGAATTTTGGGTGCTGTTTTAAAAGATTTAAGGATTACAGCTCCCCAAGGTCTGCTACTATGCTATCAATCCCTTGTAAACCATAAATTGGTACCTTGAAAACTTCACATAAACAGAAATTCGTTCTTTATAAGTGGTACAATAGATGTAGAGAAAATGGAGAAAATCACGTCCAAATACACCGGTTGGAGTATTACTATGATCCGGCTGATTACAGTAAAGTGATTTACCGGCAGAGGAAGGAAGATTATAGCCAGCGTCTCCAGACAATTCTGTTGGATGCAGACTGTCTGCTTCAAAAATGCAAAGGTGGTTATGATGATGTAAGTGAATATCAGCTTCTTGTCCGTGCCTTTTCATTTGAAAAAACACAGGAAAAGTAAGAGCTTCCTTCAATAAAAACAATGTGAGAACTTTCCTTTCAAAGATCAGTGCAGCTCCAGGATTTCGAATAAAACCGGAAATAGCTTAAAAAATAATTCACAAAATTTCAAATGAAAAATTATCTACTATATCTAGGACTCTTAGTACTAAAAAGATTTCGCATATATTACATAAAAATGAATAAATAGTAAATTTTACCAAAATTACGTGAATAAAATCTCTGTTTATCCCAATAGTCGAAAACCAACGAAAAGACTATAATATAAATACGAAAACGTGCGAAAGGGGATTTTCGTACAAACATAATAAGAAAAGGAGAGGAAATATGGGAAAGTTAAAAGAACGTTTTCACAGGAAACATGGCATTGTAAGCCGTATCTTTAGTATGGTACTTGCACTTGCTATGATTATGACCATGATTCCAGCAATCGGTGATGCAACCACTGCATATGCTGCTAGCCCGACAATCCGGTTGTATTTGGACAAACCAAGTACATGGAATACACCGGTTGTCCATGTCTGGGCTGCCGGTGCTGCGGTAGATAACCATGGCGCAGGAAATGCCACAATTTCACAATGGGGGAATCAGGAAAAACCAAAGCTTGCATATGAGGAAAGTTCTGGACTCTATTATGTAGATGTACAGAGCAGTGAGTGGACAGGCTTTCAGTTTGTTGATGCAGGTTCTACTGAGAAGTCTGCACCGGAGATAAAGACAGAAGGAGCTGCAATTGAGCAGATTAAGACTTTTACTTCTGATACAAGCATTTATTGTTTGTTGGATGACAATGGAAAATATCAGTGGTATAAGGATGCTTCAAAGAAGGAAACATTGGTTCCGGAGTCTGTACCAACAGAATGTGATCTGACTATTAATTATAAGAGCACATTAGGCGATGATGTTGCAGCATATATATATAAGGAGACTAATAAGCCGGCAGGTGAATGGCCGGGAAAAACCATGACTGCAACAGCAGGACATGAAGGCTGGTATACAATGCATCTGACATTAGATAACAGTACAGATTATAATCTTATCTTAAATGATGATGGACATGGAAACCAGTTAAGCGACGTAACACTTTCTACAAAAGGAAAGGCAGAAGCAGAGTACTGGTTCGATGGTTCTTTGTCAGAGACAAAACCTGCCGATTGGAAATATGTAACAACCATCCATTATCTTGCTTCAGGAATGGGAAGTACTATTTACAATTATATGTGGGGAGCAGATGCCTCTGCAACAGGAGCAGGTGTTGGAAAAGAATGGCCGGGCGGACAGATTTCCGAAAATGCTAACCATTCAGGATGGTATGATGTAGTATATACACAGGATGTAAAACAGAATTTCAGCTGTATTTTTAATAATAACAATGGAGTACAGACGGATAATATTGATGTTTCTGTGACATCAACAAGTACTGAGCTCTGGGTTACCGGAACCAAAGGTGATACAAAAGTATATAAAACAGCACCGGACAGTTGGGAGGCACCGGTTGCGGACCACACATTTACAATTTATTATTACAATGAAGACTTATCAACAGACAAAGACATGGGAAAAGTTGATTTGTGGATGTGGAATGCCGGATTAAATGGTTCTTATGTTTTTGACGGAACATATTATGATGCTGAAAATAATGTGACATGGTTTAAACAGACCATTACAGTTGCCGGCAGTAATGTAGGAAAAACGGTAGGATTAAAGGCACGCTATGATAATACAAAAGGATGGGATGGCGGCTCTGATACTGCAGATCGTTCTTTTACAATAAGCGGTGATGAGAATGAGGTATTATATTATGTGGATGGTTCCGATCCGGTTCATGAGAAACCGGTAATCGTACCAACGGAAAAGAGATACCTTGTATTGGATTATGAGAATCCGGGATTAAAAGAAAAAGGTATTACACCACAGTTTTATACATGGTCATCAGGATATGCTTCAGTATTAACCGATTTTACATATGTAGGTGGAGATAAATGGACAGTAACAATCCCAGCAAAACCATCCTGCACAAAGGTTGATTTTTGTATTGCATTAGATTCAACAGGTGACCCATGGATTAAAGATGGTGGAGACCATTCAGTTACATTCCCTTCTGATCAGAAGGTTATCTATGCCAGCATGAAAGCCGGCAGTGAGCCAGAAATTGCTATGCCATATAATGTTGGCTATGAAGTAGATGCAGAAAATCAACAGGTATCATACTACTATCGTGATGATGATGCATTTGTAGATGGCACCTTAAAGGATATGAAAGTATCTGTTGACGTAAACGGAACAGAGTATCCAATGACATACAATGATACAACAAAGCGTTTTGAGTATGTAAAGAATGGTTTAACAAATGGCAAAACACATTATCGTTACAAAGCAAATGGAAATTATGTTGTAGATGCATTCAATTCAAATAGTGAAAAATATAATGACGCAGATTACTCATATTTTGAATACTATAAATTAAATGCAACAGTTACAGCAGAAGTTATGAATAAGTCATTTAACTACAATGAGAATAATGTAGTTAAGTTTAAGGTTAAACAGGCTGATACAGATACTCAGAAACTTGAAGTTGCAAGTGCAAGTATTGATGTTTCTTCACTTGGTGGAAGTAGTGAGATGCCGATTGAGCCAGAGCTCCAGGCTGTTACAATTTCTGCAACTGTAGATACAACATTAGGTACTAAGACATTACCAATTACTGTAACAGACCAGTATGGTAATAAATTCAGTACTACAGTTGATGTTGAAATTACAGACCGTGTGAAGAAAAATGAAAATGATTTCGACTGGGATGAAGCTGTTGTCTACTTTATGATGACAGACCGATTCTTTGATGGTAATGAATCTAACAATACAGCAAGTGGTACAGATACATACGGAGACAACCCTGGACTGTATCATGGTGGAGATTTTGCCGGTGTAACAGCTAAGTTAGATTACTTACAGGATTTAGGAGTAAATACAATCTGGCTTACACCAATTGTAAAGAATATTGCAGGTGTAACTGTGACAGATGAGGGTTCAGAAGATGTTCCTTATAATGCAGCATACCATGGATACTGGGCAAGTGATTTTACAAAATTGAATCCTACAATGGGTACAACAGAAGAATTTGAAACTATGATTAGCGAAGCACATAAACGTGGCATGCGTATTATGGTTGATATTGTTGTAAACCATGCAGGATATGGTACAGAATCAACATTTGCTGGTATGCTTAGGGATAAGAGCGTCAGTGAAGGCGATATTAAATCATGCAGTCTGGCTTGCCGGATTTTGCAACAGAGAATGCAGATGTCAGGGCAAAATTAGTAGAATGGCAGACATCATGGATGAAGGATTATGGTGTTGACTATTTCCGTGTAGATACAGTAAAGCATGTTGACAGTACAACATGGGCAGCACTTAAAAATTCTACAACAGAAGTAAATCCGTCTTTCAAGATGATTGGAGAATATTATGGTGCAGGATATGCGTCAAATGGTAGTACCTTAGGTAGTGGTCAGATGGATGCAGACCTTGATTTCGATTTTAACGATCAGGCAACAAGCTTTGTAAGTGGCAATATTTCTTCTGTAGAAAGCTTCCTTTCTGCAAGAAATTCGGCACTTAATAACGCATACATGACAGGTCAGTTCTTAAGCAGTCATGATGAAGATGGATTTAAGGCTTCCTTAATGAACGGAAAAAAATATACCGAGGATGAGGCAACATCAGCAGCGTTAGTTGCAGCTACCTTACAGCTTACTGCAAAGGGTATTCCGGTTATCTATTATGGTGAAGAAGTTGGCTTAAGCGGATTAAATAATTATCCATATCAGACTAATAGATATGACATGGATTTCTCACTGGCAACAGAGGACAATGTCACATATCAGCATTATAAGAATCTGCTGAGCATCCGTAATGCATACACAGATGTATTCACAAGAGGAAGCAGAACGGTTGTGGCAAGTTCTGATGAGGAAGGCTATGATGTAGTTTCAAGAACATATGGAGGAACAACCTTATATGTTGGTATGAATATCAAGGATGCCGCAAAAGAAGTAAAAGTTCCGGTTAATGCAAATGCAGGAGATACAGTTAAAAATCTTTATGATGGTAAAACATATACTGTTTCTTCTGATAAGACAGTAACAGTAAGCATTCCGGCAGCAAAGGACGGTGGAACAATCATTCTTGCTGAGGTGAAGAAAACAGAAGATCCGGGCAAGAAAGACCCAACACCAGAAGAGAAAGATGATAAGGATTCTGCTACAACACCGGCAGCAAAGGTTGACTGGTCTAAAGAGGTAGAAACAATCAAGAATGCTTCTGCAAAGGATACTATCGTTGTTAAGATGGATGAAACAGGAGTTATATCAAAGGATGCAATTGCAGCCATTAAGGGAACACAGAAGAAGCTTGTTCTTGATATGGGAGATGGAATCAAGTGGGTTATCAATGGTTCTGACGTGTCAAAGGTTCCTGCAAAGGATGTAAATATGTCAGTTACAGTTGACAGCAAAAAGATTCCTGAGGATGTTATTAAGGCAGCTAAGATTGAAAAGGATGCAAAGAAGGTAGTACAAATCAGTCTCGCACATGAAGGTGAGTTTGGATTCAAACCGGTTCTTTCAATCGACCTTGGAAAGACATATGCAGGAAAGTATGCTAACCTTTACTATTACAATACAAAGACAAAGGCTCTTGAGGGTCAGATGTCTGTAAAGATTGCAGATGATGGTTCAGCATTACTTAAATTCACTCATGCATCTGATTACGTTATTTCTATAACAGATCAGGCTGCTATTGATAACAAAAAAGCAGCTCCAAAGAGTGGCGATGACAATGAAGCAGCTACATATGTATGCTTACTTGGACTCGCAATGGTAGCAATCACAGCAGCTACATATCGCAAGAAAAGAGCTTGCAAATAAAACAGCTTTTAAACTAAACATTTTATAAACCTCTTAGATGCCGCACCTTCGGGTGCGGCATTTACTATAAATTGGGAAAGAAGTCATATTGCTATCATCGCTTTAAATACATTATAATAAGAAGAAAACAGCTAAGGCTGTCAAGGAGAAAAATATGAAAAGTACAGCGTTTGATATGGCTATGATGGCATACAGACAAAATGATATGGAGGGAGCATTCCGTCAATTTCTGCCACTGGCAGAGACTGGCGATGCAGATGCCATGAATATGGCTGCAAATATGTTTGAAAGAGGTCAGGGCACATACCGGGATCCGGGCGCGCAGTGTTTTGGTGGAAGAAAGCAGTGGAGCTTGGAAATGTGGATGCACTTGCCGATTATGGTCATTATCTGGTCACCACCTTTTTTGATGGCAAGGAGCAGAAGCTTGGAGCAGGGTATCTGGTTACTGCAACGGAGCGTGGCAACAACAGAGCGGGAGAGAGCCTAGTGGAGTTTGCTCTTAAAAATAACGAGGCCGGAGTCAAAGTATACAGGACAGCAGCAGATTACTGCGACCGGGCTATTGACGCTGCGACAGATTCATATCTTCGCACACAGTATGTGCAGAAAAAGGGTATGCTTAAATATAAGCTAAAACAGCACAGACTTGGAAACAATTATGTATATCTGGCAGCGGTATTTTCGGCGATAGGAGCAGTATTTCTCATGATTGCATCAGTGGATTTGTTTCTTGAGCTGCATATGGAGTATTGCGATATGTTTAAGCTGTTTTCGTATAGTAAAATGATACCATGGGAGACAGATATAGCGATGTTCTTTGGTGCGATGCTTTTATTTACGCTTGGCAAGGTGACAAATAAGCTTCATGTGGCGAGCTTTTTGCAGCTTCTTGCATCGGTATTTGCGGTGGCAGTTGTTGCCATGCACTTTATCTGTGTGATAAATGATGGCAGAGCTTGGTATGACAAGTTGCTTTGGTATGTGGTACTTGTTGTCATTCCACTTATGCTCGGAAAGCTGTTGGGTGAGATACTGAGAAAGATTATCGGCATACAGTAAAATAATATTTCGATATGTAACAAAAGGAGAATGAACATGACTCTGCAACAATTAAAATACGTGGTGACAGTGGCAGAATGCGGCAATATAACAGAGGCTGCAAAGCAGCTTTTTGTCTCGCAGCCAACTGTGACAAGCGCTATACATGACCTGGAAAAAGAGATGCAGATAGTTATTTTCATCAGGACAAACAAGGGAGTGATATTATCAGAAGATGGTGAGAAATTCCTTGGTTATGCCAGGCAGGTGCTGGAGCAAGTGGATCTCATCGAGGGCATTTATAAGGATAATGTGGTGAGCAAGCCACACTTTGCGGTATCGTGTCAGCACTATTCCTTTGCGGTAAATGCATTTGTGGATGTAATCAGAAGGTTTGATGCATATCAGTATGATTTTACCATCAGGGAGGAACAGACTCACGAAATTATTGAGGATGTCACGAATTTAAAGAGTGAGCTGGGAGTCATATATCTAAGCTCCAAGAATACGGAGGTGCTTTCAAAGATGCTAAAGCGTAATGAACTCGAGTTCACAGAGCTTTTTACAGCCACACCGCATGTATTCATATGTGACAGTCACCCGCTTGCTTCAAAAAAGAGCATCACGATGGATGATCTGCAGGACTATCCGTACCTGACGTATGAGCAGGGAGAGTACAATTCACAGTATTTTTCGGAGGAGTTTGTCAGCACTCTTGACAGCAGAAAGAATATCAGAGTCAGAGACAGAGCTACACTTTTTAATCTGATAATTGGCTTAAATGGCTACACAGTGTGCTCAGGAGTGATTTCCGCAGAGCTGAATGGAAGGAATATTATATCAAAGCCACTTGATGTGGAGGAGTATATGAGGATAGGCATTATCAGCAGAAAGGGTGTGGTACTCTCGCGATATGCAAGGGAGTATATCGAAGCATTGAAGGAACACTGTATGTGACGTCACAATAATATAATATGATTAAAGGGTCAAAAGATATCATCGATGCATGCTTGCATGCAATTCGATGTATACCTTAGTGTCCCACAATATATAAGGTCTAAATATATACAAACATTTGGTACAAGGAGCATAGCATGTACGATAGTATAATAATAGGAACAGGTCCTGCCGGACTGTCGGCAGCCCTGAATTTAAAAACATATAAAAAGGATTTTATCTGGTTTGGTTCGAAGAACCTAAGCGAAAAGGTGCAAAAGGCAGAGAAAATCACAAACTATCCCGGATTTCCACAGATAAGCGGACAGGAGCTGTTTGAACGTTTTGACGCCCATAGGAGAGCTGCGGGAATTGATATAACAGAAAAGACTGTGACCAATATCATGCCTGCAGGAAACGGCTTTATGGTGCTTGCAGACAATGAGATGTATGAGGCAAGGACTCTCATACTTTGCATGGGTGTGATGTCTGCAAAGCAGCTGGACAGGGAGGATGAGCTGCTTGGAAAGAGGCTCAGCTACTGTGCCACCTGTGATGGCATGTTTTACAAGGATAAAAGGATAGCTGTCATATGTAATGACAAAAAGTATGAGCATGAGGTGAAATATCTTGCGGATCTTGCGGCAGAGGTATTGTATTTCCCAGCCTATAATGACAGTGAAATAGAGCTTCCAAATGTAAAGATATCAAAGGATGCACCTATAGCATTAATCGGAGATTCATTTGTGGAAGGAATTACGCTTCGAAGCGGAAAGACTGAGAGCGTAGACGGAGTTTTCTGCCTGAGAAATGCCATTGCACCATCAAAGCTTATGCCGCAGCTTGAAATAGAAAACGGACATATATTGGTGGATAGAGCCCAACAGACAAATGTGGCAGGCTGTTTTGCGGCAGGAGACTGCACAGGCAGGCCATACCAGTATACTAAGGCTGTCGGAGAAGGAAATGTGGCAGCACATTCGTGTATACAATATCTTAGTAAATCAGAAAAATAATATATTATTTTTTAGAATCACGGAATCAATTCTATAATCTTTTTGATTCGATAAGCACACTCACGCATGCTGTAGATACACTTACTGACAACTGCATAATTGGAATAACCGCAAATGAGGAGCGCTGCCGGAAGCTGCTTTTAAATCACGGACTTATGAAGGAAAAGCAGCTTGATGTGGTGCTTGATCCGTATGCGATGACAGAGGCAGCGACTAAGAAGAACAAGGCAAAGGTCGGTTAAAGGCAATTACAGCCACTTACCATTGAGAAGATATTGATTTCTCTCAGCTCCAACTGAGACAAATTGTATTTCGTGTCTTAGCATGTCCTCAAGGAAGTTTATGTAGCGCTTGGCATTTACTGGTAGCTCATCATATGACCTGCAATTTGATATATCGGTTTTCCACCTGGCAGCATTTTGACTACCGGGGTATATTTTTCGAGATTTTCGGTAGGGTCAAAGACGTTTGTTACGGCATTTTTATACTGATATCCTGTGATAACAGGAATCTGATCCATGATGCTCAGGACATCTAGCTTGGTCAGTGCGATTTTGTCGGCATGCTGGCATTTTAGACCATAGCGGCTTGCAACGGCATCAAATGGACCCACACGACGTGGTCTTCCAGTGGCAGCACCATATTCGCCCCCATACTTGCGGACCATTTCAGTCCATTCACCGTTCATAGCTTTTTCTGCGACAAATGGTCCGGCTCCAACACAGGTAGAGTATGCCTTTAGTACACCGACCACATGATCTAATGAGGCACCGGGGATACCGGCACCTATAGGACCGTAAGCTGAGATGGTGGAGGAGCTTGAAGTATATGGGAAAATACCATAGTCTATATCCCTCATTGCACCAAGCTGTGCTTCAAGTACAACACGCTTTCCCTTTGATAGTGCATCCTCAAGGAATGCACCGGTATCTGTGATATAAGGTGCATATTTTGCAGCCTTCTGCCTGCACCATGACAAAAGAGCTGACAGAGACATAGGCTCCTGATGATAGCAGCCTGCAAGCTCAAGGTTTTTAGCTCAAGCATGGTCTTAAGTCTGGCCTGTACATTCTCTTCGTCTAAGTGGAGTAAATCACCGAGACGGATTGTTTTTTTACGGTATTTATCGCTGTATGCATAGGCAATACCGCGTTTGGTAGAGCCGAAGGCTGCTCCGGACTTTGAAAGGCGCTCTTCCTCAAGCTCATCCTGTATTTTATGCCACGGCATTGAAATTGTGGCTCTTGTTGATAATTTCAGGTTTTTTGGTGAAACAGATACATCTTGTGTTCTGATCTGTGCAATTTCATTGGACAGATGGTTTAGGTCAATAACCATTCCGTCACCGAGCACACATACTACATCCGGGTGAAGTATTCCGGATGGAAGCAGATTTAAGACAAATTTTCCCTGTTTATTAACTACTGTGTGTCCGGCATTGTTACCACCCTGATAGCGGACTACGATATCCGCATGTTCTGCGAGAAGGTCGATGACACGACCCTTTCCTTCGTCTCCCCAGTTTATTCCTGTAACTGCTGTAAGCATGATGAATGCCTCCTTGTTTTTTGAGTTTAATATTTGGATGTTGGTGCAGAGCTTGTGCTGTCCGAAATTTGAATGGTATAAAACAAGTCTGCTTATAATGTGTATGATTCTGTTACGTGCAATACCTAAACGTCTTATCAGTTAGTATTCTTGCAAAGATGAGTCCGAGCGGCAGTGCAATGATAATCATGATTGCTGATGCAAACCATGAAACAGCATCCGAAAGTGCCATTATGCCGAAATTGTATATAGCCCGATACAGATAAAGTCCCGGAACCATTATGACTATGGATGGAACAGTTAGGGATATTCTCGGATATCCGTTGTTTTCCTTGATAAATGAAGCGAGAAGCCCTGCTGTGAGAGCTCCGGCAAATGCGGCAGCAGGAGCCGGCATACCTGTCAGGTCTACCAGCTCAAGCCGCAGTGAATTTGCTATGGCACCGATAAGAGCAGCTGTTGCAGCCATGGAGCAGGGCTGTTGAACATGATTGAGAATCCAAACACACCGAAGAAGCTCATTATAAGCCTCAGGATTAGATGTAGTACGGGGCCCAGATCCAAATCTTCAAAGTCCATAGCTTAAGCTGCAGAAGCAGCGCCATAATCCATGCAAACATCGTGGCTACCATGACTATTATTATTGCATAGGCAAGGCGTTCAAGACCGGAGCGCAGATCCAGCTTTGCCAGGTCGATTCCGCTTGTAATAAACGGAAATCCCGGAATGATAAAGAGCATGGAACAGATGTATCCGGCTTCATGAATGGTTGATACATTGAAAGCCATCTCTGCAATTTTTAAAAATGCCGCATATATGAAGCATGAGGCAGAAATTGATACCGCTATATTTAGGAACAAAGTAAAATGATGCTTTATAAGCTTTGTACGTATTAGATTTCCGATGCCAGCTGCTACAAATGCCAGTATCATTTCAATAGGACCTCCTCCGAGCAAAAATGTGAAGGCACAGCATGCTATAGCTGCTGCAAGTCCAAGCCTTGCAGGGGAGTAAATGGCATGAATCTGTTCAATCTCATCAAGTCGCCGGTGGATTTCTTCGCCAGTCAGGTGCGCTTCCTCCTTAGGAAAATTGTCGACAAACTGCTCCATGCGATAGAGCTTTGATGTGTTTACACCTGTGTTTGCTATGCTGAGTGACTGCGATATACAGTCAGTGCCGTCAAAACAGTTAAACTCGATTGACATAAGTCCGACATCCACTGTACATGTGACACCAAGCTCCTTTGAGAGCCGGTTCATGGAGGTTCTCACACGCCAGGCTCCTGTGCCGCAGGAGAGCATGATGAGTCCGACACGTCCGATTACAGAGGCTTTTTCAATCAGTCCTGCCTTATCTATGAGTATATTTCCATCCTGTCTGGCATAATCATGCCAGGGGATTTCCATATGATTTTTTTCCATGATATCTGTGTAGCTGTTATCTGCCATAAATTATCGCCTCGGCCTTTTGTACATGTTTTTCAAGATTTTTTAGGAAATGAGAGCTTCGCAGGAAAATACCAATTTCATCATACCGCTTGTCATTTTCCACAAGAGAGTCCTGACCGTAAAAAACATATGCCATAGGAAGCTCCTTTTCAATCTGTATCATCAGATCCCATACGGCAGAGTAAGCCTCAGCCTCAGTCTCCTTGAGTTTTACGGTATCGGGAAGCTCTCGTATCAAGAGTATTCCGTCATGCTTTACAATGACCTGCTGCGTGGGAGTCATATGCTCGGAATCATATGTGTGACTGTAGCGGTAAGCCTGTGCGTAGTAGATATCCTTTTTATCTGGCATATCATTGTATATCTCATGAAAATGTATATAGTTCTTGTCGTGAGATATGTGTTTATACTCGGGCAGCGGATTTCCGTGTTCATCGGTCATGATTATCGGATTTTGATGTCCGTCGGCATTGACCTGTACGGTATGATATATGAATTGCGCAGCAAATCAAATACGGTGTTGTTGCATAGACACATAAGCAGTGCGGAAAGATCGCGGTTGGTATATGCATTGAAGAGAGCTTTAGCAAATTTTTCTGCCGGAAGTGATACATCAAATTCATCGTTGTAAACCAGATTTTCATTGAAGGTTTCCATAAGCCTGTCACACGCCCATGGATCGTTTAGTATCTTCTGAAACAGCATTTCTGTATGGTCTTCTCTTGGAAACATTGTCTTTTCACTCATTTGAAACACGTCCTTTTCTTATATAATCAATATTTCTCTTTTGAGCATT
>ENA-OQCE01001023-OQCE01001023.1-human-gut-metagenome-genome-assembly--contig:-NODE-1023-length-12464-cov-2.123531_pt1 | contig 12464 bp, 26 predicted proteins | sample MGYA00242495_ERZ504572 | MGnify/ENA primary metagenome ERZ504572 (study PRJEB26092, sample SAMD00036228) | human gut metagenome | host: Homo sapiens | study: EMG produced TPA metagenomics assembly of...
TTTCTTTTTTCAATTTCCGGTGTAAGTGCTTTCATTGATTTTGTCCAGAACGATATAGGCGAACACCTGACCATTTCCAAAAACAGTTGTTGCTGTGATTGGTTCTTTAAATAAATCCTTAGCTGCTTCGTATCCGAGCATATAATTGATTTTGTCCTCAATCTGTCTATTAATCTCCGCCATCTCTTTGCTAGAAGAAACATTTTTAACAGATTCCTGAGCCTGTTCAAAGAAAGTTTCCAATTCTTCCGCTCTTGCTGCAACGTTAATGTCGGTAGGATTCAGTTTGAATGAGGAGAACACTTCGCCCTGCTTGTTTGTGAATGTGAAAAGAAGAAATCCATCATCAATATTTGTGTTAATTGTTTTTGCCATTTTCTACGTCCTCCTAAAAATTATTCGCTGTCAGCTGTAAATGAGCCGGAAGTAATGTCAAATTTACCTTTGACGCGCTCTCCAACGTAATTAACTGTGAACGGAATCTGATAGCCGGATGTATCACCGCCGTAGGAAGTCGGCACAACATGGCAATCCTGCTTGTATGCTTCGTATTTACCGGCTGTTGCTTCTTTCCAGAGATGTACTTCAACTGCACTTGTTTTCAAATTATCGTCTTTAAGACGTTCATCAACGATCTGCTGAAGCTTTTCGAACAAGTCTGATGTTGTATCCGCATAAAACGGATCAGCGTCAGAAGAAGCTTCGTAGCCGTTATGCTTGAATGTGGATTCTCCGAGAATGTTCTTAGATGTTTCGACATCCGGGTTAAGCTCGATGTTGTACTCTTCCAGGTCCTTTCCAAGACGCTCATATTTCGGTGTCAGTCCCCCGCAGAGGGAACCTGTATCAATATAATGAGCCATATATTTACGGTCAATTTTTCCTGTAACTGGCATAGAAATGTCCTTTCTGCCTATAACTTTTAAAAGGCTGTGTAGGTTAGCGACTATCTCCGATTGATAGCCGGTTGTTACTTGTTATATTACTTCATAAGTGTTTTCGTAGCGTACCGATAATGGTAATAACCAGTCCTGTATGCCGCTCTCCTGTGGCTCTAAACTATAAGAGTTATCACGAGTAATGCGTTTTATCACTCGCCCCTGTGAAAGCTCTGGAAACGTGTTTAAGCGTGTCTCAGAGCCATTTATGATAACTGGTTCTCGGCATATCCATTTACCGAGATTGTCTAGAAACTTCTGAACAGATAACTTCTGCCGTTCCTTGTCGGATGCTGTTCGGTACACTACATAAAATGGGTACTGGCATACCTGATGCATTACTCCACATACATCTTCTTTTTCCGAATAGACTAAAGCTCCGTTGTCTGCTGAGAAAGCGATTCCGGATTCTTTGCCGAGTTCCTCAAATTTGATTGTTTCATTATCGTACAGTCCCGGATACTGGTTCAGAAGTGCTTTCATGGCATCCGTCAAAATCTCGTATCCGGTTGCGTCTTTGCCAATTGGCTTATCTGCCATGTCGTCCACCTCCTGCTTGTGCTTTTACTTTGCGAATCCATGTGCTTCCGTATTGTCGTTTAGCGGCATCGAACCATTTTGCCTGTGCCTGTGGGTGCGCCTGTTTGGTGTATTCAAGATTTTCCTTTGCGGCTGTCTGACCAGAAAACTGACTGACAAGGACTTTCTTTGCTCCACGTCTTGCGTAGGGGCTTCCAGTTGCTTCGTCGACCATTCCTTTTCCTTCGTATAGAAAGCGCCCATAAGGAGCAGCCGCAGCACACACAAGTCCAGTTCCTTGCAAGGATGTACTCTCAACTCTTGTTCGATTGATAAAATCCCCTGTAATCATCGGCATAAACGGTACCATACTATCCATGACCATTCCATCAAGGAGATACTGGGCTTCTTGATACTGTCTGGAGAACCTGTCCATATTCAGTTTAATTTTCATATCTCCATCAACTACGGAGAACCCTTTGAAATGATGAATCTTGCTCATATTACTTACCTAGAATTTCAAAGTGTGGAATCAGTGTATATGGACCACCTACACTGGTAATCTTGAACACGTTGTCCTTATTCTCATTCATGTACTGATAGAATCCATTTCGGTAATCACTTTCAGTGACTGTTCCGCCAGTCCACTCGCCCTCCCAGAAGAACGATTCATCTGAGAATGTGATAGTATCCTCAAGAGCGTTGTTAATCTGCCTTTTCCACTCTTTATGCGGCACATATGGGAGAATCTTACCATTCTTGTCGGCAATGGTTATATCACCGTTCTGGACGTCATAATGGATGTGTAGCTGCGCGTTGTCTGTTGCGTCTGGCCCGTACTTCTTAAGGATTGCCCCCTTGTCCGTAATGAGGTCGACACCAGATAAAACATGAGGATACCAGTACGCATCTCCAGTTGTGGCACTTTCGTAATAGTTGAAAAGTGTAATTTTAGACGAATACATGATATCCTCTCCTTAATTATTCTTTCTGCACTGTCTGCTTAATAACCTGATTCACACCAGTGGCCGACAACCCATTAAACATACCGACTGCAACTGCCGTGATATAATCCGTTGCCGGGAAATCCGGGATAATTCCCATTCCGACTGCTCCAAGAATTCCACCAGTAATTGCCATAGTTACTGGAATCCATTCATCAGAGATTCTTTCTGATGCTTTACAGCCCATTCCTACGATGTAGCAAATCATAACGATTGCGATACATGAGCCAAGTGTTGAAATGTCCATAATCATACCTCCAAATCAACTTTTTCCATAACTGCCCTTGCTTCCAGAACAGCAATATAATCCGTCATTGCTCTTACCTGCATATTGTAAGTGCTTCTCGGACAAGTAGGAGTAAATGGGAGTTCCCCTTTGTCCCACTTTTCAAGCATATTCGCAAGTTTCTTATATCGAACAACCACCTGCATATACTCTGCCTTAAAGCGTTCCTTGTAATCTGCACTGTTCATCATTTCAACTGTCTGTTTTAATTCCATTATTCAGATGTCTCCTTAAATTCTTCTTCAAACTCATCCTTTACCTATTGTATCCGAAATACCCTTCTTCATCACGCAAGACGTAGTCTCCGGGCTCTACGAGTACCGAATCAACTCTTTCGCCATCTCTAAATAGAGCAGGATATGCAGAAATCTCAATGTTCGGTGAGTTAAGATTGTTATTGATTTTTACCGAATTGCCAACAAACTTTTCAATTTGAGCTATACCTTCAGGAGTGGTAAAACATTGAATAGCTTCAACTATAGTCGGTTTTATTCGTACATATTTCATACTCACACCCCCGCATTTAAAATCGGTATTCCATCATCCGTCCTTACCCCCATCAAAAGCGGTAAAGCTGTCTTGTAAAGTAAGTCGTTCGTTTTCTGTACATCTCCGGCGCGGCATATACCGCACTCCATTCCTTTGCACCTGCTCCAATCTGCTGTGGTGTGGCGTAAGAGATGGATTCACTGCCAGAAGATACAGATATTACAACGCCTGTTGCGCTACCACCGGACCCGATTGCGGTTGATATACCACTCACAGCGGCATTAGTAGCGTTCTTTTCAGCAAGCTCAATCTGATACATTAATTCAGCTAATGAACAGACCGCCTTTTTAATACGTTTCTGTGAGCGTTCATTTTCCGGCAGTCCATCCACCAACCTGTCAAATGTCATTGTATCTACAAAATCACTGGCCCTTTCTGCCAGTCGCGGATATCGGTTTCTGGCACGACATTGCCGAATGATTCTGTATAGAATTTATAATCTGCATAAGCCATGCCAGTTACCTCCTGAGATCATCATTTTGCTGTTACAGTCGCATGCCCGGCACTAAGTGCCTGTAGGTGCTGTCACACTCAACCACCGTGATAACCTGCCCTGTTGCTGCTGTAATATCGGATTCGCCATCCATGCGCTCCAGTTCTTCACATCTGTCCGTAGTCCTCGTGATCTGGCAGTCTCAGAAGATGCAACTTTGTATTTATATGCATTCCCTGCGTTTGCTTTTGCCGGAGTAATGGTTACTTTTGTATCTCCACTCTTACTTCCTGCTGCGGAGTTTACAGTGAGGGTTCCCAGTGTCTGAGTTGTGTCGATAGTTCCGACAGCAACAGCGTCAATATATTCTGCAAAGAGGGTAAGCCCCATGATTGCGAATGATTCAGACACTGCTGTGTGGTAATTGCCCTGTGTATGGAATCCGATCAGATTTGTTTCACCGGATACAGTATATACAAGACCCGCTTTTGCGAAATCAGATTCGTTCGGGTCAACATAGTACAGAACGATATTTTCAGCAGGTGTAGCGATTACTGTTCCTCTCGGAATTTCACTGTCAGACAGTAAGAAAATCGTATTGAATCCCAGGAATCTTTCACATACTGGAAGCCGAACTGGTTCTGAATAGAAATCCCAGCTGCTCCGATATACTCGTACACGTCCAGAATATTTACAAACCCAGCGACGCCAGTTACATTTCTATGCATTTGTTTGAATTTGTTTTCTACACGACCTTTAGCCATTGCCAGAGCCATCTGGAAAGTGGTTTCCGTGAATGAGAGAGTACCTGTTTTTAGATAGTTGTAAAATCTTTCAGTAACATTAGTCTGAAGCTGGAAGAGAAATTCATCATCGGTCATCTGAACAGCGTTCTCGTAACCGTGATCTTTGATTGCTTCGATAGATACAGCCTTTGCGTATTTCTCGATAGTCATTTCTGCATAGGGTTTTTCTTTTACAACGAATTTGCTGTAAGGGATTTCCTCACCTTCACCAACATTTCCGTTCTGTAATGTACCCTCTGCATATTTTGATTTAAGAACCGCTCCGGGCGTCTTTTTGATTGGACGCATGATACCAAGTATTTCACGTAAGTGTTCCCAGTTTCTTTCGAATCTGGTAACAAAATCAATCTCACGTGCTTTTACCTGAATATCATTTGTCATAATAAGATTAGCTTTTGCTGCCATATAAAATCCTTTCTACCCATAATTAATTATTAAGGCATTGGGTTAGCGGCTATACTCTGGTGTATAGTCGGTGTAAAAAATCACTGGAATAACTGGATATTCTGAGCAATTGCAGCCTGTCTCTCAGACGGGTCTTTGATCGCTTCAATATCTTTCTTTGTCATACTTCCCGGTGTCTGCTGCTGTCTAACGTGAGTGGTAAATCTTGCCTGATTCTGCTGGGCCTGCTGCTGAGATTCATCCACAAAAGCGGATGCGTCAGACTGTTTCATCTGCTCAATCAGGTCGTTCAGTCCAAGGATTTTGCCGTCTTTCAGCTTAAGACCTGCTTCCTTGATGTCTGCCATGACTGATTTCTTTGCAGCTTCACTGGAAAATTTAACATCGTCGAGTGCCACTTTCAGAGCATCTGAGAAATCGCGGTCATAGATTTTTGCATTGAATTCTTTCTCTGCGTCCTCCGCTTTTTTCTTCCATCCAGCAAGCTCTGTCTGAATATTTGCCGGGTCAATGCCGTCAAAGCCTTTTAAGGTTTCTTCTGCTGTCTCAGCACGTTCTTTCCAGTCATCACGTTCACCCTCGACTTTCGACAGAGTTTTCGCTACTTCTTTAGCATTCTTGTAATGCTCAGAGAGTGCTTTCTTCACATCTGCCTGTTTATCTTCCGGGATTTCAATTCCAAATGATTTTAATGTGTCAATAAGTTTCTGCATAACATCCTCCTGGTCGTGTTTATTGACTGCCGCCGCAGGTAAATGGATTAAGCCAGTTAGACCACTGGCAAGGTAATGAAATAGGCGGAATCGAACCGCCGACACGCACCCTATGCGGATGTTGCTCTACCAACTGCGCTATATTTCACTGCACTTTTCGAACTGTCCAGCAGTTAACAGGATAAGCGTTAACCTTTACCCATGGGATAATTTACTCGAACCATAGACCGCCTGCAAACAGACAGCATAATTCTGAGCAAATAAGCGGAACGCCCGGAATCGAACCGGAACCCAGGGCGCGACCCTGTCAGTCTACCATTAACGTACATTCCACATAACCCGGATTCCCGGGTTAGCAAGGTATTTAACGTGTTATGCCTGCCACGAGTTGTTTCGGATATTTATTTCTTTAAAAAAGTATGAGTAACAAAAACCTTAATCAAGGAGGTATGCCATCTTGCGTGTCAGACGGCAAATACACACGACAGGATTCGAACCTGTTTAACTTTCCATCAAAGCGTGTGTACCAGCTACTTTAAGAAAGGAGGATAAAACGAAAATGTTAAAACAACCGTTGTGCTTCCTGCTGCACAATTACATTATAACAGATTTCTTTTAACTACCTCTCTACCACTTTTGGTGTTTTTAGAGCATATCACGGAGCTTTTCTACATATCTCTTGACAAGATCACGTTCCTCCCGGCACTCTGCATCCTTGGACATATCGCTCATTTCTGTTGTGAGTTCGTCCAGATGTTCTTCCAGAGCGGCAAGCATCTTTCTCTTACAGTCTTCAGACTTGCCGGAACGATAGCTTTGCTTCTGCGTCATATAGTCATCGTAAGCATCTCGCCCATCAGAACGACTGTAATGCCTCTGACATAATGTTCACCACGTCTGGCATAAGAACTACCTCTGTCGTAATCCGGCATCATTCTGCCATCATTTGAACTGTATCTCCCCATGCTGTCACGTTTTCTTCCACGTTCGCTGTAATCGTCATTGTATCCGCCACGCATCTCGTCAAGGACAGTGTTGTAATACTCCACTTTCTTATCCCAGTACTGCGTGTTCTTTATGTCTTTGTACATATCAATCAGTTTGTATGTCATTTCCAGATTTCCAGTAGTCAGTCCATTATCAGCGATTTTGGAAAGTTCATCTTCGATTCTTGCGCATAAGTCTTTAATATCTCTCATAACTGCACCTCCTACGCTTCTCTGGTTACAACAATGTTTGCGTTTGCAACAGAAATTGCCTGATCGCTTGTATTCTCTACTGCGATATTAACGCAACATCCACAAGGAACGTCAATATAGATACCTGCGGACACATTATTGTACTGATTTACTGCTGCCGGTGTGGAAATCATCTGGGAAGAAAGAACCGGCTCACCAGAGATTGCAATTGCCAGAGAAATAGCTTCAACAGTACCGCCTGTTGGAATTGCGATATTACCAGAAAAATCCACGAAGAATCTTGCTTTACACTGATTAGTCAGTCCTCTCAGTGTGATAATTCCACTTCCCTCTCTGTGCTGGATGCAGTTAGAACCTTTAACTGCTGTGTTTGAAAATACTACGTTTCCATTTGCTGCTACCGTCTGAGCAGCTACATTTGTAAATTCTGCCATAAAAATACTCCTTTCATATTACAAAAGGGCAGGTCTCAGCCTGCCCCTCTGTGTAATACGGCATAAGCCGACATTCGAATCAATCGAAAGATACTCTCGATATGAAGTTATCAGCAATTACATCCAGTGTTACATCCGCATCCGTAATATGTGTTCGGATTAGGAACCTGATATGCCGGAATCGGTGCTGGATTGATCGCATTAATGAGCTGCTGTGTCTGTGAAGCCATTGCAGTTGTGAGAAGTGCGCTCTGGCGGTCCTGAGAAGCAGCGCGTCTGAGGTCATTGTTTTCAGCCTGAAGGTTAGAAATCTTTTCATTGCAAAGATAATCAAGAATGGCTCTTGTTCCTGCGTTCTGGCTGTCGATAATGTCTCTTGTGTTGCTGTTCATGGTGTTCTGCAATGCACAGGTGCTCTGTGCCATGTTGTAGTTCACGCCCTGGATTGCTTCCCTGGTTTCACAACAGCAGTTCGCAAGCTGTGTCTGTAAAGCATTTGTATTCTGCATGTTCGCTACAGTATCGGCATTAATTGCCTGCTGGATACCGAAGCCTGTCTGCATGATGTTTGTGTTGATTCCATTAAATCCGGTAAGCATACCATTATTCATGCATAGAAGCCATCGCACAGGCCACTGTTGATTCCGTCAAGTTTGCTGATTACTGCAGAATTGTCAAATCCCCTCTGAATATCTGCCTGAGTAGCCGCCGTGGCTGCATATCCGCCGCCGTTTCCATTATTGCCCCAGCCGTTGTTTCCCCATCCGAAGAAAGCAAAAATGAATAAAACAATAATCCACCAGCTACCATCTCCGCCAAACACGCCGTCATTATTTCTACCGTTTCCAGTAGCGGCGGCGATATCTGCTAAGCTATAATTTCCATCCATAATATAATCTCCTTTTTGTGTATTTACATCAATCTGGCCAGATTGTAATGTACTATTTCATATTCTTCAGCAGACTCTGAAATTGCCCTGCCATCTGCTGAACTTGATTAAGTTGCTGTTGGGAAATCTTCCCGGACTGTAACATCTTCTCAACTTCTGCTTTTGGGTCTCCCCTAAAATTCTGCTTAAACTGCATAAATTGCTGTATCATTTGCATTGGTCCGTTTCCCTGCGGCATCCCACCACCGAGGACATTGAATAATGGATTACTCATCTGCATTTCCTCCCTTGGTCGCTGATTCCTGTACGGTATTAGCCCTAACAGGTTCAGAAAAAGAATTTAATCGGTTTATGATAGCTTCGTATTTGCCTTTCAAATCATCGTATTCCTGTCGAGTAACATATTTACTGTCCATGTTCTGAACAGACTGTTTAGGCGACATCTGAGTGCCTACCTCGTGATATTCAAACGTCCGTAACGGCTGTGGCATACCGGAAACGTCTGTGGATTTTATGTAGAACTTTTCACTTTCACTGTCCATTAGTAAAACACTTGTCCCGGGTGCTACCAGATAGGATTTTGCACCCACTTCACCAGATACCCACAGGATTCCATTATTATTCTGGGGTTGCTGCACTGGTTGAGTTGGCATCTGGACGGGCTGTTGCTGAAATTGATTCATCTGCCCAGGAACGCCAAAGCTATATTGATAAGGATTGTTATATAATGCCATCTTATACACCGCCTTTCTGATTATATTTTTGCATGAAAAAGAATTAAAAAACAGACCGAAAAAGTATCGAAAAAGTATTGACATACCACCAATTTGGTGGTATTATATAATCATCAAAGGAACGGAGGAAACAGAAATGAAGAAATACAACTTATCAAAAATCATGAAAAGAGCATGGGAACTGGTTAAAAAAGTCAGCATTAACTATATCCTCCGGTCTTAAGAAAGCATGGGAGGAAGCGAAAACAATGGCAAATTATGTATTAGAAGTTTTTGACAATCAGAAAGGGTATAAAATTCCTTGGAAAGAGCTTGAGAAAATGCTTGATACAGTTTACCCCGATGGCGATCAGGGTAACGGATGGTATCAGAAATGGAATTGCAACAACTGGGCAAAAGCGGGCAAGGATAGAACCTATATCTCTTTGAGAGAATATAGGAATTCTAAACTGAGAGCTGAACATGCTCTTGGTTACTATGACAACATTAATGGCACATATGTTGTTACAGACCGATACAAAAAAGTAACAGATGTCATTGAAAAATTTCAGAGCAGATAGGAGATTGATTATGGAAAGTATGCATTTAGAACCTATAACAAAAGAAATTTTGGAGATGCTTGCCAAATATACATTTACTCCAGAAAGAAATTTCGGAATTTATGATAACATCTCTATCTCTGGAGATGGAGAATACATTGAATTTTACGGAGAAACCGTCAACAAAGAACCAGTTTATGATAAACATGGTGAATTAATGGATTATAATTACAGTGTAAAATCTATGGCAAGAAGATATCGTCGTGATAAATTCAGTGGCGAATATTTCGAATATTAGGAGAATTTATGACTATATCAGAAATGCGTGAACGGCTAAAAGTATCTCGAGCGGAGTTCTCAAGGAGGTACAACATACCGATTAGAACGCTCGAAAACTGGGAATCTGGAAAAAGCAAATGTCCGGATTATGTGAGACAGTTGTTAGAGCGAGCTGTCTTGGAAGATTGTGAAGTGAAATAGGAGGGTGTGTAAAATGATTAAGAGAGTAAAACTTGAAACCATTTACAAAATGGCTAAAGAAGATAACGAGAAAATAGAAGAATGCAAAACTTTCCCAGACGGATGGGATAAAATAGTCTATGACTATTATAATAAACTGTCAAAAGATTCGTACGACGTTGAAATGTTTATGGATTTTTTGAGCGGTGAAGATTCACCGTTAGAAATGGCGTACGCATACAGAAGAAATATGTATATCATGTTGTATACAATGAATGCAACAGATACAATGGCATTTGCGGATAGCGAATACGATATATTTTACATCGTATCAAAAAGACGGTGATGAGTATAATAGTTGGGAATGGTGCTTTACAAACAATATTGACCCGATCAAATACAGGGGTGACGATGGAGACGAACCGGTACCGGAGTGGCTCATAAAAAAATATGAAGAACAGATAAGGGAGGAAAAGAAAAAATAAGGTACAGTAGGATAAAATTTAACTTTCAAATCACTTTTATATGTGGTATAATATAGTAGAGTTTAGTAGTCCCATATTGGAATGTAAAAAGTATTATAAAATTTTACATTATTTAAAGTAGAACCATATTGGAACGTAAAAATAAGGAGGATTACAGCAAGCTCACAACTGTTTTGGAAAGACGCAAAATAAGCCCCTGAGAGATAACCCCGGGGGCTTTTATTGTCGTCTTAACACACTTTGATTATTTTATTATTTACCCTTCGGCTTAACCGCTTTGCTGTTGATATGCTTACAATTCATCTGTTCAGCACAGTATTCGAGCGTGCGCTCCTGGCATCTCAGCCGGAACAATCTTTCTTCGTCCGGTGTGAAATTACACTCTATCAAGAACCTGTCTATATCTTTTTTCGTGAACACATATAATTTCATGAGCATACCCCTTACTAATGCTAACGTTGATTCTGCGCAAGATAATTTGTAAGCTTCTGTTTTGTTTTTTTTAATTCTTCTACATTATTCCCACTAATCTGACTGTCCAACATGGTTGATAACACTTCCAGAATCAATGAATCACGTTCTGCGATTCTCCGAAGACTTTCATAATCTCGTCTATCATGTTCTTCCAGTGTCTCTACTCGCTTATTAAGTCGGAATGCCGGGGTAATCCATTTAAAGATTACGGCTGCCGCCCCTCCGACAATGGACACCCCTCCACAGATAGAGAGGAAAAGCTGTACAAATTCTGATATGCTCATTTAGCTACTCCTTTTCCCAGTAATATACCGGATCTCATTACCACTATCCCATGTATCGAAATATTTGCCCTCTTGCACCGTCACCGCATGACCATCTATGCAGAGAATGTACGTGCCTGTCGGATGGTCTGCACAAAAGTCGTTGACTGTATAGATATATCGTTCTGATTGTTCAATCAGTTTGCGTCTGTACCCATGTTTGTAGAGGTACACTCCCCAAACGTAATTAGCTGATGGCATATCTGACAGAGCGCATGCCTGTATCATTAATCCGGCGAATACCGTTTCCCAGTCGAAGCCAGTTGCTTTACATATTGCCCGAACAACGCAATCTCCTGTTCTCTTATCCTTAACGGGATTAGGATTAAAATATTCCCATCTATCCATCAGTCAATCCCCCTTTGCTGTCTTATATCGTTTTGCCGCTCCTCTGGCTTTGGCGGCGTTCTGACGGTTCCACTTCGCTATCATAAGCCGGTCTTGCAGTTCCCTCAGGTCGTTCTGCTTACAGTAATCTTTGTATGCAGCATTTTGCTTTTGGAGAAGATAAGACTTCCGATCAAGGTCTTGCTGGAGTGCAAATCTTGCCTGTTCATCCTTGCAGTTATCAACCGCCGTTTGCAGTCCAAGGACTTCTCTCTTCGTCTTGCGGATTCTCCGCTCATAAGTACGTTGTCGCTGTTCCTTTTCGTACTGCTTCCCTTTGTCGGCTTTATCCTGTGCTGATAGTTCTGCATAAGGATTAAATTCTCCGTCACTTGCCCCAAAGCTATGCCGACAGTTGACCCCTGACAGTCCGCTTGCTGTTCCATATCCAGTCAGTGAGAAAGGTGGAGATTTCTTGTTCTTGCCAGAACGAGAGTATATCTTACCTTGCCACCATGAGTGGTTTCCCGGATTCTGACCGCCGTCACCCGTTCTGGCTCCTATGTGTGCACTGACCAGAACTAAATCCCAGTCCATTTCTTCCATGCGTTTTAGGGATATATCTCCGGTAGCCTGTGCCACACCAGTTCTGACAGAACGTGCTACTGCTGTTTCAATTGTATCTTTTCTGCCAGATGGATATGTAACGGTAACACCATCTGACGCAACGTTATTAACCGCCTCTTTAATGGCTTGCGTATATCCAACTGCCCCAGTCATCACATGGTTATATGCAAGGTCACATTGCTCGATATAGAGCCTTTGAGCGGCACTTGCAGTCGTTCTTGTGAAGTTCTTCCACTCGCCCATAGTCGCAAGCATATTTCGCTCCATGAGCCTTATCATAGCTGGCGACTGTTTCGAGCGGTACAGGGCTTAATCCTGCCG
>ENA-OQCE01001025-OQCE01001025.1-human-gut-metagenome-genome-assembly--contig:-NODE-1025-length-12458-cov-2.139729_pt1 | contig 12458 bp, 17 predicted proteins | sample MGYA00242495_ERZ504572 | MGnify/ENA primary metagenome ERZ504572 (study PRJEB26092, sample SAMD00036228) | human gut metagenome | host: Homo sapiens | study: EMG produced TPA metagenomics assembly of...
TATTGTACTCAACCACTTGCTGCATGAAAAAGAATGGATATAATGAATCTGAAAAAATATACAAAAAATGTCTGGGGAACTACGAATGAAACGAAAACAAACCATACCTTCCTGCATCCGGGATTTTTTAAATTGCTGCCCCCTCTGTGGAACTGTCTCTGCTGATTGTCCTTGTGATCACGCTGGTACTGCATGTACTCACCTACTCCAACTATACGGAAACCAAGGACTTAACCATCTCCAATTATCAGTCCACAACTGAGCGTATTCTTTCTCTGGAAGCGGAAGATTTTGATGAATATCTGAATGCACTGGCAACCTTCTGCCTTCAGCCTTATTATGATTCTACTTTTCCAGAGTAATTGATCTGTCCACTCCTGTTACCAGTGAACAGCTTCGCTATGTCAAACGCCAGATGTACTATTATTATTACACGCGCAGTGATATCGGTGATTATGAAATCTACCTGGTAAATCACGGTCTCGTCATCGGCAAAACAGGTAATCAGCAGCATTTTGTCGATGTTTCAGGCGATCCGCAGGATTTTTCCACAGCCATCCGACACTGCAGGAAAGATTCCAGAAACCAATATCTCACCACGGACGCTGACGGTCATCTGTGCTACTATCACACGCTGATCTCTGTTTCCACACAGGAAGTTCAGGCCGTTGTCCGTCTGTCACTGAAAGCTAAAAGTCTGGAAACTTTAAAAACGAATCATAATTCCAGCCATGAAAACATTCTGATCCTAAATCGCAGGCAGGAGCTTCTTTACAGTGGAAACAGCAACGCCCCCTTTCAATTTTCGGATGTTTCCAAAGCCCTGAAAAAACAGGAAACAATTTTATGTTCTGAAAATACCCGTTACATCATGACCAGTACAACCAGCCAGACCTCCGGCATCACCTTTATCTGTCTGGTCCCGGAACAGCTTATCAATATGGAAATCCAGCAATTACAAAAAAAAGTACAGTTCAATGCTTCTATGATCTGGCTACTTTCTCTCCTTTTGATCTATCCATTCCTTCTGCTGATCACCTCTCCGCTCAAACGCCTTTCCCTGCAAATGGCAAAAACCGGGGAAGGAGATTTTACCACGCGGATACACGAAGGGGGCAGCCGGGAAATCTGTGAACTGTCCAACAGTTTTAATTCCATGGTGAAGCATATTTATAAATTGATCCGTAAAACATATGTCGCGGAACTGAATGCAAAAGATGCACGGCTTGCCGCCTTAGAGGCACAGATCAATCCCCATTTTTTATACAATACCCTGCAGGCCATATCTACTGAGGCACTGCTCAATGATCAGATGAAAATTCATCGCATGATTACTTCTCTGGCATCCAATCTGCGATACACGATCAAGGGAAGCGTACTTGTCCCTTTAAGTGCCGAGATGGAATATGTTAAAAATTATATTTTTCTTCAGAAAATGCGAAATGAAGATCTCTTCGAATTCCATGCGGATATCGATGAAGCTGCCAAAAACTGTATGATTCCAAAGATCAGCATACAGACGCTGATTGAAAATTCCATTATTCACGGAAGAAACCAGAATGATTTTCGTATTCACATTACCCTGACAGTAAAAAAAACAGGCAGATACCATTGTGATCACGGAGGAAGATGACGGATGTGGTATTCCGGAGGATCAGTTAGAAGCTATCCAGCACTCCTTCGAAATCCAGAAAACTACCGGACAGGACGGAATCGGACTTGCCAATCTGTATAATCGTCTGCAGATTTTATATGAAAAGCCAACAAACTTTAAGATTGCATCCAAAGAAGGTGCATATACCCGGATTACCCTTGTACTTCCTGCCGCACCTGACCATTCAAAAGATATTTTCAAAAGAAAGGAATAAGACTTATGTTGAAAGCATTGATTATAGATGATGAAAAACCTGTACAGATTGCCGTATCCAAACTGGGACGCTGGAGCTATTACGGCATCGAGCCACCGACTACGGCAATCAATGGAAAAGATGGGCTCTCCTGCATGCGTGAACTGCATCCTGATGTCGTTTTCGTTGATATGAATATGCCAGTCATGGACGGATGTACCTTTCTGGAAAAAGCCCATCACGAATTTCCGGACAGCCAGTACATCGTTATCAGCGGATATGACGAATTCCATTATGCCCAGCAGGCACTCCGTTTCGGTGCATGCGATTATCTGCTCAAACCCATTGAAGAAAATGCCTTAAATTCCGCCATAGAAAAGGCGTTACACCACATTGATCCGGATCTGGTGTTTGGGCAGAATGCCGCAAAAACCACAAATACTTCCCCGGAAGAAGTGATTTCCATCATCAAGGAATTTGTGGAAAGCAACTATTGCACCAATATCAAAATTTCCATGTTTGCCGATAAATATTTCTTTTCGCAGGAATATCTCAACAAACTATTCAAAAACAAATACGGTTATACCATCTACGAATATGTTTTAAAACTTCGCATGGAACGTGCCAAAGAGCTCTTAGGGCAGCCTGATATAAAAATCATGGATATTGCGGAACGTTTAGGCTATGCCGATAACCACTATTTCAGCAAAGCATTCCGGACCTATTACCATGTCACGCCAACGCAATACCGCAATCAGCTGCAGAACCCTTAAGGTTCTGCACGCGTGTCCATACCTGCATTTCGTTTTCTCCGCGGTTTGCCCATGTGTAATACGGAATATAATGCAAACGTACCTTTTGCTTCTGCGGCTTTTGATACATGTGATAGAGAGTCTCCTCTGCATCCCCACTCTCTGTCAGCCGCCACCCGTCTGTTTCTACCATTTTTACTACGGTATCGCAGATTTTCCCTCCGACACCGATGCATGCATATCTGTATCGACCAGCAGTTCATGCAGGTTCTTTCCATTGTCTTTCTCTTCAAGGCAGTAAACCACAGGCCGCGCATAATCGCTGCCTTGCCAATATCCTCGCGGACACGCTCCGATGCGGCAAACATCTGTACCTCCATTGGAAAATCAATACAGAAGGTTTCTTCCCTGTTCCACACTTTTTTCAAATACAGGTATCCATCTTTTTCTTCCTGTGCGGCATCCTCTATTCCGGAAATTTTATAATTTTTACACCATCCCGGTATCCGGAGTGCCAGCGTCATTTTTACATTTTCAGCCTGCACACGGATCTTTATGTTTCCTTCCCATGGCATATCTGATTCCATCTGCACGTTTACCGTTTTCCCATTCACCGTTTTTTCCACATTGCTTCCCATATACAAATGCACAAACAGCGTATCCTCATTTTCTGTAAATGCATAAGATCCAATGGAACTGATCAGGCGCGCAAGATTTGGCGGGCAGCATGCACATCCGAACCATTTCTGCCGTACCGGTTTGACATGAAATTTCCGTTCATCTTTGTGGCACGCCTCCGGCAGCACCTCCAGCGGATTCACATAGAAAAAGCTTTTTCCGTCCAAAGCCATTCCGCTTAATACGCCATTATACAATGCCCGCTCCATAATATCTGCATATTTTGCATCCGGAACAATTTCCAGCATACGCCGCGCCCAGAACATCAGTCCGATCGATGCACAGGTCTCTGCGTATGCCGTATCATTCGGAAGATCATACGGAAAAGAAAAGGCTTCTCCCAAATGTGTTGCACCGATGCCCCCTGTAATATACATTTTCTTTTTCGTCACATTATTCCACAGACGTACACATGCCTGATACAGTTCTTCGTCCTTTGTAATACGTGCAATATCTGCCATACCGGAATACAGGTACACGGCACGGACTGCGTGGCCAAACGCCTCATCCTGCTGCCGTACCGGCAGATGTGCCTGATAATAGCTATACCGCAATTCATTCTCATGCCCTTTCTTTACGGTTTCCGGATGTTCTTTATCAAAGTAATATGGTTTTGTGCCTCTTTCATCAATAAAAAAGCGGCTTAAATCCAGATACTTTTGTTCTCCTGTAACTTCATAAAGACGGACGAGTGCCATTTTCTGCAATTTCATGTCCCGGATATCCCTTGCATTTTCCTTCCTCCGGTCCGAAATAATCTGTAGCATAATCCGCGAATCGTTCCGCCGCATGAAGCAGTTTATCTTTTCCCGTTGCCTCATAATATGACACAGCACCTTCGATCAGATGCCCCATACAGTACAATTCATGATGGTCGCGTAAGTTGGTAAAAATACCATCTTTTCCATTGATAATATAATACGTGTCCAGATATCCGTCTTCCTGCTGTGCCGCACAGACAATATCAATTGCAGCATCTGCAACCTTTTCCAGATCCGGATCGGGATGCTGTGTCAGCGAATATCCGACCGCTTCCACCCACTTGGAAAAATCCGTATCCTGAAATACATATCCATAAAACTCATCCTTGAGATTTTCTGGATCTTCCGGTAACATCTCAAATCCACGGTATGTATATGAAGGTTCTTTATACGCAGCTCCCTGTTTTCTCTTTTGCCGGTTCATTTCTGCCGCCACTTTAAAATTATGCATACAATAACTTGGTGCTGCGCCTTCTACTTTATCATTCAACGCATTCCACTGATAAGGGATCACCTCCGTACGCACCAGTTCCATCTCATTTTTCCAGAATTTATCTGTAATCTGCATCCTGCGCAATGAAACAGGATATGAAAATTTTTCTTTTTCCATATGCATTCCTCCTAATGTATAATCAAGAAATCACTATCCAATTTATCTTCTTTGTTATATACTTATAGTATATATTTTATGTCAAAAAATCCATTGTCAAACCGGAAAGCAGCATGTATAATTTCATCTGAGCAAGGCATTTAAAAAACAGTTTGGAGTATCCCCTTCCAAATACAGAAAAGCATTCTGTCAATATCTTGTTTCCACATAGAAACCACTTTCCTGTAACTCCTTTTTTGTTATTTTTCTTCCCCAGTGAACGGTGGTATTATAGTTTCCTTCCACGACCGTAAGCGTATTTCCGTTCTTCTGGAGAACCATAACGGAATGTTCGTTTCCGATGCGGATATGATCGCCTGCCTTGATCCTGCTGAAATTGCTGTGTTTTGTCACCGGTGCATATTTGCCAAACACTTTATCACTGATTTCTCCACACAGGGCAATACATCCATAACACTGACAGTTCGTGGCTTCCCAGAAATACTGCCGGTTTTCGTTTGTCCAGGACAGACCCTCTTTGTAAGTCTTTTTCATAGCCATAATCTTACGTCTGGCCTGTTTTGCGGTAATTTTTTTACTCACACCGACCTTGCAGGTCATAGAACCGATCAGATTTCCACCGGAAACCGAAATCATTGCTTTTCCCGGTTTGATTGCTTTTACCAGACCTTTTTTATCTACTGTTGCGACCTTCGGATTGGATGACTTCCACACCATCTTTCCGGTCGTTCCATTACACACAAGCTGCTTTGTTTTTCCAACACGGAGTGCCACATCATATGTATTCATCGACGCGGTACCAACGATGTCTATGTTTTTCTGACCGCTGTCTGCCGCCATAACCACTCCATCTGAGGGATACCAGACAAAAACGCACATAAAAAGTATAAAACTGATCCATCTCTTTATATATCTCTTCACAACTGCAACCTCCCACCTTGCTCTTTTTGTCACTGTTTTCAGTAACACTTTTCTATATTCTATAATCATGCGACTATTGCTGTCAATAGTTTTCCCTCCGAACGGGCATGGAAAACAGATGATTTGCTGCAGCAAAAAAAGGATAGACAGTTAAACAACCATCTATCCTCTGAAATGCTTATTTTATGCGTTTTAAAGATTAACCAAAATATCTCTTTAACAGACCAGCAAACGCTTTTCCATGTCTAGCCTCGTCACGAGCCATCTCATGAACGGTATCATGGATTGCATCAAGGTTTGCAGCCTTTGCTCTCTTTGCAAGATCTGTCTTTCCTGCAGTTGCTCCATTCTCAGCTTCTACTCTCATTTCCAGGTTCTTCTTTGTAGAATCTGTTACTACTTCACCAAGAAGCTCTGCAAATTTTGCAGCGTGCTCTGCCTCTTCATAAGCAGCTTTTTCATAATACATTCCGATCTCCGGATATCCCTCACGGTGGGCAACTCTTGCCATAGCCAGATACATACCAACTTCAGAGCACTCTCCCTCAAAATTTGCGCGAAGATCTGCAAGAATGTCTTCACTCACGCCTTTTGCAACACCAACTACATGTTCGGAAGCCCAGGTCATTTCACCCTCCTGCTTTACGAACTTCTCTGCCGGTGCATGGCAGATCGGGCACTCTGCCGGTGCAGCCTCACCTTCATAAACATAACCACATACTGTACATACAAACTTTGCCATTTTAAATGTCCTCCTTATTATAAATTTAATTAATGGGTGTTTTTCTTTTTGCAGTCCGGGCATAATCCGGAAAACAAAATGGAATGGTTTTCAATTGTTCCATCAAACTGCTCCGCTGCAATCTGATTTAACTGTTCCTGGGAAGGCATGTCCAGATCCATCACACATCCACACTCTCTGCAAGAAAAGTGGTAATGCGGTGCCGGGTTTCCGTCAAATCTGTCCGGGCCTCCACTGACAGTAATTTTTTGAATCTCCCCCAGATCAGACAAAAGAGAAAGATTCCGGTAAACAGTTCCGAGACTGATATTTGGAAATTCGTCTTTGATACTCATATAAACCGTTTCCGCAGTCGGATGATCATAGCGGCCTGTCAGGCACTGCCGGATCGCCTCCCGCTGACGACTTCGTTTTATCATAATACTCTCCCTCATTTCTCCATTAGTCCAAAACGATAATAGGAACTGTTACTGACATTATAATAATACTTTAGTACCAAAATGTCAATCCTTTTTTCAAAATAAACGACATATTTTTTTCCCCGGCTCATAAACTATACAAGACATCAAATACAAAACAGGAGAATTCTTCAATTGAGACGATTTATTACTTATATTTATGAATATGAACAGGGAAACCGCGGACGAAATACCGGGTTCATCCGCACCGATTTGCGCGAAAACAGCTGCCGTATGGAACTTCAGATCCGGGGGTTTGACCGTTTCAAGGGAAAATGTCCGGTCTATCTGACAGTATATGAAAATGGTCTGCAGGCTATACCTGTTACCGAATTATTGCTCACGCAGGGTATGGGAACCTGCAGCTTTACCTGTGAAAATAATCGGATCGGAAACAGTGGTTTTGACGTGCATCAGGCACAGACCCTGACCATTGCCTGTGGCAACGGAAGGTTTCTGACCGGATGCCTTTCTTCCGCTCCGGTTCCGGAGGCACTCCGGGGAGAATTTTTAATCTTTCAGAAAAAAAGAAGCGGTACCGCCTGCCGCTCAGGCACAGACAGAGCCGGTCATACAGACGCAATCTACAACCGAACCAGAGCGATTCCGTCAGCCGCAAGCCATGCCAGAACCGGTACCCGTCCGACAGTCACAAGCCATGCCAGAACCGGAACCCATCCGGCAGCCCGAAACTTACTCCTCAACCGGAAACGATCCAACAGCCGAAAACAATCCCTCAACCAGAAGCAGTCCGGCAGCCACAAGCCTCTTATCAGAAAGTAGAAATTCAGGATATCCGAAAGCTTCCAAAAAGCAACTGGAATCTGTGCAACAACCGTTTTCTTCTGCACGGTTTTTTTAATTATCACTATCTCATGTTGAAAACGCTGGAAATGAATGGAGAAAAACAACAGTTTCTTGGAATTCCTGGAATCTATGAGCAGCCGGAACGTATGATGGCAATGCTCTTTGGTTTCCCGGAATTTGAGGCAGCAGCCGCAGTATCCTCAGACTCCAAAGACATGACCGGAGTTTTCGGATACTGGATGTGTCCGCTTAATCAGGATTAATCATGCAAAACTGCGCATGATCCCGCCACTTTTGATTGAGCATCATATAATCATGGCAGATACCTTCGTACACGAACCCCACCCGTTCAAGCAGCCGGATACTTGCCGTATTATCCGGAAGTGCCCATGCCATGGCACGGTGAAGTTTTAAATCCCGGAACACCAGATCCATAATAAAACGCAGTGATTCCGTTGCGTATCCGCGATGATGATATGCGCTGGAAAACTTATATCCAACCTCACACTGTTCAGAAAATCCACGCGTAATATGATGTACGCATATCGTCCCTATGATACGCTCCGGATGCTCTTTCTCATATACATAAAACCGGAACAGCGTTCCCTGTACTGCCATGTTATACTCAAACAGGAGCATCTGTCTCTGGAACTGGCGGGTATAAAATTCGGCATCCGGTCCGGCTCAAATTTTTCAAACAGTTCTTTATCCCGCATATAAAAATCCAGCACCGCATCTGCCTGATCCGGCTTTATTATTTTTAAAAGAAGACGTTCTGTCTCATATGCAAATAACATACTTCTTCCTTCCATATGATTTCTATGGTATAGTATTATACTGTAATTAAAAGGTTACTTATCCCCATAATTATCATAACGATTTCAAGGAAGAATGTCTATGACTGATGATGAAAAATTTATGAAAGAAGCCTTAAAACAGGCGAAAAAAGCCTATGCGATCGATGAAGTCCCGATTGGATGTGTGATTGTCCAAAACGGTAAAATCATCGCAAGAGGATATAACCGGCGCAACATTGATAAAAATACGCTTGCCCATGCAGAACTGTCTGCCATCCGCAAAGCAAGTAAAAAAACAGGTGACTGGCGGCTTGAGGACTGCGACCTCTACGTCACACTGGAGCCATGCCAGATGTGTGCCGGTGCAATTGTACAATCCCGTATGCGGCGGGTAATCATCGGTTCCATGAATCCCAAAGCCGGATGTGCAGGATCTGTCCTGAATCTTCTGCAAATGCAGCAATTTAACCATCAGGTGGAAATTACCAGAGGTGTTCTTGAAGAGACCTGTTCTTCCATGCTTTCTGCTTTTTTCCGGGAACTGCGCCAGCGCAAAAAGAAGCCGGCTAAATCTGAATGATCTTCGCCTCGTGATGCATTGCAGGAATGATTTTTTCCATCAGATCTGCAGTGCGCACACGCAGGCTGGACGTATTAATACACGGATGACATCCCACATATTCTCCCTTTAAAACATCTTCATCAATGACCAGCTGCACATGATTTTCAGTATCATTCATAAGCCCCAGCACGCTGACAGATCCCGGTGTGATATCGAGGTATTCTTCCATATACGATTCATTGGCAAAAGAAAGCCGGCTTGTACTAAGCTTTTTTGACACATCCTTTGTCACGAGACGTTTATCTCCCACAATCATCAGAAGATAAAATTCTTTTTTATTTGCCGTACACAAAAACAGATTCTTGCATATGGTAGCTTCCAGCACGCGGTCTGCCTCCTCACATGCTTCCATCGTCATCAGAGCTTCATGATCCACCCTGTCATATATAACGCCAAGTTTATCTAAAAAATCATACACACGGATCTCCTTTTCCAGTCTTCCTGCCGTATCCGCGGGTCTTCCCTGTTCCAGTTTCAACATAATTCTTCCTCTTTTTCTTGTATTTTGTACTCATCATACCCCTCTTTTTTGCATTTGTATAGAAATTTCTGCATAGACTAAAACCAAGATGGCTGCTTTTAGAGCCGCAGCCCAACGGTAAGGAGACAAATTATGTGTGGAATTTCAGGCTTTTGCGATTTTTCATTAAACTACTATGACAAAAAACCCTTCTGGGAAACGATCCTTGTACAAATGCATGAAACTTTAAAGCACCGCGGTCCGGATCAGGCGATGATTGATCTACAGCCACATGTGGGGCTGTCACATGCACGCCTTTCCATCCGCGATCTTAAAAGCGGTATCCAGCCTATGACACGTACTTTCCACGGGAAAACCTGTTCCATTGTTTATAATGGAGAAATTTATAATCACCGGGAACTGCTGCCCGAACTGCAGGCAGCCGGATATCGCTTTACCACAACATCAGACACGGAAATCATTCTGTGCGCTTATATGCATTTTGGAAAAAATTTTGTTGAAAAATTAAATGGAATTTTCGCATTTGCAATCTGGGACGATACCAACAGAGAACTGCTTCTCTACCGTGACCGTGCCGGCACAAAGCCTTTGTTTTATACCCAGACCGGAAGCTCCTTTGTTTTCGGATCGGAACCCAAGCATTATTTTGTCATCCGGATGTCACTCCATCCATTGACAAAAACAGTCTGCAGGAAATTCTGGCGGTCGGTCCGGCACGCACCTCCGGAAACGGCGTATTCACAGGCGTAAAGGAAGTTATGCCGGGACATTATCATATATTCTGTCCGGACGGACAGCACGACATTCTCTACTGGGATCTGCCCTGCCGGAACATAAAGATTCCTATACCCAAACCGTACAGACCGTTTCTTTTCTCGTGCGTGACACTGTAGAACGACAGATGGTGTCCGATGTTCCGGTATGCACCTTTCTCTCCGGCGGCATTGATTCTTCGATTGTCACTGCATTAGCCGCCCGCCATATGCAAAAAGAAGGAAAAATTTTAAACACGTTTTCTTTTGACTTCTCTGAAAACGAGAAATATTTTAAGTCCAATGCCTTTCAGCCGGAACGGGATCTTCCTTACGTCAACCGGATGCTGCAATATTGTAAAACATCCCACACCTATTTAGAGTGCAGCCAGGAGGCTCTCTTTGCCGCCCTGTCCGATGCGGTCACCGCCAAAGACCTTCCCGGAATGACCGATGTGGACGCCTCTCTTTTGTATTTTTGTTCCGAAGTCGCCAAACATAATAAAGTAACACTCACCGGAGAATGTGCCGATGAAATTTTCGGCGGCTATCCATGGTTTTACCGACCGGAACTTATGAACCGGGATGGTTTTCCGTGGTCTGCCGATCCTGCTGCACGTACCTCCATTCTTTCCGATGACGTGCTTCGCACGCTGGATCTGGCAGAATATTCTCATGCACGCTATGAGGAAACACTCTCCCACGTTCCGCATCTGGATGGCGAATCCCCTGAGGAAGCCGCCGTCGTGACATTGGCTATCTGAATATCAAATGGTTCATGCAGACCCTGCTCGACCGCATGGATCGCACCAGCATGTACTCTTCCCTGGAAGCCCGTGTCCCATTTGCCGATCACCGGATCATGGAATATGTTTTCAATGTGCCGTGGCAGATGAAATATCGGAATGGAGTCGAAAAATCCCTGTTGCGAGATGCCTGTGCCGATCTGCTGCCACGGGAACTTCTCTGGCGCAAAAAAAGCCGTATCCAAAGACATACCATCCGGCCTACGAACAGATGCTGATCAGGCGCATGCGGGAAATTCTGAACGATCCGAATTCTCCGGTACTGCCGCTTCTGGACCGTTCCAAAACAGAAGCTTTCCTTGCCGCACCAAAGGAACTCGGCAAACCATGGTTCGGCCAGTTGATGGCAGGTCCGCAGCTCATTGCTTACTTTATCCAGATCAACACCTGGATGCAGATCTATCATTTGTCCATCTGACGTCCCGACACCGGATATCAATCATTCTTCACTAAAAAAGGAGTTGCCCCGCAAAAGGCAACTCCTTTTTGTAGTACAGCATCAACTGCAGTTTTTAACGTTATATTTCACATTATCCCTTGACACTTCCCAGTGCAATACCCTGAACGATATGCTTGGAAAGAATCAGATATACAACGATAACCGGCAGGATCGAGAATGTAATCATCACATATACCTGGCCCATATCAAACTTCAACCAGTCTGCTGCACGAAGCTGTGCAATCAGAATTGGAAGTGTTTTCTTTTTATCATCATGCAGAATCAGTGCCGGTGTAAAATAATTGTTCCAGCTGCTGACGAATGTAAAAATCGCCTGTACGGCAATCGCCGGTTTCATAAGCGGAAGTACGATACTGTTGAAGGTACGGAACTCACCGGAACCATCAATTCGTGCTGCCTCAATCAAAGATAACGGAAGTGCACTCTCCATGTACTGCTTCATGTAGAAGAATACAACCGGAGAAGCAATCGTTGGAACAATGAGTGGAATAAAGGAATCCATCAGTCCCATCTTTGTTACCAGCTTGATAAATCCAAGTGCGGTAACCTGTGTCGGAATCATCATGATCATCAGAATAAATGGATAAATAAACCGTTTCATCCTAAACTCATACGCATGAATCGCATATGCGGTCATGGTTGAGAAATATGTACAAAGCACTGCTGAGCAGGCAGCGATGATCAGACTGTTGAACATTCCATACCAGATTGGAAGCGTTCCGTGCACCAGATTGTTCCAGTTTTTTAACAGGTTCGTACTTGGAATCGCGGTAAATCCGGATTGTAACTCTCCGTTTGATCTGGTTGCGTTGATAAACATAATGTAAAACCAGAACAGACAGAAAAATGAGATAATAATCAATACTACATAGGCGATGATGCGCCGTGCGTGAAGTCCTACACCCTTCTGGGTGTCGTTTGTATTTGTCTTTGCCATATCAATTACCCCTTTCTCTTGTCATTG